>ENA-ORXU01001040-ORXU01001040.1-marine-metagenome-genome-assembly--contig:-NODE-1040-length-25574-cov-4.232694_pt1 | contig 25574 bp, 27 predicted proteins | sample MGYA00237869_ERZ511484 | MGnify/ENA metagenome assembly ERZ511484
GACCCGCTTGTTTGCCCTGTCCACCGCCACTGCCGCAGCTTTGCTGGGTGTGCTGGCCGCCAGCCCAGCCGCCGCGCAGGATGATGGCGGCGACCGCGTAAACCAGGTCATCATTTTCGGTGAAGACGAGTGTCCGCAATCGGATGGCAACACCATCACCGTTTGCGCGCGGCTGGATGAAAGCGAACGGTATCGCATTCCCCCACGCCTGCGCGAAAGCAGCTCACCCGACAATGAAGCGTGGGCGCAGCGGGCCCAAAGTCTGGAAGCCGTGGGTGCGTTCGGACCGCTTTCCTGCACACCTGCTGGTGCTGGCGGTGAATTGGGCTGCACCATGGAAATGATCGAAGCCGCCTATGCTGAGCGTGAACAAGGCAGCGATGTGCGCATGGCAGAGCTTATTGCGGCTGCACGTGAGGAACGCCTGTCAGAGATCGATGGTGATGCTGCGTTGTATCAGGCCCGCGTCGAGGAATTGGAGCGCGCCGAATTTGAACGCCGCCGCGCTGCACAGGAAACACCTATCGAGGGCGAGGATGCATCACTGCCGGAAATTGTAGATCCGAACGCCATTCCCGAAACACCGCCCGCCAATCCCTCCGCCGACGACTGAGCGCGGCTGATCAACTTAGCGCAATGTCGGGTGCATCTTCCTGTTTCATACCGACCACGTGATACCCTGCATCGACATGGTGGGTTTCCCCCGTCACGCCCGATGATAGGCTGGAACAGAAATACAGGCCTGCACCGCCAACATCATCGATCGTGACATTGCGGCGCAGTGGCGCATTCAGTTCATTCCATTTGAGAATGTAGCGGAAATCGCCGATTCCGCTTGCGGCCAATGTCTTGATCGGTCCGGCACTGATTGCGTTGACGCGGATATTGTCCGGTCCCAAATCATTGGCGAGATATTGCACGCTGGTTTCCAGCGCGGCCTTGGCGACACCCATCACATTGTAATGCGGCACCACCTTTTCAGCGCCGTAATATGTCAGCGTCACTATCGAGCCGCCATCGGTCATCAAAGGCGCCGCGCGCTTTGCAGCGGCAACCAGCGAATAGGCGGAGATATTCATCGTCATCAGGAAATTGTCGAGGCTCGTGTCGACATACTTGCCGCGCAGCTCGCTCTTGTCAGAGAAGCCGATGGCGTGGACGAGGAAATCCAGCTTGCCCCAACGGTTTTCGATTTCGGCAAAGGCTGTGTCCATCGCGCCCATGTCCGACACGTCGCATTCGATCAGGAAATCACTGCCAACTTGCTCTGCCAGCGGGCCAACGCGTTTTTTCAGGGCCTCTCCCTGATAGGAAAAGGCCATGTCCGCGCCTTGCTCATGCAGCTTCTTTGCAATGCCCCATGCAAGCGACTTGTCATTGGCCAGCCCCATGATGAGACCCTTCTTGCCTACCATAAGCCCTGTCATGCGTGTTCACCCTTCTCGTCAATGCTATCCTGCGCCAACGCGCGTTCATCGGCTTGTCCAACTCTATTGCGCTTTTCTTCCGGTGTTTCAGCCAGCGCAGCGTTGAGTTCGGCACCTGCAACCATCCCTAGTCCCACCAACCAGAAAAAGAAAAGCGCGATCATGAAACCGGCCAGCGATCCATAGGTCAGATCATAGGAAAACAAGCTGCTTAACAAGGGTGGCAGGGCCAGCGTCACGGCGATCCACCACAAAGTCACCAACAGCGCGCCGGGCCATTTGGGATAGCGCCTCTTGCGGTAATCGGCAGGCGTCAGCGCCACGAAAAGCAGCCAGATTGATCCGAACAGACCAAGCGCAGGCACAATACGAGACCACGCCAATTGTCCCAGCGCATCTGTCAGTTCCGGGATGTAAGCTTGAATCACTTGCTGCGCCGCACCAATCAACACCTGCGCGATGAGCGAGAGCATCAGCATCATTACCGCCGCCAGAATGATGCCGGTTGAGAAGATGCGGTACTTCCAAAATGCCTGCGTCGGCTGCGTGCCATAGGCGCGGCGAAGGATATCGCGGATTGTTTCCACCAGGCTGCCAACAGTCCATAAGCCAATAGCGCCGCCCACCCAGAGCAGCCAGCCGCTGCGAGATGCGATCACATTGCGGGCTACGGGCTCGATGACTTCGGAAACGACAGGCGGCAGCGCGGTGAGCAGGGTATTGATTGTAGCGGCACGGTCCGCCTCTTCCCCGATCACGGAGAATATCGCTGCGCTTGTAATAAAGAAGGGGAAGATCGCGAGGATCGACATATAGGCGAGATTGCCCGCGTGGATCGTCCCGTCGTTAACGGTGCCCACGACCACGCGCTTGATAATCTCGAACGTCCGCGTGCCTTTCCCTATGTGGCGCGCAATTCCACCAGGCGCTTGCGCAGTGTTGCGGGCCCGTCTTCGACGAGCCTCGGGGGAATAATCCGGGAGAGGTGACCCTGTTTCGGGAGACTTATCGGTCAAGCTAGGGCCTGCCAATACGGCGCAATTTGAGTAAGAGTGGCGCGCTTGCCGAATGAGCCAACACTAATCTCAAACGCCCATATCGCCGCGAATATCGCCATCATCGCTCCAGCCTTCGAGCTTGCCTGCCAATTCCGTGATGTCCTCTGGCAGCTGAATTTCCAGCGTCACCAATTGATCGCCGCGTCCGCCCGACTTTGTGCTGAAGCCTTTGCCCTTGAGGCGCAAGACCTTGCCCGAACTTGATCCGGGGGCGACAGTCAGCATGACTGCGCCATCAACGGTAGGCACTTTGACCTTCCCGCCATTCACGGCTTCATCAAGCGTAATCGGCAGGTCGAGCCGGACGTCATCGCCGTCGCGCCAAAAATGGGCGTGGGCCTGAATGTCGATCACAACAATGCCGTCTCCGTATCCGCCAGCACCCTGCTGCCCCTTGCCCTTCAGGCGCATTTGCGTGCCGTCCTCTACGCCTGCGGGCAAGGACAGATCGATCGTCTTACCGTCTGCCAGTGTTATGCGCTGTTTTGCGCGGCTGGCTGCGTCAACGAAAGGGACTGCGAGCTTGTAGCGAATATCTGCGCCTTTGCGCGGTGGCGGTGGCGGGGGTTGCCGGAAGCCGCCTCCGGGACTGCTGGCACCGCCACGGGCAGCACCTGCCCCGCCGCGTCCGAACAGGCCTTCAAAAAGGTCGCCAATATCTAGATCATCAGCCCCAAAGCCCTGGAAGTCGCGCGCGGAATGACCGTTAGGTCCGCCGCCGGGACGGGCGCCGCCAAAGCCGCCATGGCCGAAAGGCATCGCGGGATTGCCATACGCGTCAATTTCACCGCGGTCGAACTTTGCCCGCATGTCCTTGTCAGACAGCAGGTTATACGCCTGAGTGACCTTGGAAAACCGCTCCGTTGCGTCGGGTTTTCCCTTGTTCTTATCCGGATGCAGTTCCTTGGCGAGCTTGCGGTAGGCGGACTTGATGTCCTTATCGCTCGCGGAACGGCTCACGCCGAGGGTGGAATAGGGATCTGCCATAGCGTATTAGCTAGTTACAACAGCGGCGCGTGACAAGGCGTAACGCTTCCCTATGGCTGCGCCCGTCTCTAAAGGAGCAGACATGACCAATATTTCGCACTCGATCCGCTATGCCTGAAAACGCGCCAATTCCCGACACTGACCCGCTTGCGATATTCGATGCGTGGTTTGCTGAGGCGCGCGAAAGCGAACTGAACGATCATAATGCGATGGCATTGGCGACCGCTACGCCCCGCGCTGTGCCTTCCGTGCGGATGGTACTGCTGAAAGGCCACGATGAAAGCGGATTCGTGTTTTACACCAATGCGCAGAGCCGCAAGGGTGGGGAAATCTGCGCCAACATGCAGGCCGCGCTGCTGTTTCACTGGAAGAGCCTGCGCCGCCAGATCCGCATCGAAGGGCCTTTGACGCAGGTGAGCGATGCGGAAGCAGACGCCTATTTCCACTCGCGCGCCTTTGTCAGTCAGGTTGGCTCTGCTGCTAGCGACCAGTCGCGGCCATTGGATAGCCGTGAGACGTATATGGAGAGGGTTGCTGCACTCGAGGCAGAATTTGCCGAGGCCGGCGAAGTCCCGCGCCCCGCGCATTGGACGGGCTTTCGCTGCGCTCCCACGGCCATCGAATTCTGGTCCGACCGCCCCAATCGGTTGCATGAACGCCGCCGATTTGCGCGCATTGGTGACGGCTGGGAAAGCACGCTGCTGTATCCATGAGTGAAGACCGATCCTCCTTGGTCCGCAGCGCGGCGCTGGCGTCCATCGCGGTGGCCGTGGTGCTGGTTGTGCTCAAAAGTTGGGCGAGCTGGCTTACCGGCTCTACCGCGATGCTTGGCAGTCTGGCCGACAGCGCGCTTGATCTGGTCGCCAGCCTTGCCACGCTGATCGGCGTTTGGATTGCCGCGCAGCCCGCAGACCGCAATCACCGTTTTGGACATGGCAAGGCAGAGGCGGTTGCGGCGCTGGTGCAGATCATGCTGATTGTGCTGTCTGCCTTCGGCATTGCAATCCGCTCTGTTCAGCAATTGCTTGAAGGCGTGCGCGTTTCCGCTCCGGAAGAGGGCATTGGCGTTTCCGTCATCGCAATCGTGCTCACTTTCGCGCTGCTCGCGTGGCAGCGCCATGTGCTTTCCCGCACCGGTTCGGTGGCGATTGCGACCGACCATCTGCACTATAAATCTGATCTGATGCTCAATCTCGCAGTGATTGCCGCGCTCGTGCTTGATGCCTTTGTGGGGTTCGCGCTCGCGGACCCTCTGTTTGGCCTCGGCATTGCTGCTTGGCTCGCGTGGAGCGCACGGCAGGCAGCGGGCGAAGTGGTGTCGCAGCTGATGGATGAGGAATGGCCAGAGAAAAAGCGCACGGCTTTTGTCGAACGCGCTGCACGCCATCCTGAGCTGGCCAAAATGCACGACCTGCGCACGCGAACCAGCGGCGCACATGATTTTGCGCAGTTCCATGTCGACATGCCGGCCGTTATGACGGTGGAGGCCGCGCACGATATCATCGAGCGGGTGGAGGCAGACTTGCTGGAAGCTTTTCCCAATACCGATATCCTGATCCATATCGACCCCGAAGGCCACGTCGATGAACCCGGCAATACGCTGGTCGAAGCGGATGAATTCAAGAAGCTGAAGGAAAACTGATGCCTGCCCCTAAATCGATACCCTATTGGCATGTTGATGCCTTCGCCTCGCAGCCTTTCTCGGGCAATCAGGCGGCCGTGGTGATCGTGGAGGAATGGCCCGATGATGCGACCATGGTGGCAATGGCGGAGGAGAACATGTTCGCCGAAACCGCTTTCCTGTTGCGCGATGAAAGCGGAGCTGCGGATTGGGAGCTGCGCTGGTTCACGCCGACCATGGAAATCCGTCTATGCGGCCATGCGACTCTCGCCAGTGGTCACGTCCTGCTGGAGCGCGATGGCGGTGACCGCGTCACATTTCGCACGCGCAAGGCGGGTATCCTTGAAGTTTCGCGATCTGATGCGGGATATGATCTTGCGCTACCTGCTATCCCAACTGAGCGCAGCGACTGGCCCGAGGCCGTCGCCCAGCTCGGCGCGCAGCCTGCCGAAGTTTGGCTGAGCCCCGACCGTTACGGCGTCTATCTGTTCGACAGCGTGGATCAGGTCATGGCGCTTGCCCCAGACTTGCGCGGGCTGGAAGCTTTGGGCGATGACCAATTTATCTGCACCGCGCGCGGCACAGAAACCGACGTTGTCAGCCGCGTGTTCGTGCCCGGAGGTGGCGTGGATGAAGACAGTTTCACCGGCAGCGCCCATGCTGTGCTGACGCCGTTTTGGGCGGCCAAGCTGGGGCGCGCGAGTTTCACTGCGTTTCAAGCATCGCGGCGCGGCGGCCATACGTCCTGCACACTTGAGGGCGACCGCGCCATTCTTGGTGGCAATTGCGTGACCGTCGTGGAGGGGCGCTTTTACTCGGGCGGGTAAAGGCCGATAATATCGGTCAATTCGTCCAACAGTGGAGCGCGTTCATCATTGTCGCTTTTGCCCAGCCGTACCACAGTCAGTCGCTGATCGGGTGAAACGATAATATACTGCCCGAGATGCCCCATCATGGCAAAGGCGGTATTGGGGCCTTGGCTGGCAAACAGATAATCCCGGTCCGCCTCGCTATCTTTGTTGAGCCAGAGCTGCGCGCCATAATCTGGTGAAGCTGGGCTGGACGTGCGCATGAACTCGATCCAGCCTCGCGGCACGATTTGCGCCCCTCCGGCAGATCCGTTGTTGCGCAGGAATTCTCCAAAACGCGCCCAGTCCCGCGCAGTTGCCCAAAAGCTGCTGCCGCCGATCAGAGTGCCCGCCGCGTCAAATTCACCAACCAGCGAATCCATTCCCAATGGCACTGCCAGCCGTGCATCGACGAAATCTGTCATTGCCTGCTGCCGATCTTCTGCCGAAGCGTCAGGCGCAATCAACTGGGTCGCGATATCGGACAGGATCACGCTGGTCGGGGTGGAGTAATCGAAAGTGCTGCCCGGCTCATGCTCCAGCGGCTGCGCTTCGGCCCATGCCGCCATATCGTCGCGCCCATCGAGATACATCATGCGCACTTCAGCCGAATCGTAAATCGGATCGGCCATTTCGTCATGGCGCAGCCCAGACCGCATCTGAAGAAGGTGGCGTAACGTAATCTCGCCGCGCGGGTCGCCGCTGCGCTGCCATGCGGGAACGGGCGCGGGATCGTCCAGTCGCAGCCGTCCGTCGGCCACCATCATGCCGATCAGAACGCCGGTTACGGTTTTCGACATCGACCAGCCGATGTGCCGCACTTCTGATCCGTAATCCTCGGCATAGCGTTCTGCGACGACTTCCCCATCACGCATGACAATGACGGCGCGCGTTTCGCCGACGCCGTCTGCTGTGAAAATGTCGTCCACCGCGCGCGCCAGGGCCTCGCGCGAAACGCCGGGCTCGACCACCACGGCGGCCATCGCCTCTTCCGGCAACGGCGGCAGCGGAGGTGGACCGTCCTGCGCACAGGCAGAAAGCACAAGCGCGGCCACGCAAGCTATTGGCGCGGAGCGGCATAGATGGCTAGAGGAGTGGCGACGCGACATGAGCGCGCATTCTTTCCAGCAGGCGCAAGCGAATGGCAACCGCAAAACAAGCGAAAACGAGCATCTTCGCAATCATTCTGCGAATCGCCCTGATAGTGGCGCTGGCCGTGGCACTGGTGGCGTTCTTCTTTGGCAAGGCGATTGCCGGATATGCAGAGACGGGTACGGGCTATGCCGCCAAGTCAGCCTGTTCGTGCCGCCATATCGCAGGGCGAGAGCTGGGCAGTTGCTATGATGACTTGATGCCGGGCATGGGGATGATCTGGCTGACCGAGGATGCAAATGCGCAAAGTGTAACCGCCACTTTGCCGCTGATCGCCAGCACTGAAGCGACGTTCAGCGAAGGGCCGGGCTGCGTGCTGGAGCCTTGGGCAGGCTGACAGCTTCTGGCCGCGATCCTTAGGCCGGTGTCGTCGATTCGATCCAGCCGCCGCCGACAACGCGTTCTCCTGCATAGATGACGGCTGCCTGTCCGGGGGCAACGCCAAATTCGGGTGAGGCAAAGCGGATGCCGATGTCCGCACCTTCGCCCAGCGCGCCGTCCAGCGTAACCGGAACCGGCTTCGACAAAGACCGGACTTTGGCTGTCAGGGGCGCATCCGGAAGCAAGCCGATACGATTGGTTTCGATCACTTGCGCCTGCCCAACGGCAAGCAATCGCTTTGGGCCGACGCGCACTTCTGCGGTTCCGGCATCCATTCCCACCACATAAAGCGGTTCAGGCTGTCCCCCGATATCCAGGCCGCGGCGCTGGCCTACGGTGTAGTGAATGATGCCGGGGTGCTGGCCAAGGACATCGCCGGTTTCGGCATGTACAATGTTTCCGGCGCGGCCGCCCTCAGGACGCATCTTTTTGACGATTTTGGCATAGTCACCATCGGGCACGAAGCAAATGTCCTGACTGTCGGGCTTGTTGGCGACGACGAGGCCAAAGGATTCGGCGATGACGCGCACATCGCTTTTGGGCAGGCCGCCAAGCGGGAAGCGCAAATAATCAAGCTGCTCGTCGGTTGTGGCGTAGAGGAAGTAGGACTGGTCACGCGCTGGGTCCAATGCCCGGTGCAGCTGCGCGCCGCCTTCTCCCATCACGCGGCGCACATAATGGCCGGTCGCAAGGCAATCGGCGCCAAGCTCCCGCGCCATGCGCAGCAGATCCGTGAATTTGGGCCCCATGTTACAACGAATGCAGGGGATCGGCGTGCGTCCGGCAAGATATTCATCGGCAAAGGTTTCGACCACATCTTCACGGAAGCTGCTTTCATGGTCGAACACATAATGCGCGATGCCCATGCGGTCAGCGACCATCTGTGCATCGCGAATGTCGTCTCCTGCACAGCAAGCGCCCTTGCGGCCGGTTGCTGCGCCGTAATCATATAGCTGGAGCGTGATACCGATCACTTCCGCCCCCGTTTGTGCTGCCAGCGCCGCCACAACAGAACTGTCCACTCCGCCCGACATGGCCACCACGATCCGGCATTCACTCGCCGGGCGCGGCAGGTCGAACAAAGCTTCGGCATCGATTGCGATGGGCAGGGAGGGAATCGCTGCCGGATGGGTGGGCGCATTGGTAGACATGCGCGGTCACCTACACCCTTAGGCGGGCAGGCAAAAGCGTTCATGAATTGTAACACAAGGTTAAAGCGCATTTTACCGGTTCTTGACGCTTCGGCATTAGAGAGCATCACCATGTTCGAAGGAAAACTCCCTTTTGCCGATCGCGGGAATGGTTCGGAGCACGCTGAAAATGCGGGTGAGGAATTGTGCGCGCTGGATTGGGCAGAGCTTACCGCGAAGCTCGCGGCAGCACGCGATCTGAGCCGTGAAATCGCTTCCGGTGAAGACGGCGTGCTGGCCAGTTTCGATGCACATGGCGCAGAACGGCTTGCCTCGCAGGACGGAAAATTCCCGGAGCAAATGGACGACGACAAAAGAAAACGCGGCGTTAACCCTGAAGATTTAGCCAATGGCAAAGGCGCATGCGCCAATGTTGGCCGGACCGCTGAGAACGGCGAACCGGCCAATCGAGGAAACACATGATTGAGAACCAGAAAATTCGTCCAGCGAAGGTAATCGGCCCCCTTGGTGAGCCGCTTACGATTGACGATCTTCCTTCCCCCAAGACGAAACGTTGGGTCGTGCGCCGCAAAGCGGAAGTTGTAGCTGCCGTAAATGGCGGTCTGCTGACGATTGACGACGTACTTGAGCGTTACGGTCTAACGTTGGAAGAATTCGCCGGTTGGCAAAGAGCAGTTGACCGTTCGGGCATGCAGGGCCTTCGGGTAACCCGCATCCAGCACTACCGCGATCTGTACGAGCGCCAGTTGAAATACTGAGCCTGAAAAAGCCGATCCTGTCAAAAACGGCAGATCAATCAACAGCTAAGCTATGAAATTATTGAGGGAGTTTCGGAACGCCGGAACTCTCTCTACGTTTGTGCTCCATAGTCCCCGATTCGGGGATCAAAAAGGAGAACAGGGTTATGGGTTGGATCGCAACTATCATTTTGGGCGGTATCGCCGGCTGGCTTGCCAGCATGGTCATGGGCCGCAATGCCTCTATGGGCATTTTCTGGAACATCATCGTCGGCGTTATCGGCGGTATCATTGGTAGCGGTATCGGCAACGTCGTTGGCTTCCTCAATGCTGATGCGGGATGGATCATGTATCTGATCACTGCATTCATTGGTGCCATCGTTTTGCTTGGTATCGTGAACCTCGTTCAGCGAGGCAAGGTGCGATAAGCACGGGCCAATAAGCTTACAAAAGGAGTATACAAAAGGGGCGGGAAGCGAGGCTTTCCGCCCCTTTATGCTGTTTGCGGCGTGTTTTTGATCGGGCTGCATCGCAATTTGGTAGACCGTTGCATTGCGCAACCGGACCGGAAGCCGCTATGGCGTAGGACCGCGAATGGTCCGGGTCGCCCGCCCTTGCCACTTGTGCTAAGAAACTCGTCACTTCGACCCGAACGGGGCCCTGCAAAAGGCAATGCGCCGATGAATTATGAAACCAAAGTAAGCGCCGATGACATGCATGGACACGGCATGTCAGATCATGGCGCTGATGCCGCTATAGATGCGCCTGACCAGCAGGATGGCCGCAAGCGCCGCCTTTGGATCGCGGTTGCGGTCATCGTGGTGGGCGCAATCATTGCGGCGTTTATGCTGTCTGGCGGCGAAGAAGAAGTGCCCTTTGCTCCCACAGAGGCGGGCAACAGGGACTTACCCGTTGTCACGATAAGCGTGCCCGGCTCTGCCACATTGCAGGGCGTGATCAATGCCACTGGCACTTTGGCTGCGCGGCGCGAAATGCCGGTTGGCGTGGTTGGTGAAGGCGGCCGCGTTGTCTCTGTCACTGTTGAAGCAGGCGATTGGGTGAATGCGGGCCAAGTTCTCGCGGTGATCGACCGCTCGGTTCAAAATCAGCAATTGGGCGCTTTGTCTGCGCAAATTGATGTCGCGCAGGCCGATGCCGATCTGACGCAGGCCAATCTTGATCGCGCTATGCAATTGGTTGAGCGCGGCTTCATCAGTCAGGCCGATATTGACCAGCTGACGGCCACGCGTGATGCCGCTGTTGCGCGCGTGGATGTGGCCCGCGCGCAATTGGCGGAACGCCGTGCGCGCAATGCGCAGCTCAACATAGTCGCCCCGTCTGCCGGACTGGTTTTGGCGCGCAATATTGAGCCTGGCCAGGTGGTAAGCCCCGGATCAGGCACGCTCTTTTCTATTGCCCGCGGCGGCGAAATGGAATTGCTGGCGCGTGTTGGCGAAAATGAGCTTGGGCTCATCAATATCGGTGCAACTGGCACGCTGACGCCTGCTGGCACTGACCGGACCTTCACCTGCCAGGTATGGCAGAAATCGCCTGTAATTGATGAGCAGACGCGTCAGGGCACTGCCCGCTGCGCGCTATCCTATGATCAGGCGCTGCGTCCCGGAGGATTTGCGACCATTTCCCTCACTAGCGACACATCGGTCGCCACGCGCCTGCCCGAAAGCGCAATTCTTTCTGATGATGCGGGCAGCTATGTCTATATCGTTGATGCAGAGGATACCGTGGTGCGTCGCCCTGTGGAACTCGGATCGATTAGCGATGCTGGCATTACCATTGCGGCGGGCCTTGACGGTACCGAACGTGTCGTCATGCTGGCAGGCGGCTTCCTGACAGAAGGCGATGTCGTGCGCCCCGTTGCCGAAACTGATAGCGATGCAGTTCCCCCTGCACCTGCTCGGACAGAGAGCTAGGGCCTCAGCTTCATGGACTTCCGCAATTCATCCGCCTGGGCGATTCGCAATCCGATCGTCCCGATTCTCGCCTTTGTCGGGCTGATGCTGGCGGGCATCCTGTCCTTTATGGACATGGATGTTCAGGATAGTCCGGATATCGAATTTCCAGTCGTGCTGGTTTCCATATCGCAGCCGGGTGCTGCTCCTCCGGAAGTTGAAAATCAGATTACCCAGCGGGTCGAGGCGGCGATTCAGACGCTCGACGGGGTGAAGAATATTTATTCCACCGCCTCGGAAGGCAATTCCTTCACGTCGATCGAATTCGAAATCGGCACCGACATCGCCGAAGTCGTCAACGAGGTGAAAGGCGAAATCGACAACATCCGGGGCGAATTGCCCGATGGAATCCTTGAACCGCGCATTTTCAAGCAGCAGACCAGCTCGCAACCGATCGTCTCTTTCGGTGTCAGCGCGGATGATATGACGCTGGAGCAATTGAGCTGGTTCATCGACGACACGGTCACCAAGCAGCTTCTGACGGTGGATGGGCTTGCCGAAGTCAGCCGCAGCGGCGGAGTGGATCGGGAGATCCTCGTGATCCTCGACCCGGCGCGGATGCAATCGCTTGGTGTAACTGCCAGTCAGATCAACGGCTCTCTGCGGCAACTCAATGTCAATGCGGCTGGCGGACAGGCAGAAATTGCCGGATCGCGGCAGTCGGTTCGGGTGCTTGGCAATGCCAGCAGTGCCTTTGAGCTATCGCAGACACTGATCAATATCGGCAGCGGACGTTCTGTTAAGCTGGCCGATGTCGCGCGGGTGCAGGATTCTTTCGGTGAAGTGCGCACTTTGGCCAAGGTCGATGGGAAGCAGGTTGTCACTTTCTCCATCACCCGCGCGCGCGGCGAAAGCGATGTGCGGGTCTACGATGATGTTGTTGAAGTGTTACAGCAAGTTCAGGAGACCAATCCGGGCGTCACGTTCACGCGCCTGTTCACCGAGGTGGACTATACCAAGGACCAATACGAAAGCTCTATGGCGTTGCTGGTTGAAGGAGCGCTGCTGGCTGTTGTGGTGGTCTTCCTGTTCCTGCGCGATTGGCGCGCAACGATCATAGCCGCGCTCGCCATTCCGCTGTCGGCCATTCCTACCTTCTATTTCATGGAAGCATGGTTCGGTTTTTCTCTGAACACGCTTTCTCTGCTCGCACTCGGATTGGTGGCGGGTGTCCTTGTCGACGATGCCATTGTCGAGATCGAAAATATCGTGCGCCATATGCGCATGGGCAAAAGCGCTTATCAGGCGAGCATTGATGCAGCCGACGAGATTGGCCTGCCGGTTGTCGCGACCACATTCTGTATCGTTGCCGTGTTCCTGCCAGTTGGCCTGATGCCGGGTGTTTCGGGCCAGTTCTTCAAGAATTTCGGTCTGACCGTGGTCATTTCCGTCCTGATGAGCCTTGCGGTGGCGCGGCTTATCACCCCGATGGCGGCAGCCTATTTCTTGAAAGCCAAGGGTAACGCCACGCACGGCGAAGGTCCGATGATGGACCGTTACATGAAGGTCCTGCAATGGTCGCTTGATACAACCAAGTTCCGCGCCATGCGTGAGCGGATCGGCAAGATCACGACGCGCTGGTGGCATATTCCGCTCAACATCGCTTCTGGTGCTGCAACAATTGCGGCCATCATGGGCTTGGGCGCACTGTATACGATGCTGACAGCCGATCCCGCACAGGCGGTTCCGGCTGTTCCTGCTTCAGAACCGGAAATGCCAGAGGCCTGGGTGATCGCTTTGGGCGTGTTTGGCCTTTATCTGCTTGGTGCATTGGTAAACATCGGCATCGGAGCTTTCGCTGGCAGATTGCAGGGTGCATCGGGCCACAATCATTTCATTCAGCGGTCCCGATTTCTTGCCGCACGTTTTCTCGACCACCGCATCTGGATGGTGATCCTTGGATTCGCCGCCTTTGGCCTGACCATCGTTATCGCGGGCAGTCTGCCGCAGCAATTCTTCCCCGACAATGACAGTGATTTTAGCCGGGTCAGTGTTTCCATGGTGCCCGGCACCACGCTTGAGCAGACCGAGGCCGTGATTGATGGCATCGCCGAAAGGCTGAGCGAGGAACAGGAAGTCGCGTTGGCTCTGGGCGTTGCCAATGAAGGATCTGGCCGGATTAGCCTGGTGCTGCGCGAGGACCGCGTCCGCTCCAGTCTGGATTTCGAGCGCGAGATGACGCCAGTGTTGCAGGATATTCCTGATGCGCGTGTCAATTTCAGCAGCAATCAAGGCGGTGGCGGCGGCACAGGCCGTGCGATTTCGATCATGCTTGCAGGGTCCGATCCCGATCTTCTGTTCGAAGCGGCCAATACGCTGGTCGAGCAGATGGAAACCGTCGAAGGCGCGGTTGCTCCGCGTATCGATTACGATTTGCAGCGTCCGGAATTGATCATCTCCCCGCGGGAAGATCTGGCGGCCAGCCTCGGCGTAACCACAGTTGCGCTCAGTCAGGCTATCCGCATCGCGACCCTTGGCGATATCGATCAAAACGCAGCCAAATTCTCGCTATCCGACCGGCAGATACCGATCCGCGTGCGGCTGGCAGAAACCGCGCGGCGCGACCTTTCGACGATTGAAAACCTGCCAGTGCCGACATCCAGTGGCGGCTCCGTCCCGCTTAACAGGGTCGCGGATATTTCGCTGGGCATGGGGCCGACTTCTATCGAGCGGCTCAACCAGAACCGGCGCGTCTTTGTTGGTGTCGATGTTGCCCCCAATTTTGCTCGCGGTACCGTGTTGAGCGCCATCAATGCGCTGCCGGTCATGGATAATCTGCCAACTGGCGTACAAAACCTTCCGGTCGGAGCGGATGAATGGCAAGCCGATCTGATCAACAACTTCGTCATTGCACTCGTGACGGGGCTGTTCCTGGTCTTTGCCGTGCTAGTTCTGCTGTATCGCCGGCTGGTTTCACCATTGGTCAATATGAGCTCGCTTGCGCTTGCGCCGCTTGGCGGTTTTCTCGCTCTGGTGATCGCTGGATACCTTAAGGATGGACAGCCTATGCCCATCTCCATGCCTGTTTTCATCGGCATGCTGATGCTGCTGGGGATCGTCGCCAAAAACTCGATTCTCCTGATCGACTTCGCCATTGAGGAAATGGAAGCAGGTGCAGACAAGCTTTCCGCCATTCTTGAAGCGGGTCACAAGCGCGCTCAACCTATCGTGATGACCACCGTGGCCATGACGGCCGGAATGGTGCCGACGGCGCTCTCGCTTACGGGCGATTCGGCTTGGCGCGCGCCGATGGGCACCGTGGTGATTGGCGGGTTGATCCTTTCGACCGCGCTGACACTGGTGATCGTACCTGCAGGCTTCAGCCTTGCAGACGGGCTGGAAAAGAAGCTTGGCCCATGGCTGCGCGAACGTTTGCTGACTTATAAGCCTGGCGATGACGGCTCGACCGCGCCGGAGCCGCAGCCTGCCGAATAGTTCGACGCCAATGGCCGTATCGGCAAATACCCTGCCGCCCGACAAGGCCCGGCGGATGCGGATCACTGCCACGCTGCTGTTGGTGGCGATGGCGGCGATTTTCGTAACGACCCACCAATTGCTCGGCCAGCATCCCGCGTGGGGATACGTCAATGCCTTCGCCGAAGCGGCAATGGTTGGCGGGCTGGCAGATTGGTTCGCGGTGACGGCATTGTTCCGCCATCCGCTTGGCATACCCATCCCGCACACCGCTATCATCCCCGAAAACAAAGACCGCATCGCCGATACCATGGCGAATTTCCTGCGTTCCAATTTCCTCACTCCGGTGGTGGTCGCGCGGCGTATGCGGGAAATGAATGTGGCACGCTCGGCTGGAGAATTCCTGGCCAGGCAAGGTGACAATACCGAAGGGCGCATTCGTGCTGGCGCCGGCCAGTTGCTGGTCGAATTGCTCGAATCCCTCGATCCCGACAGGCTTGGCTTGCAAGTGAAGGCAGGGCTTGCGCGGCAGGCGGAAAAGCTGGATGTGTCCCCGTTGCTGGGCCGGGTGCTGGAAACCGCTATTGCCGATAATCGCCACCGGCCCCTGATTGACGGCTTTATCCGCTGGGGCGGTCTGGCACTGGAAGACAATGAAGATATGGTCCGCGACATGGTGCAGGCCCGCGCCAATGCCGTCATCCGGTGGACAGGTCTGGATGACAGGCTCGCCACTTCGGTGCTCGATGGGCTGTACCGTTTGCTGGCCGAGATGCATGTCGATCCAGACCATCCTGTGCGCGCCAAGATCGAGGAAGGTCTCGCCACGCTAGCGCGCGATTTGCAGAACGATCCCGAAACCCGCGCCAAGGTAGAGCGGATGAAGAATGATCTGCTGGCAAATCCGGCAGTTGGCGACTGGTGGATGGGTGTATGGGAGAGGCTGCGCCAGTCATTGATCGACATGTTGCGCAATCCGGACCGCGCCATGTCCGGCCAGATGGGGGAAAGCCTAGCTGAGCTGGGCGGCCGGCTGCGTGAAGATCCGGCCCTGCAGGTGCAGGTCAATCGCTTTGCAAGGCGCACTCTAGTGGGTGTGGTCACGCGCTATGGCGATCAAATCGTCAGTCTTGTGTCCACCACGGTGAAGAGCTGGGATGCCAGCACGATTACCTTGCGGATAGAGCGAGCCGTGGGCCGCGATCTGCAATTCATCCGCGTCAACGGCACGTTGGTGGGCGGATTGGTTGGCGTGACAATCCACTTCTTCATTCACGCGTTTTAGGCCCATCGATAACCGGGCTTTCCGGCCGCGCCGGTGGCCGGGTCATGCCGCCTTGCTTGGGCTGTAAACCGCGGCAATATCATCCAGATCTATCGTCAGCCGGTCCATTGCCGAGCGATTGAAGCTGAACTGGCTTGCCGTCACCGAATCCTCCATCGCGCCGTACAGCGTCAGCAGATCGTTCGCGAGCGGGTTTGTCCGGTCCACGCCCACGCGCAGGGCCATCAAGCCACTGCGCGCTTGGCCAAGCGAGCGGACACGCAATTCGCGGTTGTCATGGCGATCCGCCCAGATAGCCTGCGACAGCGCGGCGCGGACATGCGCGATACAGAGCAGCACCAGCTCTCCAGCATCCGATCCTGCTACACAGGCATCAAATTCAATCCGGCGATAGGCCGCAGCAGGGTCAATCACGCGCAACATATCAATTGTCCGATCCATTCCAGACCGCGATCTGGCTTTGCAGGAAGGTCAATGTCGATTGTGACGCGGTGACATTGCGATCCACATTGGCGAAGGTTTTGACCAGCCGTTCGCGCAACACGTCCTGCTGATCGGTGATGCTTTCAAGGCGTTGTTCGATGCTATCAAGCTGGCCGGTATAGCGATCAATTGATCCGCCAAGCGAACCCGGGTTGGTCGACAGGCTGACATCACGCGCCAGTCCGTCAAACGTGGCAAACACGCCAAACAGACCTGTCGTGAACATAGCGCTGGCACCAGCGGGGTTGTTCGCCAAAGTTGTTTGCAGCCGCTCACTATCGAGCCGGAAATTCCCGTCTTGTGTGCGGGCAAGACCCAAATCGGACAGCGTCGATGGTTCACCGTCGGCTGCATTGGGCATTACGATTTCAGTGGTGAGAGTTGCCAATGCCCGCTTCAGCGCGCGTACGCCTGCGTCATTGCCCAGCTCTCCGCCCAATGGCGCGGCAAGTTCCGCCAATGCGCCGGTGATTTCATTCAGCGCGGTAGTAAAGTCCGACATCATGGCAGAAATCTGCGAGCTTTTGTCGGCAAAGGAAATGGTGGTTGGTGCGCCCTGATTTGTTCCTGTCAGGGTGAGCGTGAGGCCTTCGGGAAGGCCGGAAATAGTATTGCTCGCGCTGCTCATGCGCACACCATCGAACAGAAATCCTGCATCGCCTGCGGTGGCTTTCAATTGCCCGGCATCGCTGGCGGGGTTCCATGCGAGGTAATCGATGTTGCCGGCTGCCGCCGCGCCGCCGGATACTGATGCGCCGGATGCTTCGATAACAAAACCGCTCTCGCTGCCGCTTTCCCCTTTGACCACCAGTCGCGGGCCGTCGACAGTGTCGGCGACATAAGCGTTCAGGCCGCTTCCGGAAGCCCGGATCTTGCTGGCTACGTCGGCCAGCGTATCAGTGGCAGACACATCGATCACGGCAGGTGTGGAGGCCGCGTCTTCGGCAAAGCCAGTGCCGCTGATGGCACCGAAACGGATCGTCAGCTGCCCTTCGCCGACTGTATCAGTGACAGCCGCATAGGCATTGCTTGCCAGCGTTTGCGATGAGGCGAGCTGTTCGACTTCCAGCGTGTATGCGCCCGAAGCGCTGCTTCCTGCCAGCACAGATGCCTGCGCCACGCTACCATTGCCAACATTGGCACTGGGCGTAAGATCGCCATCGCGAATACGGTCGCCAAGCGCTGACGAAAGCTGGGTCAGCTGGCTGCGCAACGTGGAAGCCGCAGAAATCTTGGCCTCCAGTGTTTCGCTGCGAGTTTCCAGCTGCGCGATTTGCGGCTGAAAGCGCACGGATGCTAGGTCGATCGCAAGCTGCGACATATTGATGCCGCTGCCGCCGCCAAGCGTGCTGATGATTGTTGATGTGGTGCTCGTTTCCATGCCTTGCAGGACGGCCTGCAAGGCCAGAGTTTAAGCTGTGCCGCTGCGCCCCTGCGTATCGAACTGCATCTCGGTCGGAAGTGCAATATGCGGGCGCTGCGGCGCTTCCCCGCGCTTCAGCGACAATACGAAGGCGAGGACGCTGGCGATGGCGGAATAAAGCTCTGACCGAACCACCTGCTTTTCGCGGGTGGTGAAATAGATAGCACGCGCCAACGCCGGATATTCGAGCGCCGGAACTCCGAATTCGTTGGCCAGCTCACGCATGGCGAGCGCCTTCTCACCGCGCCCCTTGGCCAGCACATAGGGCGCCGGGGCCACTGCCGGATCATACGCCATCGCCACGCTGAAATGCGTGGGATTGGTCAGCACGAATTGCGCCTCTTTTACCGCGCCTGACACGCCGCCGCGCGCCATATCGCGCTGCCGCTGCCGGATCGCGGCTTTCTTTTCGGGTGCGCCTTCGGTTTGCTTCTGCTCGTCGCGCAGTTCCTGATTGGTCATCTTGAGCTGCGACAAACGCCGGACAAACTGGATTGGCCAGTCGAGCAGGGCAATGATCGCAAGTCCAAAGGAAAGCAGCAGAAGCAAGGTGGCGATGGAATCCCACGCAGCAGTCAATTGACCGGTCAATTCTCCGCGTCCCAGCGAAAGCACCACGCGCAGATTGGCGCTGCCCCAATACCAGGTGATAGCGCCCAGCAGCAGGAGCTTTGCCAGGCTCTTGCCCAGTTCGATCATCCCTTGCGGGCCGAACATACGCTTAAAGCCGGAGAGCGGATTGATGCGCGACCCCTTGGGTGCCAGATTGCCTATCACCCAGCGCCCTTCGCCCAGCAGCATTTGCGCGAGCATAGTGGCGCCCACCACAAGCAGTCCCAACGTCAGCAGTAGAGGCACGAAGTCGAGCATGATGTCGCGCATCATGATGCCGGGACGAAAATCTTCTATCGCGGCGCGGTCAAAGGAAAGCGATGCATGTGTCGTCGTCTCCATACTGCCGAACAGCTGTGGCCCGGCCAGCTTTAGCCAGATCGCGCCAACGATCACTGACACCGCCGTCGCCACTTCTTTCGAACGCAGCACATTGCCCTTCTGGGCGGCATCTTTCTTGCGCTTTTCGGTTGGAGCGAATGACTTTTCGCCAGCAGGTTGTTCGCTCATGGCGGGCCTGCATCATCGGGCTGCGCGATTTCGCCAACCTGCGTGATCGCGTTTTCTGCCAGTGTGACGAATTGCTCGGTCAGCAAGGGTGTCGAGGCAATCAGCGCGGCAATGCCCGCAAGCACGCTGGCGGGCAGACCAAGTGCAAACAGATTGAGCGAAGGCGCAGATCGGCTGATCACACCGGTGACCAATTGCACCAGCAACAATACCAGAGTGACGGGCAGAGCAATAATCAGCGCGGTGGCAAAGGCCTGGCTCGCGAAACTTGCGACGCGCCATGCCCGCGCGCCGACATCCCATTCGCTGCCGGGCGGAAACAGCATGTAGCTTTCGATTACCAGCCGGAGCCACAGCAAGTGGCCGCCAATAGCGAGGAAGATAAGCGTCAACATGATCGCCAGCATTTGGCCGACCGCGCCCGATTGGCCGCCACTGGCCGGATCAACCGCCGTGGCAATCGCCATGCCCATGCCGCCAGCGATCTGTTCTCCCGCCAGCAAAGGCGCGGCGAAGGCCAGCTGTAGCGTGAAGCCGAGCATCAGCCCGATTACGACTTCGCCGACCACTGCTATTATGGCTTCAACGCCTAACGTCTCATCCGGCAATTGCACGGGCAGCCAATTGAGCATGAAGACAGACATGGCGGCGGCAAAAATGACGCGCACCTGCACCGGGACAGCGCGAATGCCGAACAGCGGTGCGGCAACCATCGCGGCGCCCATGCGCACCATCACGAACAATAGCAGCCACAGCTGGTCCTGCAGCTCGCCAATGCCAAGATCGGGGAAGATCACAGAGTCGACATTCCGGCGATATGGGCGAAAATCTCTGCCGTGAAATCACTGACGATGCCCATCATGCTGGCCCCCATTAACACCAGCACGCCTGCGACAACGGCCAGCTTCGGCACGAAGGTTAGCGTCTGTTCATTGACCGAAGTCGCGGCTTGAATAACGCCAACGACTAGGCCCACGGCCAGCGCTGCCACTAGGATTGGCGCAGCAACCAGTGCGGTGGTCCACAGCATCCGGTCCATCAACGCCAGCAGCGAAGCAGAATTGTCCATCGCGCGTCTCCCTCGCTATCCAAAGCTCATGGCGAGCGAACCCATCAGGAGCGCCCATCCGTCCACCAGAACGAACAGCAGCAGCTTGAACGGCAACGATATGATGGTTGGTGACATCATCATCATCCCCAGCGACATGAGCACGCTGGCAACCACCAGATCGATCACCAAAAACGGCAGGAATAACATAAAGCCGATCTGGAAGGCGGTTTTCAGTTCGCTCGTCACGAAAGCGGGCAGCAGGATTGAAAACGGCACGTCTTGCGGACTTGCAAAGCTGTCCTGCCCGGCAAGATCGGCAAACATGGCCAAATCGGTTTCGCGGGTCTGGCGGATCATGAAAGCATGGAATGCCGTGCCAGCTTCGGCGATGGCGGCATCGGCCTCCATCGTTCCGGCGGCATAGGGTTCGATAGCGTTCGTGTTCACCTGTTCCAGCGTGGGCGCCATTATGAACAGCGACAAAAACAGCGCGAGGCCGACCAGCACCTGGTTAGGAGGGGATTGCTGCAAGCCGAGTGCCTGCCGCAGGATCGCCAGCACGATGATGATGCGGGTGAAACTCGTCATCATCAGAACCAGTGCAGGCAGCACGGTCAGCAGGCTCATCAGCAGCAGCAATTGCAGCGAGAAGGACAGCGGCGCACCGTCTTCGCCATTGGCAGAACCCATGGCGCGTTCCAGTGCATCGCCAATGCCTGCAGGCGGCATGGTCGCTGTCTGCGCCGCGGCCGATGCGATGTCAGGCAACAGCATCGCGGCAGACGCGATCACTACTGCCAATAGGGAAAGGAGCCGGGTCATGACGCGCTCTCCTCCGGGCTATCAATGGCGGCGCTTTCGGCCAGCCGGACGAGGCCTTGCCGCGTGGCCCCGACCAGAATTTCACGTCCCCGAAATTCGATCACAGCCAGCCGCATACCCGGCCCGATCATGGTGGTTTCCACAAGCCGTGCAGCGCGTGTCTCGCGCCGCGTACCAGCTGCGATCGTGCCTTGCACTTTGCGGGTCAGCCACAGACTGCCCCAGACCATTCCTGCCAGCAGCGGGAGCAGAAGCAGCATTTTGAGGATATACATACCCATCAGGATGGCTCCATCCCGGCAGCAGAGGCAGCTGCAGTTTCGCCGGCCAGCTCTACTATCCGCAAGGCGAAGCGATTGCCTTCGGTGATGACTTCGCCCTTTGCGATGGCTTTGCCATTCACAAGAATGTCGAGCAGCTCGTCCACCTCGCGATCAAGCGGAATTACGGCATCCTCCACCAGTTCCAGTACGTTTTTGAGCGGCATGGTTGCGCGCCCCAGCTCAACCGACAGGCACACGTCCACATCGCGGATCAGGTCCAGTCCGCGCAATTTATCCGTCATTTTGAGAAGTCCTTTTGTTCCACGCCATGCGCGTCAGGCGCAAGGCGATCTGGCCATTGTTTGCACCCGCCTGAGCGCGGGCTATTTCGACTGCGCCGAGGCGCAGCGGTATTTCTGAGCGGATAGGAATCGGTAGCGTGTCACCGGGTTGCAAACATGCGAGCCGAGAGACAGGCACGCGGAGCTCCGCAAGCGTAGCAGTCAGCACCAGCGGCATATCGCCAAACGGCGCGCTGTCAGGGCGGCGGCGGTCTCCGTGCTGCGCCCGGGTCGCTGCGCCCGCGCTGCTGTCCAGCAGACGTTCTGCTTCGCTTTCACGAATGACAATCGAGATGGTCCAGGGGTCGCTGCCATCGACGCTGACCTGCGCGCGGATCAAATGCAGCATTTCCTCTTCGCGCGCGGGCAGCAATTTGCCGAGCACTTCGTCTTGCCGGGCAAGGGCCAGTGCAGAGGGGCGATCAAACGCTGTGCCGAATGCGCGGCCCAAGGCCGTTCCAAGACGTGTCATGGTAAGATTGGCAGCGGCGGGCAGTCTGTCTGGCAAAGCCGCAGGCGCTGCGCCGTCGCCGCCAAAGACCTGATCGGTCAGCATCAGCGCGCTGGTACGGTCAAGCGAGACAAGTACTTCGCCTGCGCCGCGCATCCCCAGCAGCATGTGGACGCCCACCAGATCGATCAATTTGTGCACTTTGGGCGCGGCAACACGGTCAATCTTGCCGAGAGTGACATCAGGCAAAATGTTGCCCGTTAGCTCCAGCAGCTCCTGCGCCAGAGCATCCTGCATGCGTGCAGACGCCTCGCCCAGCGTGGCTGAAAGCTCTTTGGGCGACACGCTTGCCGCGCCCAGCTTTTCGCTATGCTGTGCCAGCGCCCGTTCGGCGACAAGAAAGCCGGGAGACTTCATTGGACCAGGAAACTCTGGAAATAGACCGCATCAACGCCGCCAAAGCCTTCGCGCTCTTCCAGTACGGCATTGATGGCCGTGGCGAGCCGTTCTTTCAGGCGTTCCTTGCCCTCAACCGTATAGACATCGTCTTCAACGGTGTTGGCTAGCTCCACCAGAATAGCTGAGCGTATGGCAAGTTCGTGCAGCTCCAGCCACTGGATCACGCGGCCATCATGCTGAGTGGCGGCGGCCACACTTACCTGCACAAGTCCGGGCGAATCTTTCAGATTGGACGTGAAGCCTTCTTCGAAGACGTAATAGGCCGTTCGATATTCGCTGCCGCCATCGCCGTGCACAGTCACGACTTCGCTTTCCTCGCCGGTGGCGTAAGGGTCAGCTTCATCTTTTGCGACCAGTTGCGGGACGTCGGGTCCTTGTTCTTCGCTGGCGCCGATCACTCCGGTGGCCATGGCGCCGTATGCGCCGCCAGCCCCGACGAAAAGCACTACCAGTGCGCCGACGATCAGCTTCAGCTTGCCGCCTTTGGGCTTTTCTTCGGCGTCCTTGTCTTTCGATTTGCTCATGGTTTTACCCTTTGAAATTGGGGATGTGTTGGTGGTTCAGGTTCAGGCGAACAGGCCGTGACCGCGGGTGCTTGCGTCACTTGCGTCGTCTGTCTGCGGTTGCTGAGAATTGGTGCTGCCGGGCTTGGCGGCACCGGCTTGGCTGCCGTTTGGATTGCCGTTTGCTCCGGCGCTCTGGCTGCCTGAGTTTTGGCCCGTCTGACCAGAATGCTGACTGGTATCGCCGCGCCCCGGCGAAGTTTCAGGGCGCACCGCTTCAGATACGACCAGTGGTCCGCGATCCGCCAGCGCTGCCTGTACTGCAGGGGCGAAGGCGACATCCTGACTGGCGAGCGAAACCTTCAAGGCCCTGCCTGCGATTTCGAACTGCATGGCGACTTGCCCGAACTCGCGGGTAAGAACGCGGAGACTGGTATCGGCGGAGCGGGCGTTCTCGCGTGCCTCAGCCAGCCGCTGCACCACCGCTTCAAAGTCTTGCGGCTGGCTGTCTGGCGCGGCGCGCAGTGCTGGCGCAGCAGGTTCGGAGGAGAGCGTTGGCGTCACCAAAGAAAGCTGACCGGCGGCAATTGCCGTGCCCGGTTGCTGAATGCTTGTTTGTGCTGCGGCCTGCGGCGCTGTTGGCTGCTGCATGGTGGACTGCTGTGCAGAGCGTTCCTCGGCAGGCAGAGGTGTTGCCAGCGCAGCCGAAGGTTTACTGGCCAGAGGAGCGTTTGCCTTCGCAAACTCGGGCACATTAGCCCCCGTCTTGTCTGACGACAGGGTAGCCGCGTCCGCAGGTTTGGCCGCGTTTTCCTTTGCCGTGCGGCGAGGGGCCAGCGTGCTTGCTGTCACTTGCAGTTGCAACGGCTGGGCCGATGCAGGAGTGTGAACTTGTTTCGGAGCGGCCGCCTGCTCTGACTGCGCTTTTATCGGCGCTGGCGAAGGATCGGTTGCTGCCTTTGACAACGTATCCTGAGACTTTTGCACCAGTACCGGGTTTTCCGCGATTTGGGCTGCCTCAGATGCTTGCTTTTGCGCCTGACCGCTTTGGTGCAGGGCTTCCGGCAAGTCCTTGCCGGTCGCAGGCGGCAAAGACTTGCCGCTTGCCGGCAAGCCGTCCTGCAGCGGTCCAATAACGGCTGGCGCAGCTTCGCTGTCCTCTTGCTCGGCGACGGGCGCGGCGGGCGCCTCCGGATCGCCAGCGGATTGAGGGGTGAGCCCGGCGAGTAGCTCCGCAAACCCTGCAATTGCGCCGTTTTCAGCAGCGCCTTCAGCACCCGGCAGGCCCACTGCTGGTACTTCAGCTGCGCCGGGAATGCTGTGCAGGTTCAGGGCCGATGTCAGATTCACGCGCAAGTCCTCTTCAAAATCGAATAGCTACGCTCTGCCTTTCAACTTTCGTGCCAAAACGGGATTGCGGCCAGTCAGCGCGGCGGAATCGCGGATTTCTGCTTCAGCTTGTGCCGCCCGCTTCTTGGCTTTGAGCTTGTCTGCAGTGATATCCTGACGGCGTTCGGCCTGCTGCAATTGCTGCAGGGCATCTTCGCTTTCAGCCGCAGCACGCAGGCGCTCGCTTTCGGTTTCCGCCTGAATCCGCGTGAGGCCGTGGACGAAACCCAGCAACCGCGTCAGCTCTGCGCCGGACTGCGCATCTGCGCGCGCGCCATAGGCGGTGGCAATCGTTCCGCTGCGCTCCCCCAGGGCTTGCAACTGACCATGCGTATGCTGTGTTTCCGCGACGCGCTGCGCGGCCCGGCGCTGCTCGCTTTCATGCAAGCGCGCCAATCGGCACAGCCGATCAATCCCGCGCCGTGTCGCGGTCATTATCGAACAGAGCGGCCAATGCCGCTTCGCTATCGGGCAAGGACGCCAATTCCTGCGCGTCTTGCGCCAAGAAGGCCTCAATCTGCGGATGCATCGCCATCGCCCGGTCGAGCAAGGGGTCCGCGCCGGAACGGTACGCGCCCATCATCAGGAAATCGCGATTGGCATCATGCGAAGCGATCATCGCGCGGACATCGCGGGCGTGTTGCCGGTGGTCAGGCGAAGCGACGGCTTCCATCACCCGGCTCAGCGATGCGGGGACATCAATCGCGGGGTAGCGGCGGCGCTGTGCGATTTCGCGCGACAGCACAATATGACCGTCCAGAATGGCGCGGGAGGTATCGACCACTGGGTCTGTCTGATCGTCGCCATCGGCCAGCACGGAATAGATACCCGTTATCGAACCGCCACTGGCGGCGGAATTGCCTGCGCGCTCAATCAGCTTTGTAATCGCGGCCAGAGCGCTGGGCGGATAGCCGCGTGCCGCGCCCGGCTCTCCTAAAGACAGGGCAATTTCGCGTGCGGCATGGGCCACGCGGGTCAGGCTGTCGACAACCAGCAAGACGCGTTTTCCCTGGCTGCGGAAATGTTCCGCCAAAGAGCACGCCAATTGCGCCCCGCGCAGCCGCAGATTGGCGGCATGATCAGCCGGAACAGCAATAACGGCGGTGCGGCTTCGGCGTGCAGGATCGGCCATGTGGCGCGTAACGAAGTCGGACACTTCGCGTCCGCGCTCCCCGATCAGGGCGGCAATCGTGATGTCTGCTTCACTGCCGCGCAGGATCATGTCGAGCAGCATGG
>ENA-ORXU01001044-ORXU01001044.1-marine-metagenome-genome-assembly--contig:-NODE-1044-length-25499-cov-3.853631_pt1 | contig 25499 bp, 24 predicted proteins | sample MGYA00237869_ERZ511484 | MGnify/ENA metagenome assembly ERZ511484
TGAAAAAGATACTCACATTACCCGCATCGTCCGGTTCGCCTTTGAGCATCAAAGAAATCAATACGTTTTTGCCCGTATCCAACTCGACCATGATTTCTTCTCCTACTTCCATTCCGTAGAAGAAATTTTTGGTGGGGATATTAACAACATTACCAAATTTCACATGGTTATTATAGGCTTCCGTAAATACCTTTGGATACAATTTATAGGATAAAAAATCGGTCATTTCAAGCTCACGGCCCATTCCCTTTTTAAACTTCCTTTTGAAGGATTTGAATTCCTTTTCAAAATCGATAGCCTCTAATTGGGCATTGGGCCGACTGGTATAAGGCTTTTCACCTTTTAAAATGATTTTCTGTAGTTTTTTCGGAAAGCCTCCAACGGGTTGACCCAAATCACCTCTAAAGAAACTTTTTACCGATTCCGGAAACGAAACTTCATCTCCTTTCTGCAGAATGTCATCAACGGTAAGGCTATTGCTGATCATATACTGCGCCATATCGCCGACCACTTTCGAGCTTGGTGTAACCTTAATAATATCGCCGAACAATTGGTTGACTTCTCCGTACATTTTGGTCACTTCCGGAAACTTGTCCTCCAGGCCCAAAGCAATGGCCTGACCCTTTAAATTGGAGTACTGGCCCCCAGGTATTTCGTGATCATAGACCTCGCCGGTACCCGATTTTAAGCCCGACTCAAACGTATAGTAATAGTTTCGGACCGTTTCCCAATAGTTCGAATATTCAGCAAGTTTTTCGGTATTCATCGGATTTTCCCGCTTATGAAAACGCAACATTTCAAGTACCGAATTAAAATTGGGCTGTGAGGTGAGTCCTGAAAGTCCACCTAACGCCACATCGACCACATCTACTCCGGCTTCTACAGCTTTTAGATACGTCGCCGTCTGTACGGATGAAGTGTCATGGGTATGCAAGTGAATGGGGATATCAATTTCCGATTTCAATGCCTTTATCAGTTCGTAAGCGGCATTGGGTTTTAAAAGCCCGGCCATATCTTTTACGCCCAAAATATGGGCCCCAGCATTTTCGATATCCTTAGCCAGCTGCACATAGTATTTCAGGTCGTACTTTGTTTTGGTAGGGTCTAGAATATCACCGGTGTAACAAATCGAACCTTCGGCCAAGCCGCCCGTGTTTTTCCGTACATATTCGATACAGGGCGCTATGGATTTCATCCAATTAAGGGAATCAAAGATGCGGAATACATCAACACCCGTGTTCCACGATTCTTCCACAAATTTCTCGATCAGATTATCCGGATAGGCCGTATAACCCACACCATTTGAACCCCGAATCAGCATCTGCAGCAATATATTGGGCATGGCCTTTCGCAATAGTGCCAGTCGTTCCCAAGGATTTTCATGTAAGAATCGGAGGCACACATCAAAAGTGGCACCGCCCCAAACTTCCATAGAAAAAATTTCGGGATGGTTCTTGGCATAACCCTCGGCAACCTTAAGCATATCGGCCGTTCGCATACGGGTCGCCAAAAGACTTTGATGGGCATCGCGCATGGTCGTATCGGTAAAATGTACTTTTTTATCCTTCTTCAACCATTGGGCAAATTTCTCTGGTCCCAGTTCAGTCAATAGGTCTTTGGTTCCTTTTGGATACCCCTCTATTTTCGGAAAGGAAGGAACTTTAGGTTTTGAAAAAACATGATTGGGGTCGTAGTTCTTCACATCGGGATTTCCATTAACAATGGTATCACCTATATACTCTATCAATTTATTCGCACGGTTTCGCGGTTCGATAAATTCGAACAATTTAGGCTCATTTTTTATGAAATTGACGGTAACCTTTCCCTTGCGAAAAGTGGGGTGTACCAAAATATTATCCAAAAAAGCCATATTGGTATTGACACCACGAATTCGAAATTCTGCCAACGCCCTGCGCATTTTTCGACAACAACCATCTACCGTACGGCTGTGGGCCGAGACCTTTACTAACATAGAATCAAAAAACGGGGATATAGCAACACCCTGATAAATACTACCGGCATCTAAGCGAATTCCGAAACCGGAGGCACTTCTATATGTGGTAACAACACCATAATCAGGTTTAAAATCATTCGAGGGATCTTCCGTTGTAACGCGGCATTGTAGTGCCACACCGGTCAATTGAACCGATTCTTGATTTGGAATCTTAATCTGGGTATCCGAAAGTTTATATCCCCCGGCAATAAAAAGCTGTGCCTTGACCAAATCGATATTGGTAATCATTTCGGTCACGGTATGCTCGACCTGAATACGAGGGTTCACCTCGATAAAATAGATGCTGCCATCGTCATCGACCAAAAACTCGACCGTACCAATATTATTATAATTTACCGCCTTGCAGATGTCTATAGCGTATTTATACAGACTGTCTTTGGTTTTTTGGGGCAGGCCTATCGATGGAGCGAATTCTATTACCTTCTGATAGCGGCGCTGTACCGAACAATCCCTTTCGTACAGATGCACAATATTACCATGCGTATCGGCCACGATCTGAATTTCAATATGCTTAGGGTTTTCGACGAATTTTTCCAGAAAAACGGTATCGTCGCCAAACGCATTCAAAGATTCTCGCTTGGCTTCGGGAAATCCTTTTCGCAACTCATCTTCGGTTCGTATAACCCGCATACCGCGACCACCACCACCGGATGCTGCTTTCAGCATTAAAGGATAACCGATTCGTTTAGCCTCGGAAATTGCTGTTTTTATATCCTTTAAATCTTTATCACTACTTTGTATGATGGGAATGTTATTGGCTACAGCGACTTCTTTCGCAGTAATCTTATCCCCCAAAGCTTTTAAAACGGAAACTTTCGGACCAACAAAAATAATATCGTTTTCCGCACATTTTTGTGCGAATTTGGCATTCTCCGATAGAAAACCATACCCCGGGTGAATGGCATCGACGTCGTTATCTTTTGCCACTTTTATTATGGCATCTATATCTAAATAAGGCTTTAAGGGTTCGTTATCTTCCCCGATCTGATAACATTCATCTGCTTTATAGCGATGCAGCGAATAGCGGTCTTCATACGTGTAAACCCCTACGGTGCGCACCCCGATTTCAACACAAGCCCTAAAAATCCGAATGGCGATTTCGCCACGGTTCGCTACTAAAACCTTCTCTATTTTCATGTGGTGCTTTTAAATGGATGTAGTACTTCGAATACGTATTCAAACAAACTTAACTTTTTTGGTTTAAGATCGCAATAAGAAACTTTCATTAATCAATGGCATTTTGTGTGACATTGATAAATGAGTTCAATATGAAGTACCCATCATTTTGAAACTCTAGATATAAATGTTTAATTTCAGGCTAGCAAATTGGATAGCAATGGGAAAAGGGGATAAAAAATCAAGACGAGGAAAAATAGCAAACAGGTCGTTCGGCGCAAGAAGGCCACGGAAAATCAAAAAACGACCTACTGTTGAGGAAAAGATTAGCGTTCGTAAGAAGAAATAAGTCGAATTCTTCGTCACTCAACTAACATTAATTGGTTTTCTGTTTATCTCACATCCAAAATTACACGCTTTCGGATTTTTAATTAACGAGAACATGTTGAATATCGGACCTTTAGAACTAAGAAAGTTACCGTGTTAGAAAAGCTTAATCTTTGACAAAGTTGACTATTGCATCATCTTGAATTTCCATTGTATAAAATCCACCTTCTAACTTTGCCCCTTCTGGTGTATAATTATAGATAAAAGGTCCTGCAGTTGCAGAGTCAGTACGAATCTCAAAGGTGTCCGGTTTGGTTTTACCATATTCCCAAGATTGATACGCCGTCGTTTCGCCAATTCCGATATCATCGTACTTTAAGCTTTCCCATTGAACCAAAAAAACATTAATATGTTCCGCACTACTATTTTTCGCCCTCAAGCTTATCGCTGATTCATCATTTTTTTCACAACTATAAAATAGAATAGAAAGGCACGAGACTACTAAAAGATTTTTTTTCATGATAAAAATTTTAAAGTAGATGTTGAATACGGTAAAAGGTTGCGTAAAAAAATCACCTAATAAAAACAGGTTCATTTTTATTAACGGTACGTTCTTCACTAAACATATAATCATCAGAATCAAAACCTTTGAGATCATCTAGGGTCTTCACATTTTTATCAACAATATATCGCACCATAGAACCCCGCGCCTTTTTGGCGAAGAAACTAATAATCTTTAATTTATCGTTCTTCCAATCTTTAAAAACCGGTGTGATTACAGGAACCTTCAGCGTTTTCGTATCCACAGCTCCGAAATATTCGTTACTGGCCAGATTGATAAATAGCTCATCATCTTGCAGTTCAGCGTTCAGTTGTTCGGTAATGGCTTTTTTCCAAAACTCGTACAAATTCTTTTTTCGCCCAACCTTCAGTTTGGTACCCATTTCAAGACGATAGGGCTGTAAAAGGTCTAACGGACGAAGTATACCGTAAAGACCTGATAATATGCGTAGTATGTCTTGAAGCTTTTCCATTTTATGGATTGGCATCGTATAGGCATCAAGGCCTTGATACACATCGCCATTGAAAGCGTAAATCGCAGGTCGTGAATTTTCAAGGGTAAAAGGCACTTCGAAGTTTTGGTTACGCTCCCAATTAAGTTGAGCCAAATTATCGGAAATTCCCATTAACGCCGATAATGCTTTTGGCTTCTTTTTCGCCAACAGCTTATTGAGCTTTACGGCCTCATTTAGAAAGTGAGGTTGTGTTTGCTTTAGTTTCGGATACTCTCTTTCAAAATCCAATGATTTTGCTGGGGAGATTACTATTTTCATGGTTAATGGATAAAAGATGAAATTGCCGTAAAAATAATAAGGATTCTTAAAATAACCTATGTACGGTTCAAAGAGTTATCGATGTCGGTATTGAGGGAATTTATAATTTGGTTCAATCATTACTTCTATCGAAAAAAAATCGCGCCTTATTGAAAGTGACAGAAGGATGAAAAGAGGAAAGAGCAAAGACTGCCAGTACGGAAAGGTTTACTTATTCGTTTATGGTCTGCTTTTTGACCTTTCGGGAAATTTCATTTGTCTTTCCTCCTTGCTCTTTTTGGCTTTTATCCATGGTCGGATTTTCCTTTTGAGACGGTAAGGTTTCAAGATTGCTCAAAATATTTGCGGTATGGCCGTTGTTTTATTGACTATGCTTCGCATAATGACGCCACTTTTCAATGCAGTCGGCCATATCTTGCGGAATTTCAGAATCGAAGCGCATGGTTTCTCCCGTTACTGGATGAACGAAACCCAATGTCTTTGCATGTAATGCCTGCCTGGGCAGTATCTTAAAAGCATTTTCAACGAACTGCTTGTATTTCGTAAAGGTGGTACCCTTTAAAATTCTATCGCCACCATAGCGCTCATCATTAAATAGCGTGTGGCCGATGTATTTCATATGCACCCGAATCTGATGGGTGCGGCCAGTTTCCAATTTACATGAAACCATAGTAATGTATCCCAAACGTTCAATGACCGAGTAGTGGGTAACGGCATCTTTACCTTCATCCCCATCCGGAAAAACTTGCATCTGTAAGCGGTTCTTCGGGTTACGGGCGATATTGCCTTCTACGGTTCCGGCATCGTCATCCATATTGCCCCAGACCAACGCTACATATTCACGTTCAGAAGTCTTATCGAAAAATTGTTTGGAAAGATGGGTCATAGCAGCTTCAGTCTTTGCGACTACGAGAAGACCTGAAGTATCTTTATCGATGCGATGCACCAGCCCCGGGCGTTCGTTGCTATTTGCCGGAAGGTCCTTAATATGATATATCAAAGCATTGATCAAAGTGCCGGAGTAATTTCCATGTCCCGGATGAACCACCATACCTGCAGGTTTGTTGACTACTAGAAGCACATCGTCTTCATAAACAATATCTAAAGGAATATCTTCGGGAACCAACAAAAACTCATGTGGAGGATGTTCAAAAAGCACCTTGACCTCATCACCGGGCTTTACCTTGTAATTTTGTTTGACGATTGCACCGTTGACCCAAATATTTCCACTTTTTGCCGCTTGCTGAATTTTATTTCGGGTGGCGTATTCGATGAAGTTCATCAAAAATTTATCTACCCTCAGCGGTTCTTGACCTTTTGAAGCTACGAACCGATGGTGCTCAAAAAGGGCATCATCGTTTAAGTCGGAACTATCCTGTGATTGCATAAATTATTCTGAATCGGCCTGAACTCGTGCCTGGTCGGTAATGGTACCGTTACCACAGACCAGTTCTATCTTAGAAGTCTTGGGCAATTTATCGCCCGGTTTGATCTGCTTTCCTTTGTACTTAATATAATAAACCATATCCTTGCCTAATTGGTCGATGTAGCTGACGCGTTGCACGTCAAGACCTACTGCACGGAGCATCGAAGCTGCGTTACGTTGGGTCACCTGAATAATTTTAGGTACTGTAACTGTCTTATACCCAGAGGGATTTACGGTAAAATAGATTTTCCTGTTTTCTTTGACCTTATTACCTGCAGGCGGATTCTGTTCAATAATCGAAAATCTAGGATAATCAGGATTGAAGTTTGCAGAATCAAGAACCTCGTAACGGAGTCCCGCCGCCTCTACAGATTCGCGCATATCGGGCACAGACATTTTTGAAAAATCGGGCACTTCTACAAACTCTCCATGGTTAGTATTGCTATTCAGCCAGCGCAATGCCAAGAAAACCAGCAGTATGGAAACCAAAAGGGCAAGACCTAGTTGTATAAGGAAGGACCTACTTTTTAAGAAATTAAAAAAATTGCGCATAAGGTTATTTTTGACCTGACAAAGATAGGTAATGAACTCAAATTAATTTAGACCGAATTTCGAATTGTTTTACGCAACTATTATCATAACGCACAAAAAAGAGTGAACTACGACGAAAATCGGCCACATTTTTCTTTACTTTGGGTTGCTCTAAAAAGCAAACGAAACAATGAAGAAAAATATTGCTATCATAATGGGCGGCTATTCAAGTGAATTTGAAATCTCGCTAAAAAGCGGAAATGTTGTTCATAATTACTTGAGTAAGGAGAGCTACAAGACCTACCGCGTTCATATTTTGAAAGAAAAATGGGTATATGTCGCCGATGATGAAACCGAACATACAATAGATAAAAACGACTTTTCGGTTGAAACCGTAAACGGAAAAATCACCTTCGATTGTGTTTTCAATGCCATACATGGCACTCCGGGCGAAGATGGATTGATGCAGGCCTATTTCGAGCTTTTGGGTATTCCACAAACTTCGTGCGACTATTACCAATCGGCCCTCACCTTTAACAAACGAGATCTTTTAAGTGCACTAAAACCTTATGGTATCAAAGCGGCCCCTTCTTTCTACCTCAACTTAGGTGATGAAATCGATAACAAGGCAATTGTCGCAAAAGTAGGTTTGCCTTGCTTTGTAAAAGCCAACAAAGCAGGTAGTAGTTTTGGCATTTCAAAAGTCTATAAAGAAGAAGACCTTCAAGCGGCTATTGAAAAAGCCTACACAGAAGATGACGAAATAATTATAGAAGCCTTTTTAGATGGTACGGAAGTCTCTGTTGGTGTGATTACCTACGAGGGTAAGACCAAAGTATTGCCCATTACCGAAATTGTTAGCGAGAACGATTTTTTCGACTATGAAGCGAAATATGAAGGAAAGTCGCAAGAGATTACTCCGGCACGTATTTCAAAAGAAGAAGAAAGAAAGGTTTCAGAACTGGCCAAGCACGCTTACGAGGTATTGAAGATGAAAGGCTATTCGCGTAGTGAGTTTATTTTCAAGGGAGATACGCCTTATATGCTCGAAATGAATACCACTCCAGGCCTGACCACGGAGAGTATCTTGCCCCAACAGGCAAAAATTGCGGGTATTTCTTTGCCCGAACTCTTCGGTAGTGCAATTGAAGAGGCATTGAAGAAAAAATAGGTAACTTTATGATTTAGACGAAAAAACTAAACATCTAAACTCATAAACTTCTACACTTTTTTTGAGCTTGACACTTGAGTTTGCTCTTGAACTTGAAAACCCAAAACCAATAAAAATGAGACGCGCCATATTCCCCGGTTCTTTTGACCCTTTAACTTTGGGGCACTTCGATATTATAACGCGAGGTATTACTTTGTTTGACGAACTCATCATAGCCATCGGTATCAATGCCGAAAAGCACTATATGTTCACCCTCGAAAAACGAATGCAATTTATTACCGAAGCCTTTGTGAACGAGCCCAAAATAAAGGTACTTACTTACGAAGGGCTCACCGTTGATTTTTGCAAAAAAATGAATGCCGATTTCATATTACGAGGCTTGAGGAATCCCGGTGATTTTGAGTTCGAAAAAGCTATTGCACATACCGACCGCAAACTTTCTGAAATTGAGACTGTTTTTCTTCTAACCTCATCCGGAAAATCATATATCAGCTCTTCTATAGTACGTGATGTTATCAGAAATGGCGGTGATTATACCGGTCTGGTACCCAACACTGTTCGTATCCCATAAAATATTTTGTGCTAAAAAGGAAAAATTACGCCAAGGCGTTAGAAAAACTCCACTAATAATTTTATTTTTGTAGGAAATAGCTTTCATTATTGCTAACGTATGCTTTACCAACTAATTTCATGAACAACACAACGTGTTTCATGGTATTCACAACAAACCTTTAGATATATTGATAAAACCTTCTACTTTAGTAAGAAATTACATCAATATGCCGAGGGAACCTCAAATCTCTACCTACAACTACTTAATAAGACAGCTGCCTACGGCTACTGCTTTTATTAATAAAAAGTTCGAGGTAGTACATGCCTCGGATAAGTGGGTTTCCTATCACCAACTCGATACCGCCAACATAATCGGAACGCGAATTGATACTCTTTTTACAAAATTAGATGACCAAAGGGAGAAATTATTACGGGATTGTCTTATGGGCAAGTCTCATGAAGCTCAAGTAGATTACAATATAAACCTTGCTACTGGCCATAAATGGTTCGAATGGAACTGTAAGCCTTGGTACGATGAGAAGGAAAATATAATCGGCCTCATTATACAAACAGAGGACATAACCGAAAACAAACTTGATCAGCATAGACTTTATAAAGCGCAGTCACTATTAAGTACAATTGCTGAAGTTAGCAAAATTGGATGCTGGGAATATGACATTGTACAAGATGACCTATCGTGGTGTGAAATGACACGGAAGATACATGAAGTTTCCGAAGATTTTGTACCAACTATTGAAAACGCATTGGATTTCTATAAAGACGGTTACAGCAAAAACACCATGGCAATGTTGGTTCATGAGGCTAAGGAAAAAGGTACTTCATGGAGCGAGAAACTACAACTGGTTACCGCAAAAGGCAATGAAATATGGGTTCAGGCCGCATGTATGCCTATGTTCAAAAATAAAAAGTTAATAAGTCTGACCGGGACTTTTCAAAATATAGATGACCAAATTCGATCGGAGGCCAAAACCAAAGAAAACGAACGGTTATTACGAACACTCGTCGACAACCTACCGCTCAATATTTACATAAAGGATTCTGAATCCCGAAAAATATTGGTCAACAAAGCAGAATGTGACTATTTAGGTGTTGCAAACCCTGAGGAATTGTTGGGCAAAAATGACTTTGATCTTTACGACAAAGAAATAGCCCAAATCTCACTAGATGAAGATATAAAGGTAATGGATACCTTAACACCCATGTTAGGAAGGGAAACTATTAGTAGAAAAAAAAATGGGGAGATTACTACTTTCTTAACTTCTAAAATTCCTTTGAAAGATAATAATGGCAGGGCCAAAGGGCTAGTTGGTATTAGTCTTGATATTTCTAACCTCAAGCAAAAAGAGGAAGAACTCCGAAATCTTATCAACATTACATCGCTACAGAACAAAAAGCTCGTCAATTTTGCGCATATCGTATCACATAACCTGAGGTCGCACACCGCAAACTTTTCAATGTTACTTGAATTTTTAGTCAACGAGAGCGATGAATCTGAAAAAAAGAAAATCATCAATATGCTTACCGATGCATCCGACAATCTCTTAGAGACTTTGGAAAACCTGAATCAAGTTGTGGACATTAACACTAATGTCAACCTACAGAAGAAGCCTATTAACCTCTATTCCAAAATAAATGAAATAGAGCAAAACCTTACAGCATTCTTTCTGAACAATAACGCAACTATACTAAATCACGTCTCGAAGAAAGTCGAAGTGCATGTAGTCGCTAGTTATATCGATAGCATTCTAATGAATTTTATTACCAATGCGGTGAAATATAAAAACCCCGAAATAGATTCGATCGTAACTTTAAGTACAACAAACGAAAAGGGGTACACAATTCTTTCCATAACCGATAATGGTCTGGGTATAAATCTCAAAAAATATGGTGATAAGCTGTTCGGTATGTATAAGACCTTTCATAACCATGCCGATGCAAGGGGCATTGGACTTTTTATCACCAAAAGCCAGATAGAGGCGATGGGCGGAAAAGTAACCGTGCAAAGCGAAGTAGGAAAAGGCACCACATTCAACATTTATTTTAATGAAAAAAATTGAGAGCATCTGTATTATCGATGATGATAGAATAACATTGTTCGGCATTCGAAAAATGCTGAATTTAATTGTTGATTGTAACGATATATCATCATACGTAAATGGTAAATTGGCATTGGACGGGGTAAAAAAAAGGTTTGAGGAAGAGGGCAATGTGCCAGAGGTGATTTTTTTAGATATTAATATGCCAATTATGGACGGATGGCAGTTTCTTGAAGAATTCATTAAGTTACCCATAGAAAAAAGAGTACGCGTGAATATTATCACCTCGTCAATAGACGCACACGATATACAGCAATGGGAAAATTATAGGAAACTTACTGATCATGTCATCACCTACAATAACAAACCCATTAAGAAAAGTCAAATAGCCGAAATAACAAGAAAAGCATAGTATTAGACCAGATACAATTCGGTCTTAACTCAATTAAACCGGTTTTAAGCGTTACAAAACTACCCATAGTATTTCATTCGCCTTCAAGATTTTGTGTAATTTCACGACATGAAATCGTCCAGGTACAATTACTTTAGAATAGTGCTCATTTCTTTTATAGTTATTGTAGGAATCTTGCAATCTTGCGAAACCAAAGAGGAAAAAAATTCACTGAACTTTCAGACCCAATTTGAACTTAGCGGAGGTGAAGAAACGGCGACCTATCTTCAAACTATCGATTTTTACATTCGACTGGCCAAAGAATTTCCTGAAATCAACATGCAGACGGTGGGAGAAACCGACAGTGGCTACCCTTTGCACATTATAACTTACAATCCCGATGCCGATTTCAATTTCCAAAAAATAAGCGATAATAAGACTATAATGCTTATAAACAATGGCATTCACCCTGGGGAGAGCGATGGTATTGATGCCACTATGCTTTTATTTAGAGACTTAGCTACAGGTACATTGAAACATCCGAAGAATACGGTATTGGTGACCATTCCCATATATAACGTAGGTGGGGCGCTGAATCGAAATAGTTCAACACGTGCGAACCAGAATGGCCCAGAGTCATATGGCTTTCGTGGTAATGCGCTCAATTACGACCTTAACCGCGATTTTATAAAGGCCGATACCAAAAATGCAAGAACATTCTCGAAAATATTCCATTTGGTGAGGCCCGATATCTTTATCGATAACCATGTTAGCAACGGTGCAGATTACCAGTATACGTTGACCCATCTATTTACACAGCACAACAAGTTAGGTGAAAAACTGGGTACTTATCTGAATCAAGAAATGATGCCCGCGCTCGAAAAATCGTTGCAGGATATAGATTGGGATATTACCCCATATGTTAATGTGTTCAACGCTGTACCGGAAAAAGGCTTTTCACAGTTTATGGACTACCCCAGATATTCAACGGGTTATACCACCCTCTGGAATACCTTTGGCATGATGGTAGAAACCCACATGTTGAAACCTTATAAACAAAGGGTTGAAGGAACATACCATTTATTGGAAAAAATGATAGCTCTTGCCGAGGCCGATGGCGAACAAATCAGAAGTTTACGGGCTGAAGCCAAATACCGTCATAAAGATTGGGACTATTACCCCACGACTTGGGCGGTAGATTCTACCCACCACACAACTTTGAATTTCAAGGGTTTTGAAGCAGATACCTTGATTAGCGAGGTAACAGGTTTTAAACGGTTAAAATATAATCGTGACAAGCCGTTTACGAAACCAGTCAACTATCAGAATTTTTACCTACCTATCGATTCGGTCGAAATACCGGAGGCCTATATGCTGAAACGTGGTTGGGGCAAGGTGTCGGCTTTGTTCGATTTGAACGAAGTAAAATATGAAATCATTAAAAATGACACGATACTTTCGGTTGAATCGTACAAAATCGCTTCATTCAAAACTACAGATTACCCTTACGAAGGGCATTACCCACATTATGACACAAAAATTGATGCCACAATCAAAAAAGTTAAATTTCAGCAAGGTGACCTCTATATACCAACCGACCAAGTTGGAATTCGATATCTTTTGGAAACCCTAGAACCTGAAGCGAACGATTCTTTCTTCAATTGGAATTTTTTCGACCCCATTCTTCAGCAAAAGGAAGGGTTTTCGCCGTACGTTTTTGAAGACGAGGCACTGCAGCTCTTACAAGAAAACGCAACCCTTAGAGACAGTTTTCAATTGAAAAAACAAGAAGAACCAGAATTCGCCGCAAATTGGTACGCCCAGCTAGATTGGCTTTTCAAACAATCGGAGCATTACGAAGATGCCCACTTGCAATATCCTGTTTATCGCGTATTGAAAACTACGCGGTAGTTATTCCGCACCGAAGAGAATCTTAATATTGGTATACGAATTTTGGAGGGCCTTTTTGATTTTTTTTGGGCCCTTCCATTTTACCTTTACGATACCTTCTTTTTTTTCAGGTTTTAATTTACCCGTGTAATCCGTTCTCATGGCAAACCAATGTACTTCCTTTAAAGTGTAAGTACCACTATTACTGAAAATATGATATGTGATTTTCAAGAAATTTTCAATTCTAAGCCCCTGTACTCCAGTTTCTTCCATCACCTCTCTAATAGCGCAGTCTTCAATTGATTCCCCTTTGTCCAATTTCCCTTTAGGCAAATCCCATTTGTCGTTTCTATAAATAAAAAGAACCTTTCCTTTCGCGTTGGTGACCACTCCGCCGGCGGCAACGATCAATGGAATTCTTTTAGTGAACTTTTTTAAGATTTCTTCATGATTGGGGTGGTATATATAAGCCTCTGTCAATTTCTTCTTTTTCAGTGCTTTTATCGCTTCTTGAATCGATTCTTCATTGAGCAAAAAATATTCGCCATCACCGGTTTCCGAGATTTTATTTGTTAGGATCAACGGCAATTCGTTCACAAAAACTTTATACATTTGCGTCATGGTTTTAGACAAAAACACCGCAAAAAAAACAGCAGAGCTTCTGTTGCAAATTAATGCAATAAAGTTGAAACCCGAAAATCCTTTTACATGGGCTTCAGGGTGGAAATCACCCATCTACTGCGATAACAGAATTATACTTTCCTACCCAGTGATCAGGAATTATATTCGCGAAGAAATGGCCAAACAAGTAGAATCACTCTATGGCAAACCCGATATTATCGCTGGTGTTGCGACGGGTGCTATCGGCATAGGTGCTTTGGTAGCAGATGTTTTAGGGCTTCCGTTCATTTATGTTCGGCCTCAACCTAAATCACATGGCAGGCAGAACCAAATTGAAGGCCAATTAGAGCCGAACCAAACTGTTGTTGTCATCGAAGACCTTATCAGTACGGGCAGCAGTAGCCTTAATGCCGTAGATGCACTATTGGCGCAAGAGGCCAGAGTAAAAGGTATGTTGGCCATCTTTACTTACGGATTCGATGTTGCCGAGGCAAATTTCAATGAAAAAGAAATTGCGCTACATACGCTGAGTGACTACGAACATTTGATACAACAAGCCTCGGAAACCCATTTTGTAAAAGAAGAACAGCTGAACACACTTATGGAATGGCGAAAAAAGCCAGCTGAATGGGAACAGTAATGAAGCACCAAATCTTAAATTCCAAATTCCAAATATGGCCTAACATAAAACAAGAACCCTGCCTTGCCGGCCGACAACAGAAACCTGAAACCAGCAAAGCAACGTGCGAACTCCTGCCCTACTAAACCCTAATTTAAAGATACATGCATATAGAAACTCCAAATACGATTATTCACAAAGGCGATAAAGAAGTTTTCGAATTTTTGACCGATTTAAAAAATTTCGAAAAATTGATGCCCGCCAACATCGATAAGTTCGAGGTAATCAACGAAGACCGTTTTCTTTTTGCCTTAAAGGGCATGCCAGAAATCGTGTTACAGCGAAAACACCAGACACCGAACAGTCAAATAGTCTTGGGTGCCGCAAGCGAAAAGCTACCTTTTACCCTCACGGCCGATATTGTAGCTACAGAAGGTGATAATAGTGAAGTGTCCCTTAGTTTTGAGGGCGAATTCAATGCGATGATGGCCATGATGATCAAGAAGCCTATTACAAATTTTATGGGAACATTATCTGAAAATCTGGCGAAAATCTAATTAATACAAGAGTTTAACTTCCTTCAAGTCAAATTCTTTAATGATATTATCTTCAAGGGCGACGATCAGTTTCCCTTCTTCGGAAACGCCACGAATAAATCCCATAAACAACTGTTCGTTCCGATCTTCAAAAGTAGAAGGCTTATCCTTTCTGAAAAGAACACTTTCATAAGACTGACGAAGCGAATTCGGTCCTGCCTTGTTCAAGTCATAAAAAACTTTTTCCAGGTTCTTTACGATTTGGGTTAAAATCTCTTCTAAATTAAAAGTACGGCCCAGCAACAATTTTAACGATGCTACGTTTTGAAGTAAGTCGAAGTCGAGTTGATTAACATTCAGGCCAATACCGATTACCGAAGTATTTATTTGGTTGCCCGAAAGAATATTCTCGATTAGAATACCGCATATTTTCGAATTACCTGACAGAATGTCGTTGGGCCACTTTATGGATAAATCAGGTACATGCAGCCCCTTTAAACTTTTGTAAATAGCCGTTGCAACAGCAATATTCAACAGAAAACCGTCGGAAATTGGCAAATCAAGATTATTTTTTAAAACACTAAATGTTAGGTTTTTACCAGGCTCAGATTGCCATATTGCACCCATTTGACCTTTACCTTTCAGTTGTTGTTCTGCAGCAACTACCGTGAAATCGGCCATGCCCGCCGAAAGTACCAAACTTTTTAAATGATCGTTAGTAGAGTCCGTGGCATCAAGTTTGATTAATTGCATTGGCGAGTGTTTCCTTCGATATTGCATCTATTGTTAAAAACAGTCTCTAAAAGAACAAAAAAATAATAACTTTGTACAAACTAAAATTTTTGAATGCAGAAAAGCAAAGCCAGTGCAGATGAATTAATTGCATTGATCTTACAGGGAATAGAAGAAGTAAAAGGACAGGATATAAATTTACTCGATCTTAGGGATATTGAAAATACCGTTTGTGACTACTTTATAATATGTAATGGCACCTCTAATACACATGTTAATGCAATAGTAGGCTCAATAAGAAAAATCGTAAGCAAAACTATTAAAGATAAACCTTGGCACGTAGAAGGCGAGGATAATGCCGAGTGGATATTGATGGACTACGTGAACGTTGTTGTACACGTTTTTCAAAGACATATTCGAGAATATTATGATATTGAAGGGCTTTGGGGAGATGCCAAAGTGACCGCAGTGGAAAGTAGTTTAAACCAGTAAAAAAAAATAATGGCTAAAGATAATAGTACAAATCCTAAAAAACCAAAGTTCAGTTCTTGGTGGATTTACGGATTAATCGCAATATTGCTCATTGGTTTTCAGTTTTTAGGCAGCGAAAATTTCGCTAGCACTAAAAAAACGACCACCTCAGAACTACAAGAATACCTTAGAAACGGTGATGTCAAGGAAATAATGATCATTACCAATACGAGGCAGGCAAAAGTGTTTCTGACCGCAGAAGCACTGGCAAAAGATGTTCACAAAGAGGTGAACGACAAGCCTTTTCTACCCGCCACGGGAGTCGTTCCTCAATATGTATTGGATTACGGAGACCTTCAAAATTTCGAGAATGAAATAAAAAACATAAAGAAAGAGAACAATCTCGATACCATCGTCGATTACGATACCGACCAAAATTATTTGATGGATGTATTGTTGAGTATACTGCCTTTCGTATTAATTATAGGTATTTGGATCTATTTGATGCGCAGAATGTCAGGCGGTGGCGGAGGAGGTGCCGGAGGCCAGATATTTAACATCGGTAAATCAAAAGCAAAGCTGTTTGACGAAAAAACTGATACCAGAACATCGTTTAAAGACGTTGCCGGATTGGAAGGTGCCAAAGAGGAGGTAGAAGAAATTGTAGAATTCTTGCGAAACCCTGATAAGTATACCTCTTTGGGAGGTAAAATTCCAAAAGGAGCCTTATTGGTAGGCCCTCCGGGAACAGGTAAGACTTTATTGGCAAAAGCTGTTGCAGGGGAAGCCAAAGTCCCATTTTTCTCTCTTTCGGGTTCTGATTTTGTTGAAATGTTCGTAGGTGTAGGTGCATCTCGGGTCCGTGACCTTTTTAAACAGGCGAAAGATAAATCACCGGCTATTATTTTTATCGATGAAATAGATGCCATTGGCCGTGCACGGGGAAAAAATAATTTTACGGGAAGCAATGATGAAAGGGAAAACACCCTGAACCAATTATTGACCGAAATGGATGGTTTCGGTACAAATACCAATGTTATTGTACTGGCAGCTACCAATCGTGCCGATGTATTGGACAAGGCCCTTATGCGCGCCGGTCGTTTCGACAGACAGATTTATGTCGATTTGCCGGATATTCGTGAACGCAAAGAAATTTTTGAAGTCCATTTAAGACCTATAAAGACCGCAGAGGCCTTGGACATGGAATTTCTGGCCAGACAAACACCCGGTTTCTCTGGTGCGGATATCGCCAATGTATGTAACGAGGCCGCTTTGATCGCTGCGCGTAAAGAACGCAAAGCGGTTACCAAACAAGATTTTTTAGATGCCGTTGACAGAATCGTTGGCGGATTGGAGAAAAAGAACAAGATTATAACACCCGGTGAAAAGGAGACTATTGCATACCACGAGGCGGGCCACGCAACAACAAGTTGGATGTTGGAGCATGCCGCACCTTTGGTAAAAGTCACCATCGTTCCTAGAGGGCAATCTTTGGGTGCCGCTTGGTATTTGCCAGAAGAACGTCTAATTGTTCGCCCTCAACAAATGTTAGATGAAATGTGCGCTACCATGGGCGGTAGAGCTGCTGAAAAAGTAATATTCAACAAAATTTCAACAGGTGCATTAAGTGATTTGGAAAAAGTTACCAAACAGGCAAGAGCCATGGTAACCATCTACGGACTTAACGAAAAAATAGGGAACTTGACCTATTATGATTCTTCAGGACAAGATTCTTATGGTTTCTCAAAACCCTACAGCGAGGATACCGCTAAAACAATAGATGAAGAGATTTCTAAAATTATCGAAGAACAATATCAAAGGGCTATCAAAGTATTGACAGAAAATAAAGATAAGCTCACTACCTTAGCGGAAAGACTACTTGAAAAAGAGGTGATTTTCAAAGAAGACTTGGAAAAAATATTTGGAAAAAGAGCTTTTGAAAAAGATTTTGATCAAAAAGGCCAAGAAAAATTAAAAGACGAAAAATCTAAGGACGCCGAAGTAGAAAGTACGATGGCTGAAGAGGGGGAAGAAAATAAATAATTAAATTTACCGTTTTCTTTACCTGAGGAGAACGCATATTGAGTTTTATAAGTGTAAATGGGGCTATTTGACAAATTATTCGGTGGAGGGAACAAAAAGAAAGTTTCCAAAGAAACTGCGGAGACCAGAGGTGCCCATATGCCGGATCTTAACATTCCCGTAGACGAAAAATTTACGATACACTTCAAAAAGAACGGTGGCAAATTTCTATACTGCGATTCTTTTTCAGAAATTTCTCAAGCCCTCAGAAATATCGTTGCAGAAAACGACTGGCAAGAACATCCTTTTTATGCACTGAACTCAAAGCTTAAAGAAAAGTTTGCGAACGAAAAAGTAAAGTTTACCGACAAAAGCAAACAGAGCGAGGTATTTTTTACGACCTGTGAGCATCTTATAGCGCAAAACGGTTCGATTTTGGTATGCTCTAACCAATTAATGGAAAAAAAGCTCAGCGAACTGCCCTACAATGTTATTGTTTTTGCAACTACCAGTCAGTTAGTCGAATCAATTGGCGAAGGTTTGAAAACGATTAAAAAGAAATACGGCCATAATATTCCCGCCAACATCACTACGCTGAAACACTTTCAAGCCAACGAAGAAAATTCAGATGATTTTCTTACGTACGGAAGCAGTTCAAAAAATCTCTACCTTCTACTTTTAGAAGACTTGTAAAAGACTTTTCATAAATATGTGATTAACTCCGAAATTTCAGAGTTTTAATCTATTTTTGTGAACATCAAGCCAAAATTGTACTGATGTAATGCGCGAAAAGAGACAAGTCGGCCTGCAAAATGGGCAGGGGCAAATAACCAACATACTTCAAAACAGTCTCTAAGATGCGAGAAATTCTCAGGCGTTCACTTACAGGGGCAGTTTATATCATTCTATTGTTGTCTGTCGTCTTTTTAAGTTCCGATGCTTTTGACTTTCTATTTATGGTTTTCGGTCTTGCCTGCCTTAATGAATACAAAAAGCTCGTAGCCCTTCGTGGGCTGCATATTTATATTGCCTATCTAGCCCTTTGGTGGGCTTACATTTACTTTGTAAAAGACGCTTGGCTCGTGTACTTGTTATTATTTTGTACGATGGTTACCAATTTTGCGCTATTGTTCTATCTTTTTTCCAAAAAGGAAAAACTGTTCAATAGATTGCAAAAATTTATCATCGGTCTCTTTTACATCGGTGGCGGATGTATTTTTCTAACTATGATTCCCTACACCGACGATGACTTTGTCAAATTCCTTATTATAGGTATTTTTATACTGATTTGGGTCAGCGATTCGTTCGCTTATATTGTCGGGCGTGCTATTGGCCGTAATAAATTGTTCCCAAGGGTATCCCCTAAAAAAACGGTCGAAGGTGCTTTAGGAGGACTGACCTTTTCGTTGGCTACGGCTTATTTTTTGGCCAAATACGAACCAATCATTACACCTTTTCAATGGGTGCTACTCGCTGCGGTCATAGTTCTTGCAGGCAGTTTGGGAGATTTGGTAGAATCAAAATTAAAAAGGGCGGCAGGCGTCAAAGATAGTGGAGCCATATTACCTGGCCACGGTGGCATGTTAGACCGTCTCGATAGTTTGGTATTTGCAGCTCCGTTCGCTTTTTTAACATTAAAAATTTTTGCTTATGTTTCATAGAGAGGGTCAAAAAATAATACTGGCCACTTTTTTTATTGTAGCGGTAATCGTATTAGCCTCACATTTTTTAATCGATATACCATGGTTACGTTGGTTACTTCAAATACTCTCTTTATTGATCTTGGTCTTGATTTTACAATTTTTTCGTAACCCGACCCGTAGAGCAAACAAAAATTTTGATGAAATATTAGCACCGGTCGATGGCAAGGTTGTAGTCATAGAAGAAGTAGAGGAAACCGAATTTTTTAAAGATAGGCGCCGACAAGTTTCTATTTTTATGTCGCCGACCAATGTTCACGTTACACGGTATCCGGCAAGTGGCAGCATTAAGTATTCTAAATATCACCCTGGAAAATACTTGGTAGCTTGGCACCCGAAATCAAGTACGGAGAACGAACGTACAACCGTAGTCATACGCACGCCAAAATTTGGTGATATTCTATATCGCCAAATTGCAGGGGCAATGGCAAGGCGTATAATAAACTATGCCGAAGAAGGCGAAAGCGTGCAGCAAGGCGAGGATGCGGGCTTTATCAAATTTGGTTCTAGAGTAGACTTGTTCTTACCTTTAGATTGTGCGGTCACCGTTAAATTAAATCAGAAAGTTGTGGGTGCAGAAACTTGTATCGCGGCCGTCATCAAAAAAGATGAAGAAGGAAAAATTACATACTGATTTCGAGAAAGCGGTCGAATTTATGAACAGTCATACCGAAGCCATGCCCGCGGATCTTTTACTAAAACTCTACGCTTACTATAAAATAGCGAACAAAAACTACAACAATCCGGGTAGCAATACCCCATTAATCAATGCTTTTAAGGCCAATGCCCTAATTCAGGCCAAAGATATAAATCGCGAACAGGCCATGAAAGCGTATATCAAACTGGTGAAGAAAGAGGTGATGCGGTAGACGGAAAAAACTAAATTCCTAAACTGCTACATTCCTAAACAAAAAAATTATAAACTTTTTTTTGCCCCGAAGCTTCTGAGGAACTTTCTTTCATTCGTACAAATCCTTCAAATCGGCTTCGCACAATTCGAACATAAACTCGCCAATTTTCTGGGTAACATCTTTAAAAAAACGTTCTCCTTTTTCTTTTGTCGATTCATGAGGATTACCCACACCTGTATCTTCACTGATTTGTGACCATTTACGTTCGGCCCATACCCACCCCTCTGAAAAGGATTTTATTTTATAGCTTTTGGCGGCCCCGTCACCCCATTTTTCTTTAGGAAGTACAAGTTCAGGTTTTAAATAAAGCATTAGGCTTGTTTCCATTTCATCGGCGTGGTCTCCTTTTTCCTCAAAATAGGAATTCTTGTCAACTACCTGAGGAAAAAAACAAAAACTGATAAACATTTTTGGAAACTTCAGACCCAATTCACGAACCAAGGGTTTAAAATTATTACCGCCATGACCATTAAATATTAAAAGTTTATAAATTCCCTGACGATTGAGCACTTCTACGATATCGGCCAAAATTGCCAGTTGCGTACTTGGATTAAGATTTATGTCCAAGTAAATATCCGACTGTCCGGTATTGACCCCGAAAGGTAAAGTCGGCAAAACGATTACTTTACCTCCTTTCTTCCATGCAATTTTGGCAGATTCGGCTGTCATTGCCTCTGCTTGATAGTTATCTGTAGCATATGGTAAATGGTAATTATGGGCTTCGGTTGCGCCCCAGGGCAGAACGGCCAAATCGAATTTGGCATTTTTTAGGGCTTCCCAATTGGTCTCGGCTAAAATGTAAGGTCTCATAGTTTTTTACTTAAGACCACAAACTTAACAAGTCCAGATTGGAAATACTTTTTATTCATAAAAAACATAGAGCTAATAGGCCCAACTCATCTCGTTCTTTTAGAACTCAGTATTTTCTACTTGCAGTTTTATGAGAAACTCATGAAAGGATCTGGTTCGCAATTAATACTATCTAATGTGCCAAACTTTTAGCGCCGATATCCTTTTCAAAATAGGTGAAGTAGACCCCAAAAAAGATAGTAGCTAAAAAATAGGCTATTACCAGCCAACTTCCGGCCGCGAAATACGCGTTTATTCCGAACCAATCTCCCGAACTAACAATTAGTAAAACACCGAAGATTCCGCGAAATACTTCAATATAAACGGCATGTTCGGTGCGGTCCATCAAAGTGGTATATCCGTAGATACCCACAAATACAGAAGCTCCGAAAAGTAACGAGCCATCAACCCCAATTTCAGAAAAATTATAGAACATAAACCATAAAAACAACGTGGTGGCCATCAACTGAAAAATGGCATACGCATTTAATGCAGGTGAAGATGCAGTGGTGTAACGTTCGAAACCGTACACATCTTCGATGATAGTAATCGGGTACTTTTTTTCAACATCGGCTGGACGCCATCCGGTAGGCATAAACCAAATTCGCAGTTTGTCGTAAATGCTATTCGTATGCCACGCATCTTGAACTAATCGCCAAAAATGCTGAAAATTTATAGGTATAGGGTTCCAAGTTGCCGCCGGTTTAAGAACGCCATATTGCGGGGGTTCATCGCTGAGCTCTTCTTGAAAGGTGCCGAACCACCGATCCCACACGCATAAAATCTGCCCAAGGTTCTTGTCGATATAACAAGGATTTATAGCATGGTGTACTCGATGCTGAGAGGGTGTAATAATAATGTATTCCAACCAGCCCATCTTACCGATATGCTGTGTGTGGTACCAAAATTGCGCAAATAAATGCACGGGAGCCAAAATGGCGATGACCTCATTTGGCACACCCAAAAGCGCCGCCGGTATAAGTAAAAAGGGAAAATACCCGATCAGATTGGAAATGGACTGCCGTAAGGCGCATGCGAGGTTGAATTCTTCGCTGCTATGATGAATTACATGCTGGTTCCAAAAGAAATTCACCTTATGGTTCAAGCGGTGGTTCCAATAGCCCGCAAAGTCGATAACGATAAAAGCGATTAGCCAAACCAGCCATGTTGCCTTAATTTCGGTCAAGGCCAAATTTTCTAATAAATATGGGTAAGTGACTAAAATCAGACCAAGGCCCAATGTATCTTTTATGATATTGGTAAACCCCGAGCTGATGCTCGAAACCGAATCCATAATCTTATGCTTTTGATCCTTTACAAAATGGCCATAAGCGATTTCGATAATCAATAGTACCAGAAAAAACGGAATGGCATACAAAAGAGCTTTGGCATATGTCTCCAATCAGAATCAGGTTTTAAATTTGGCGGTCAAAAAAGGTAAATAAATATCTATTTCCGAAGAATTTACGTCAAGTCAACAGTATCGAACGAATTATTCGAGCTAGTCGAAGCCCTAATTAAAAGGCCCAACCATAATATGGGCCCTGAACGTACCTGGATCCATCAACCACGGCATACCCTTTTCATGGGGCTTGTCGGGTAGGCCAGTAGATGCGTTGGTCGCAAAAGGGGTATAGATAACATAGCGGTATTGGCCGTCGCCCAACTTACCGCTCATTTTGTCATAGGCAGCGTCAGTACCGTAGTAAACGTACATCATGCTTGGCACTATAGGCATTTGCCACTTTCCTGCGGCGACCTCAGCACCTTGTATTTCCCGTTTTTCTTTGGTGTCTTTTCCTTCGGCGCTAAGTTCCCGGCCCCTTTTCATAAAGGGTTCTAGTTCTCGAGAATAACAAGCCACACTTATACCCTCTTTATTCGGGTCGTCACTGACACAAACCAAATTGTTCGTACCTTCTCTTAATATCACTAAAGCACCTGTGGCATCATAGCCGTAAACCATGGCTCCATCTTTATCGGCTTCTGGGGCCGGTAAGGTTGCCGTTTTTATTTGAATTTCGGCCGGGAGGATTTCTGCTTTCTTTTCTTGTGCGACACAAGAAATCATTAATAACGAAGTAATTAGGAGTACAATTGGTTTCATAATCTGATTGTTTTATCTAAAGATAAACATCAAAATTATATTCTTCAACCAAAAACTCGATATTCTCTTATGCTAATACACCTGAAAAAAGTAGAAACCCCAATGCGATATAGTGGGGGATCATATAATTTATCGCATTAATGGGGTTTCCAATAACTTAAGTAGGCCGAGAGTATTTCACAGACATACTCTCCGGTAAGGACTATTAAAAAACTTAAGAATACAATTTGAATTAGCTGGGCTACTCTATACTACAAAGATACGTTTATAAGTGAATACTAGTTCATTTATAAACGTTAAAGTTTTATGCCTTAATGGCATCCCAACAAATAACAAAAGTTTGTTCGACGACCTTTTCCGTCAAACTTATTTTTTTGGAAGAAAAATGTCTGGCCAGATTATTAACATACCCGTACATAAGTGGAAAAAGAATATTATTGTCCATATCCTTGACTATAAATTCCTTTTTTCCTGCATTCAACAATGACATCAAATGGTCTACAAACTGTTCGTCCATCTTTCTAGATTCTTCCGAAATATAAGATGAATACCTAAACTGGTGCATAAAAGCCACTTGTGAGCTATTGGATATACGGAATCTCAACACATTTGACCAAATCGTGAACAATTGTTGCTTCAAAGGCAAATGTGCTATTGAGGGCAGTAGCGAAAGTGTACCTTTAAGCATCAAATGTTTATAGAGTTCGTTTAAAAGCTGTTCTTTACCCTCAAAGTAGATGTACAGGGTTCCGCTGGCAATTTTGGCTTTTTTAGCTATTGCGGACATCGTAATTCCATGAAGTCCTTTTCGGCTGGTTAAAGCTACAGTTGCTTCAAAAATAGCTTCGATTTTCGAATCATCCTTTAATCTCACAGGTCTAAGATAGCAAAATAAGTGAATATTAGTTCATTTATAATGATGTTTACCGGAGTTTTAAATTGTGGGGTTAAAAAAACACCTTCGAAAAAAGCGTACCTGAATCGCAATTCAATCTGATTTGATATGTATACAGATTATATTTTGTTGAACTTATTTTCCGATAAGTATATGATATGTTTCGGGAATTTCTACTCCATCGAATCCATTAGTTAGCGCATAAAGAACGAATAGCGTCAAAAAGAGTCCTACTACCAAAATTAAACAAGATTGCTTTTTAGGATTTAGTCCGAGGACGACCGTTTTCATTTTAATTTCGTGAATAGCAGCAATATGGCCGAAAAACGATAGTATCGCCAATCCATAATAGGGAATAAAAAACAAGCTAAAAGGAAAAGTGTTAAGGCCAGCGATACCAAAGTAGAAATTGGTATCCAACTCAAGCACAAATCTTCCGCCCAATACGGCACCTACATGTACTACTAGAAAAAATGCGAGATATAGCCCTGACCAGATATGTAATTTTTCAAAGGCAGTTCGGGTATTCCCAAAACGGACAAAAAATAGTTTGAGCCCAGAAAAGATTTGCAGGAGGACTGCCGAAAGCAGAACAATTTCTATAATGGTTGAACGATAAATCAACCGTAACCCCTCCATTAGTTGTATATGCGCTTCTGCGCCCAATATGGCAGAGTAATGATTGAACAAGTGCATCGCCACGAAAATTGAAATTATCAGGCCTGAAGCAAGATGTAGCTTTCTTAGCATAGTAGCTACCAGTTAAGAGTTGCCGAAATAGATGAGACTGCCAATTAGTAACATCAATAACCATTGCCACATCTTAAAAAAGATATTCCGAAACTTTTTAGAAATAATCAAGGTAAATAAAAACGCAACTCCATAGCCAAAAAAGTAATATGCTAAAAGGTCTAGAACAAACTTTGGCTCTCTAAAATAATCAGTAAAATTAATCAAGGCCAAGCCTATTGCTGCGAAAAGAAAATCGATAGAAACAATGTGAAAAGCTCCGCGGCCCATCGTCCAAAAGATTCGGTGTCTCGGGTCACTTTCTGAGTTCGGTTCTATTTTCCGATACTCCCAATCACCTACGAACGTGTGTATAACAAAAGTGAGAAAAACCAGCGCATTTGCTATTAGTAGTAGTGTGTTCATCATCTTTTTTGTCAAAGGTAATTTAGACAAAGAAGCTATCCTTTGATATAAATCAAATTCCGTTTTTCGGAT
>ENA-ORXU01001047-ORXU01001047.1-marine-metagenome-genome-assembly--contig:-NODE-1047-length-25435-cov-4.592870_pt1 | contig 25435 bp, 35 predicted proteins | sample MGYA00237869_ERZ511484 | MGnify/ENA metagenome assembly ERZ511484
AAGTCCGCCAAATCTTTTGGATTTGGCAATTAAAAAAGAAAAAATAATTACAAAACAAAAAGCGCTGGCTCGTAGACCAGACGGAAACGAAAAGTTTCCTTGCCTGCCCTACTTGCCATAGCCGAGACCGTTAAAAATCCATATCCGATACTTCGCCCGAAGATTTCGACTTTAATTTCCCTCTAGAACCGGCAATAAAATTTTCCATCTGTAAATATATTTTCTCAAAATTCGCGTTTGCGTTAATTGACGTATAATCGGATTCATTGGGGAACTTACCTATCTCAGGCACACGTTGTAACAGGACTTGCTCTAAAAATTCCTTGTTATTTCCCTCCGCCATTAGACCCGCAAACTCTCCGGCATTAAGTGTCGTCATTTGCTGAATTTTTACGCGGTCCCGCTTTTGTATGGATTGGCTCTTGCTGTATTTACTGTTGTATCCAATAACTTTTCCCAATCGCCCTGTAGAACTTCCCTCGACCAGTACTTTATCTTCACGTTGCCCAAAAAGCTTGACCACCCGTTCCGCTGTTTCCTTGTTCGTTGTCCTTCCAAAAAATTGGTTTCCTAGATTGGAGATTAAAATCTCCGCTTTCTCAGCTCCGTACTTGTCCTTCATTTGACTGATATCCTGTGCGCCTACTACGACCGCTATTTTATTACTTCTCGATGTTGCCGGTATCTGCTCGAAATTGGGAAGGTATATCGTGGGGCTTTCGTCTATTATAATGACCGATTTTGCTTTATTGGGTTCGTTCATCAGTTTGGATGCGACCGTTATAATCAAGGAACATAACGGGGCATAGGTGTCCGAAAGTTTTGAATCGTTCCCGATCATTAACATCGTCGGATTGTTCGGGTCGTTTACGTTCAGGTTTACCTCGTTCTTCGATAAGAGCCAAAAAATATCGGGTGTATTATAAAGGCCTATCGCATTTTTTAAAGTTCCCAGAATTCCTGCCACTTGCTTGTCCGCTCCTTGGTCTATGGCTTCCGCCAATGATGAAATATATCCTTTTACCTCCCTGTCTGAACTTAGTATTTCGATAACTTGTTTTGCCGAAGCTGTGAACATAAAAGCGAAAATATGGGGCAAGGTCGCATACTCTGGATGGTTCTTCCTGAAGAACCATATCGTACCCGAAAAAAGGCTAAGGATAGACCTACTCCAAAAATCCTGTTTTTGGATATACTCGGGCATCAGGTTAAAAATAAGCGCTTGCGTGTAGTTGGTCGCTTGCATAGCACTATCTATATATACAAGGGGATTAGTCCGCTGTGAACTGGAAATATCATTGAAATCGATAACGTTGGTCTTTACCCTGCTGCCTTGGTAGCACGTACGGGCAAGGTTGACCAGTTCGGGGCTTTTAAAATCATACAGAACACCCGTGTATTCCTGTTCCGCGGATTGTTTTATAATGGGGTATATGAACGTTCTACTCTTTCCCGAACCTGCTCCACCTACGACGAAAATACCCCGGAACGGGTTGCGTATCACTATATTTTTGTTCCCTGCCTTGAACCTGAAAGCGGTGCTTTTTTCGTAAGTGGTCATTTTGCCGCTACCGGACTTCTTGGCTGCTGCATTAGGGGATTGAACGGCAAGGACACAACAATAAATAAGTGAAACTATTACTGGCACAGCCAGTAATAAAGTTGTTGTTTCTTCCATGTTGGGGTCGTCGTACATGCTCTTATACGTAAATGCGGCTACGGAAACAATTAGCACAGCCAATACGATACTCGCTTTGATATAAGCCTGTTTGTTCTGTCGCCTATAGACATATATGCCTAAGCAGGCCAATGGTATTAAGAAGTAGAGCATCCGGGTTGTTTAGTATGAATATCCTTGTTCGCGGTCCTGGTCACGATCTATGGCCTTATCCATTTCCTTTCTATTGTCTTTTTCAAGCTCCTTGCCTTGCGCCAATTCCTGTTCCTTTTCCCTACTCTCCCTGATGAACGTTTCCCTTGAATCCCGCAATTCCGACTCACTCTTTTCAGGAGCTTTTAAATCCGCTCTATAACCATAGTCACGTTCAGAACCCTTTGAATCAAGCTCTTTTCCCGGATCTTTCAAATCCGCTCTGTAGCCATAATCACGCTCGGTACTTCTTGAATCAAACTCCTTTTCCGTGTCCTTCGAATCAACTCTGGAACCATAATCACGCTCAGTATCCTTTACACCTTGTTCGGTCCAATTATGCTCCTGTTTCTTTTTTTCCCGTGTACCACTGATTTGGGAATAGTCCATTTCGGGACTTTGAATCTTATCCTTCGCTTCTTCCATAAGGCTCTGTTTTAAATTATAATCATTTGATTTATTCGCTTTTTTATATTCTAGGGTTTCCTTTACGTCCCGATTGTAACTGAACTTTTTATCGAAATCCTTTTCGATTTGCTTTGCAAATCTGTTGCGGTCGAAACCCTGCTGTATTTTGTTCTTATGGGTCTGTTTACGGTGTTGGCTCAATGGGCTTAATTTCGTTTTTCTATCCGCTCCCTTTCTGCTTTGGATGATATGGGCATGCATATTAAGACCCTTTTTCAGATCGCCCTGCTTCACCTTTCCATCCTTAACAGCTTCGTCCGTTCCCTTGTATTTTCGTTGCGTTTCAATTTTGGCATAATACTTTAAATCCGCTCCGCTATTAATGTTTTCCCTATTGTAATTTTTCGCCTGACTGTCCTGGGCAGCTCTGACGTATTGTCGGAATTCATCCTTGACCGCTTCCCGCTCCTTGGCGCTGAGTTCGCCCAGGGAATCGACCCCTTTTTTTCCCGTGGCCACCTCTACAATTTTCTGTTGTTCCCTGTGGCTCGGGTTGTACTCCACTTCAACGAATTTCCAATCGTCTTTCCCTAATTGACCTTTTCCGTTCTGGTCGATTTTCTGTACGACTTCCTCGCTTTTAATAGCGTCCTTTTCATGGTCGAACCATCCGTTGGCCTGTTCCTTGTCCAAGTAATTTGCAAGCGTACTGGAGCTTCCCGTATTGCTTCCCGCCGGACTGAATTTCGTATACATTTTATTTCAGTTCTTCGTGGTGTTCGGTAAGCAATTTTTGATAGTTCGCATCAAAGAAACTATTGAACCTTTCCATGAAAAGCTGCGTTATCTTATCGCTGTTTTCCCCTCCGTTTTCTTGATAATAATTGACCGCCATTTCCATTACATTTCCTTTGCTCCTAAAATAGAAATACTCTAAAATCGCACGTCTGTCCTCGTGCAGATTTTTTCTGAAGTAATGGTATATATTCTCTTCGGTCTGCTTCAGATTTTTGTCCTGTGTCTTCAGAAATCCGATAAGCCTATTGGTTTCAGAAACCTGCATTTTCTTGATTTCATCCAACGGCAGATCATAATCGAAATTCAGCTTTTCAGCTACGGAAATAGCCTTCTCTATAAGGTCGCCTTGCGATATTCCAAGCCGCTTGGAATGCTTGTTTATGAGTTCCTTTGTATACGATTTAACCCTAACAGTAGTGGCATTATCGGACATTTGTATATGTTTTTTTAAATGTACGAAAAATATAATAATTCGATATTATTATATAACTATTTGTTTTTCAACCCCGTAGGGCAAGACTGTACAGTACAAGCGAAGCGTAAGTACAGTACCGTCTTGCTATTCTAAAAAGAATACTTTTTCCGAAGGAAAAACATTGATTTTTTAGATCCCTTCGCAGAAGGGAAACCCGTCAAGCTGCTCCCGGCTAAAGAGGGCTTTTTTTCGGTAGAAAAAACAGCCCGAATTTAGCCCCACTTCGCAGAAGTGGAATGCGCGGACCTGCTTTTCCAGAGAGGGATTTTTCGGTAGAAAATATCCGCATCCGGGATCCCTCCACCGGAGGGAAATTACACGGGAAGTCAACATCCAACCTGTTGGATTATTCTAAGAAAATGCACTCTAAAGGAAGAAAAATCCTATCTTTAGGGAAGTTCAAAACAGCACTATGACATTCACGAATTTTCTTTATCTGGTCGCCGGTATCTATGCGGTATATTATTTTTCCATAATACTCTACGACCTGTTCTTCCGAAAGAACACCGTTGAAAATTTCAACGATTTTAGGGTTCATGGTTACCAGGAAGAAGAACCTATTCTGGTCACGGAGGATTACATCTACGAACAAGGCGGTCTGGCCAAAAAAGAATACGAGCAACGAAGGGCCTTGTATGAAAAAAGTCGTAAGAAACAAATGGAGGATTTCCGTAATGAAGGCAAGAAGAACACGAAAAGGGAACGGTCCGTTGACGATGAATTGGGGATGTCCTTTTGACATTTTATTTCTCTATCCAAAAGATTTTATGACCCGGTAAAGAACATTGAAAAGTATCTTTAGCAAGAACCGATGGTCGTTAAAATGGTATTTTGGTTTTCATATAACACGTTAGGCACAATACGAGAAAAACATTATGGATAGAATTTTACTTTCAACATATATTCTCAAAATACGAGATAGACAAAAAAACGACCAAATCTTGAGCCGTTTTAACGGAGAAGATGACTTTTTGAGAATAATGGAGAATTACCTTAATTCTATTTTTGAGACAATATTGGCTACTGCTGATACTCGGGAAACGACAGCAATTCATTTGACTTTAGACGCACCACCAAATGTGAATATCGAAAATCGGAGTATTCACGGCTTTTTCTCGACGGGAATTAGCGGAGAACAATATGACATCAAAGACGTTGAATCAAGAGAAACTATTGTAGAAGTCCAGAGGAATCACGCTGCATTCAGAAATATCTTTTTCTATCTTAAAATTCCAACAGAAAGAGATAACGGAGCTTTGATTTTACAGAGGAAAGCAAAATTTGGAATTAAAACTATTTTAAAGAAAACCTTAAACCGTTACGTTAAAGGACAAGGTTATGTGAATTATACTGTTTTTGTAAATAATGTTGTTCACGGTCGTGTTTATAGAACAATGATAAGACACGGAAATCTCAAAAAGGTTGACTTTATAAAGAGAAGAATACCAAGTTCGATAGAGGCATATTACAATAATGATATGCGCGAACACCAAATACCTGGAACTTTAAAAACTTCAATGCTCTCACCTACTAGTTTACCGCAAAATTATAAAAACTTTGTAAATGAATTATTTACAAATCCAGATAGAGAAAGAATTGAAATAGATGGTATCGATGAAGATTTTGACGAAGTTGAGTTTGAACTTGAATTAAACGGAAAAAGAAAAACATTCTATGTCAAACATAAAAACCGTATTCAACCAGATATTGATGTAACCGCTGAAGTTGATTTAGGTGAACAAGGTCAGCCAACAACCGAATCTTTGATTAGAATTAGTGAAGAGTTGATTGTAGATATAATTCAATTGAGAATGTAATTATGCTAAGTAGAATTAACATACTCAAAATCATAAAAGACCATTTAGGTACTATGAGAAGTCTAAACCAAAGTTCTAACAGAATTTATTGGAAAGACTTTTTGCTCTTTTTTGTTTTTCCGATAATCGTGTCAACTTTGCTTGTTTGGAAAGGATATTCATTCAAAGAACAACTTGGAAATTTAATTGCTGCAATTTCAATATTTGGAGGTTTTCTATTTAATCTTTTAGCTATTATTTATAGCCAAATGGAAAACATAAAAAAAGATGCTGAAACAGAAGATGATAAGGTTAAAAAAAGATTTATAAATGAAATTCATATAAATATTTCATTTTGTATAGTTCTATCAATTTGCATTGTCTTGACGTTACTTTTAACGACAATCGATATTCTTGAATTTAAATATTTGGATGTATTGAATAAAATAATCAACGGACTGAATTATTTTCTAATGATATTATTTTTATTGACTTTGACAATGATTTTGAATCGAGTTTATATACTTCTGAAAAAAGGAGCAGCGTAAAATTACTGTGCCTAATATATAAAACATAGCTAATATAGGCTTTCCGAGAGGTTTTCGTGTATTTGTGCGAAGAACGCCAAATTTTTAAATTTGGCTTTTTGAGAAATTTAAGATAAAAAGAAAATTTAAAAATTCGGCTCGTGCTTAATCCGAAAAGTTAGCGTCTTTTTACACGCTACGTATTCTATACGGAGCCGTTGGGTAACATTATCATCTTAAATCAAACAAAACTACAATTAAGCGAATGACCTTATTTCAGAAACTTCTCGGAAGGAAAAAAAACAAGCTTCAGGACAAGAAAAAATCCATCGAAGCCATGAAACTAATCGCATTAGCTAACGCTTCAGCTGTCTCATTTTATTTGCCTCTGATTGATGAATTTCCTAAATTAACTTTGATTTCTGATTCTGGTCTGTTGAACGATTTCGACACAATTATTTCCACAGCTAGTATTGGTATTGTAATGACACAAGTAGCTTCCTCTTTTAAACCTAACGAAGCACAAAAATACATGTATGCGATTAATAAAGAAATCCAAAATTGGAATACTGATAGTTCAAAATTAATTATTCAGTTTGGTCATTACATAAATAACCTCGCGTCTGAAAACAAAATCAATAATTTGAATGAACTTTCCGAGGCAGTGGGAGCTTGGATTTTTATTGAACTTTATGATAATAATCCTCATAACGTTGAGCTTGAAGAATTGACCAACTCAAGAGAATTGTTTTTCGCTGTGGGAACCTTGATAACCAATACGTTTTCCAACTATTGGAACAAATAGAATTTTTAAACAAAAAACTTGTTGAAATTTAAGCAACCTAAATTGATAGAAAAATTAAAAAAACAAAAGTTCAAGTAAAATATGCCAATAAAGAAAACATTTGTTGATGATAACGGGAATGAAATGCTCTTTCATATCAATACCGGTGACAAACTATATTTAGAAATTAAAAATGAAGATTTTCCAGACCATCCAAACTATATTGTCTTAGAAAGAGATGATGTCGAAGAAATGATTTTACTACTCACAGACGAATTGAATAAGACAGTTTAATTAGAAATGAAAAAAAAGCTACGGAATTTTGTAAATAATTTAGACTACGTCTTTCGAAGTGACGTAATATTTGCACTTCTTATTCAAAAAGTGACAGAAAATTATTTTGAAGGAAAACTTTCTAAGGAAATGATGGAATTCAATATTCGGAAAATAACCGACAGACGATATTCCAAACATCCCCTTGGTTTATTAAACTATTGCGTTGGAAGACATAAAATAGAACAACCAATGCACGATGGAATAATTGATTTTATTGCCATTGAAAACGACTCAGAAAGTTTAATGCAATATAAAGGAGAATATCATTTTTCCAAACATTCACTTTTAGTTCACCTTCTACTTTATAATAATAAAATAAAAATTAAAGAAATAGAACAGTTTTTATCTATTCTATCCTTGAACACACCGGAATATAAAGATGCCAAGAAAAAACTAGATGATTCCATAATGAAATTATTTGGCAGTTTTGACGAATCGGAGAATAAAGAAGGTTCGGATTAAAGAAAAGTTAGCGTGGTGGAATCGCAGATAGACTTTACTCATGCTAAACTGTCAAATTGAGGGACTTTTCATTCGGACGGAATTGAAAAACGGAACATTAAAACTCACTCATTCGGAGAAAAATAATTGGTAACAATGTTATAGCAAATAGGGCGGTTAGTGCTCATAAAGGCTTGGCCGTATTTTCTAAGTCCGCCACATCTTTTGAATCTGGCAATTAAAAAAGGAAAAATAATTACAAAACAAAAAGCGCTGGCTCGTAGACCAGACGGAAACGAAAAGTTTCCCTACTTAACCAACCGTTATTGGAACAACCACGGACAGCGCAAAAAAATCCTTGATTAAAATCTGTCAAAGTGCCGCTTTACGGTTTTGCGGATGATTTCTTGACCTTTTTCATCAATTTGCAAAGCAAAAAATATGATGAAAAATTGGCGAAATTCTTGTTATGAACAAGAATTATGACCTTTTTGAAACCTTCTAATTTTTAAATTATATATTTAAATTAGGAAAAGAGTAATTAAGTTAATTATAAGAATAAATTAAGGGTCCGCTATATCTCTACAATAATAGGGGCTTACAGAGGTTTATTGGAACACTCACGGATAACTAATGGAACAACTGCGGACGGTTAATGGAACAATGACGGATTTATTGGAACAGCTGCGGACGGGGTATTGGAACAACCACGGACAAGATTCTAACATTTAAATTTCAGGTTATCAACAATTTGTATTGGAACATTCACGGACGTTTTTATTGGAACACTCACGGATAATATTATATTTGTTATTGGAACAACTGCGGTCAAAGGTAAGATGAAAAATCAAATAGCACGTGTAGACGTAAACAAACTGCCCAAGAGCGTTTCACAGCCCTACCTGTTGACCAAGAACTTCGACTTCAATATCCATGAATCACGTATCGTCATACGTGTACTACAACAGATAAAACAGCACCAGTTCATTAAACTAGGCTCTCAAATAGACCTGGACAATAACGTGGTAATGCGTTTTCGTCCGAAGGACCTGACCGTCGGGAACGATTTAAAACTGGTCTATAAGGCGCTCTCCTCGATACGGAACAAGGAAATCATACTTAATGGAACGGCCACGGACGAAGGCGAGGAAGTTGAGACGCGTACCATTACCGGTTTTATAAACGAGGCGACTTACGCCGTAAATAATAGCTTCGTGGACATCAAGATAAATGCGGATTGGTTCAATATGCTCGTCGACCTTTCCAGGGGATACACCCCGTACCTGTCCAATGTAGGTTTTCAGACAGGCAACAGGCATCATCTTATCATTTACCAGTACATTTGCCATTGGTTCAAAAAAGGCTCGTTAGAGGGCTTGGAACTGAGCGAAAAACAGATACGGGAAAATTTCAAGATCCAGGATAAATATGACGACTTAAGAAAGATAGTGACCCGTATCATCGAGCCCTGTAAAAAAGAACTCGATACGTTTTCGGACAAAAGCTTCAACTTTACCCTTAACCGGGTCACTCCCGGAGCGACCAGGGGGCGCGGGGCGAAAATAAAGAGCATAACGTTCAAGTTCTACGAGACCAATAAGGTTTCCAAGAACGTTGCATATGAACCCAAGCGCACGGCCATCAAGATATCGGAGTTCAAACGTATGTACGGATTGAGCTCAAAGGACGAGGCCATGCTGGGCGGATTGGCCAAAAAATATGACCTATCGTACATGTCCGCTGTAGAATATGAAAACCGTCGCTATCTCTTGAAACAGGAATCTTTTATCGAGGCCTTCCATAAGCTCATTCTCAATCGGAGCAAATAAGCGTCCGCAGCTGTTCCATTAAGTCCGGATGAAGAAAGGTCAAAAAACCAAAGAGGTCTGATCTGGAATTTGTATATTTATCGTGAAGAAACCAAACGCAAGTTTGTTTCAAAAAAGCGAAATGACCTTTGTGTTGTTTCGCTTTTTGTTTTATAAACAAAAAATTTTATTGTGGATCGTTAACTAGCCCCGTGTATTTCCAAAGTAGCATTCAATTCGGGGAACTCCTTAAAGATAGCACTTACTAATTCCCTTGTTCCTTTCCCATGTTGGTTGCTGAAAACATAGGTTTTACCTTCGTGAACCAAAAGTTGGTCGTCAGCGTTAAACCATCTTTTTGGGTCATACCTTACAGAACTGTTCAGACTGAGCTCTTTCTCAAATTCATCCTGTGTGCTACACTCCTTATCAACCGAAAGCCATCTTTTATCGGATTTTGTAAACGGCATTAACTTTTTTGGTGATATTCCATGTTCAACACACTTCTGCATGGTAAGTATCATTGTCTGTCTTTTATTTAAATTTTCATATTTTACCCCATTAAAGGTCAAATCGAACCTTGAATAATCTCTTTGGCTTTCACGCCTAGCCTGTCTTTTTTCAGCTTCTTTCTCCCGAAGTTTTACTTGATAATCCGCAGTTTCCGGAAGGGGTATCAATTGCTGTATATCAAAATAAAGGTTCTCCCCGTCACGTTGCGGTTTTATCCGAATACATTTGATGTCGATATCCCTTTCTATAAGCCACAAAACTGAGGTTGTTATTTCAATTGAGAAATCCGCTGATACTAAAATGATACGAACATCATTAGCGAAATCATCTTCGTTATTTTCACTCCAACCCAAAAATTCTAAAATTTCATCCTCCGCGCTTTTTTCTTCAATATTGTTCTTGACCAAATATCTAGAGTGTGCCGTTACCGCTTTTTCAAAAGTCATGTTTGCAACCATGGCAGCATATCTAATCGATTGCAGTTCCATATGGCCACCATCCTCTGTTCGTTTCAATTCAACCACAACAATATTTGCATCTTTATCAAGACATAAAATATCTATTCTCCTACGGCTATCTTCCCAGTCTCCAAATTCGCTACTAAGTACGAACAAATCTTTATCGATTGCCTCTATCGAATTGATGATGAATTTTTGTAAATCATGGGTCTCGTCAATATTCTCGTTTAAAAAGGTAGTTTCCACTAATTTACTTATTCTATGTCCTTCTCGTTTGTATATGGCCATGACTGTTTCTAAATATTAGAATTCTAAATACTTTTGGATGTTGGTTCGTTCTTTCCACGTTGGAAACTTTGTAACAATTGCCCGTTCTCTCCCTTCCTATACTCGTAAACGTTAAACCAAATCCAGTTGGGGAATTCCTTAGTAAGGAAGGTTGTAAAGGTTAAAAGATTGTTGACATTGTTATACTTTTTATGAGAGCAGCTGCGACACTTTACGTCGATACGCTTATTCGTGGATACCTTCAACTGGCACTCTTCGCAGAGTACTTTGATTATCGCCCTATACCTCGGTTGTGCCATGATACCCGAAATTATCGTTTATTTCGGGTTCTGAAAAATATGCGGTATATAAATAGTACCAGGATTGCCGTTACCCAAAGGATGAAGGCCGACTCCTGTAGGGCCTCTCCTAAAGTCATTAGTACTTCGTTTGCCCTTTCTAAGGGATTGTTTGTAGTTGCTAAAATGTGATGCTGTAAATTTTTCATGTCTTATGTTTTTAAATTGAACAATAGTTGCGCAATCCAAAGTGTTAAAAAAATTTCAGCTCAAAAGGAAACGGAATAAATAAGCGCGAAGCATGAGCCTGGTTTATGCCGTAGTCTTTTGATGGGAATATTTTACGAGCTTAGCTTTGTGTGGATATTGTTATAAATGGATTATTGTTTTTTCATCAATGAATTTGAAATCACAATTCCAAGAAGTCTATATCAGTTAGAAAAAAGTTTGCTTCTATAAGTATCTATTTGTGCGGACCTAAGAACCTATCTCCATTGAAATGAATCATGTGATCGGGTTTGTCCGCCATCCAAACTTCGGTTTCCCAAGCAATATCAGCTACATTTTTTTTGAATTCCGATGTATTGGGAAATGCCGTAACATAAACTTTACCAACTTTACAATTCCTTAGAGCATCTTCCAGTTCCTTCCAACGTTTGGGAGAAACGGGTCCATGACTTGTTACTGCTTCAATTAAGAACAACCACTGTTTATGACTATCATAAACTACCACATCTGGAAGTTTATCATGGGACATTGGTGGTACTCCTAATTTCTGTAAATAATCGGCTTCAAGGTGCATTAACTTTCCACCTTCCCCGATTCTGCTACTTGCGGTATCCCCTACGTATAGAACAATACCCCCTTGATTTATAAAACGCGGGCAAAATTCATGTATGATATCGGCATGAAGTTGATTGTGCTTACCTGGTGAAAGAGTCAGTTTCTTTCCATCTGGAAGTCTAACCGGTATTATTTCTAAATTCCTTTTACGTTGATATTGCTCTTTTAAGCTTGGGGCATTAAGTAAAAATCCGTCAACTTTATTTTGCCAATTACCGTGTGGAAATTCTTTTAGGATTTCTAAGATAGATTCGTTTAACGAATAGTTATTATCCTTACTATTCGTTGCGCGTTTTGGATTGTCCCTATTTCTCTCGATAATACTAGCTTGCTCAAATTGATGTAGAGTTTGTCTTCTAATGGTTTCCCGGCTATTGGGTTTATAATCCATCCCATAAGCTGTACGAATAAATTCCATTATGAGGTATGTGGGTAATAACGGCGCGGATGCTTCATCCCAAGGGGTGGAGGGTAAAATATTTGCTAATGCAAGGAAGACCCATGCAGAACGGTCATTAGTTTGACCTTTCGGTAATTGTAAAGCTTTTAATAGTTGCTTTGCCTCCTCTAACTTGACAACCTTTGAATCAATCATTTAAAATATGCTTTAGTGTTTGCTCTATAATTTTATGATTCAGGCTGACATGTTCGCCCATAAGTTTTCCCAGTTTGATAATTTGTTTTCTCGTCGGTATTCTCATTATTCTGATATCCGTTGCATTTACCTGGGTATTACCAGAAATACATCGATAATATTTATCCATGAATTCCGAATTAAATAATATGGACAATCCTAATACCTCTTGTGAGGATAACACATCATCTTTTCGACCAATATAGTTTAGTTTGTTGGTTATACCTATATAATCGATACCTCCTCTTGGCTCGTAGACACCAGCGACTAGCCTCCTAGGTTCATCCTTTGAAGTGAAACGTTTTAAAATCAAGAACCTGCAGTTTTTGCTAAGATGTTTATCATGGTTTGGTTTTAGATTAAATGAAAGGTCTTTGTTGCTCGTTCCATCCCAAACAATTCCATCTATTTTTACGTTATGTGCTCTGATCAAAGGCACTTGTTTCTGCCCATTATGACTATTTGTAAGGTATTGTCTGGTTCTGAACTCAACTACCGGTCCGGTAGAAATAAAGTAACCTTCTTCGGAAAAGGTCGAGGGCAGTTTTTCCGCTCTCTGTAAGACCCTATAATCATCCTCATTTTCTGGTATCCTTATTATTTCCTCATTATTGCTTTCATCGATAATTATGTCTTTGGGATATATTGCTCTATTTGAATTATGTAGGTCGAAGAGTCCATTTGAGGTTGAAATAGTTATTCCAGAATAGGGTTCGTTGGTTTTGATCATTTTAAAAATGATGTTTTCTTGTAGAATATCCGAATCGACAAATACATCCTTTCTAGAATTGAATATGTGGACCAAATCGATTCTAGAGTTGTTCAGCAGGTATTTTCGAAATCCTTTAAAGTAAAGTCCATTCAGAAAACTCCTAGGTGAGATAACGATTACCTGGCCTTTTGAATCCATTGCAGATAAAGTGATTGCTATAAAGGAAGCATATATATTTGGGTCCCCTTTGAACAAGTCCAACGTTTTTTTAGAATAAACCGATTCTTTTACCGAGTATTTGAAGTAAGGTGGGTTTATTACTGAGACATCGAATTTCAACTGTTCGTTCAAATCAGGGCGTAGAGTTACAAAATCGTCGTTAACGATTTTATAATCAAACACCTTACCCTCTCTCTCGAATACGGACTTGATATCCTTTAAGACGTGCTTAAGATAGACAATAACCTTTTCATCCAATTCGTAAAGTGTGGCCTCAATTTTATGAATGCCATTTTTCAACAAAAAAAAAGCGGTTGATGCGGTCAACATACCGTGACCTGCACCACAATCCAATAGTCTTACACGATTAGGGTTTAAACTCTCAATATCGATAATGGAGCTCATGAACTCAGCAATGGGTGAATCGGTAAAATATTGGCCTAAAATCTTTTTTTCCTCATTGCTTTTGCTCAGGGAATACTCTCTTTGTTTATCTCTAATCTCTAAAATCAAATCTTATCCTTTTTACTGAATATCTAAGGCTCGTTAGCACATAGGGTGAATGTTTACTCTTGGAACATCGGTACATAACCATATTCCCTAATTACGTCAACAACTTTATCCATATGAGTGCTAGGGAGACTCCTTCTATCATTGATGAAGTGTCGCACCGTAGCCCTTGGAATCTTTGCGAAATCCTCCAATTTACGGATATTGATAAGGGGCTTTTTCAACAGCCAATCCCTGATGTGATGCTGTTCGTAATCAAGAGTTTCCATACTGTATATTTTAAAATCGAATTATTCCAAATGTACGCATTTGAGTACATATATCAAAACGGAAAACTCGAATAAAAAAAGGGCTATAAAAGCCCTTCATCTCTCATTGAACTATAGGTTTCCCTGGTCAGTAACATGCTGTCTAAAAAGCGTATGTCAAAGTATTTACAGGCGGTTTCGACCTTTTTACTGATGTCTATATCTGCCTGAGAAAATCTTGTCTGGCCACTAGGATGATTATGGACCAGTATAATTCCGGTCGTCTTAATCAGTATCGCATCCCTTATTATGGTCTTTACCGGTATCAAAGTTGCGGTATCGGTCCCCGAACTCACATGATGTACGTTGACTATCATATTCTCGTGGTTTACGTGTATGACCTTGGCTTCCTCGTGGTCATCCATCACATAGTCAAAATAGGGCCTTATAAAATCGGCGGCGACCTTTGAGTGTTTTATCTGTACGGTCGGTCTTTTTGTGCGTCTGTAGTTAACCGTAAGTTCTCCTACGAAATCCTTGTAAGTGGTCATTTTTTTCATCTTTAATGATTTTAGATTGAACAATATTTGCGCAACCCAAAGTGGTAGGAAAATTTCAGCTCAAAAGGAAACGGAATAAATAAGAGCGAAGCATGAGCCTGGTTTATGCCGTAGTCTTTTGATGGGAATATTTTACGGGCTTAACTTTGTGTAGATGTTGTTATGATAGTTTTCCTCCTTCTTAAATTTCCACTATTAAATAAATATCATCATAAATTAAACCTTCCAAAATAGATTCGTTTGCTTGCATTAGATAATTGGAAAATCTTTGATTACCGATAAATCAAAATTTTAAATTCCTCGTTTCTATATTGCATCTAAAGTGTCTTGGAGATAAACAGATTAGCCAATTATGCTCTTTCTGCGTTAATTGAACGTAGGGTCATGTCACATGACATTGGGGCGTGTCCTTTTAAGCAGATAACAATGTTATAGCTTAAGGAAGCTATACAGAAAAACATAATGGAAATAATTTAATATATCAAAATGAATTATAATTTAATAGTGGTGTTGATTTTCGTCTTTGTACTGGTGGTTTATTTAACGCAGCTTCCTTTGAAGAAGCTTGGGGCCTTTGGTCTGTTTTTAGAAAAGGTTTTCAGATCATGGCCGCTTTCAAAGTACATTGAATATTTAATTAAAAAGATTGATTTTCAGATTGAAAAACTGGAGCAGAAAAACATAAATAATAATTAATATTACCGGCTACCTCCTATCCCTATTGGTTTGTGAATTTTCCAAATACTTTAACTAATAATTTGTGTTGGCTAAACTAATAGTTTAGGTTCCAATATAATTTTAGATTTTTTCGTTACCCAAACCAATTTTGTAATTTTATAACACTTTCCGAAACCCCCTCTAAGGGTGTTTAACGACCAAGTATTTCTACACGAATTATAACCAACCTAAACCATATACCATCATGGAAACAATACTAATGTTTATCAAGTTAATTATCTACAACTATCTGATCAAGCCCTGGCTCGATAATATGCTCTGCATTTTACGCACTGGACTTCTTTGCGATTGCGAATGAAAACCGTTATCTTAAAGGAGATTCGAACGCCTCTATTTTACATAATAACGGTTATCGTTCCACTTCAAAAAACCCTACTCCCCTGCCCTATAGCTTATTAGGTTTTTGAAAGTTTTTCTACTTCTTCGAAATCATCAATTATCTTACAATTTCATACCTAATATCCTCCGGTATGCTTACAGATTGAAACTTCAAATCAGAGGTTCTGATATAGTTCTTGTTGAAGTAATTTTAAGCAACAATCCTTGTTCTTTGTTCCAATTTTTTGAGATTATCATAAATCTTCTGTTTATCCCAATGTTCCACCTGCAAAATTGGCGGATGCCCCATGGCCCTTGTAAGCTCTTCATTCATGATTTTCGAAACCGGTGCTAAATATTCATCCGTGGTGCTAATACTATCGTGAATCGTAAAAATTGGGGCTTCCGGATATTCCTCAGAGATACGTTTTGCGATAACATCGATAATCAAATAACTTTCCATGCTCTGTAAGAGTCTTGGAAGCAACGTGCTGTCCTTTGATTTGATTTTGGCAAAGACCTCATAAACATCTGGGAAAAACGTCTGGAACATCTTTTTTGGAGCGGCTTCTTTTTGACCGATAAACCTGTTGTTAGTAAATAAAACCTGAAATACCGCAGCTTTCACATCTTGACGGTCACAGTATTCCATGCCTAAAGTAGCACCAAACTGAGCTTCCAAAAACTCATACAGCCGACCCTTCACAACTAAATCGGTATACTTTCTAAAGTCCTTATTTTCAAGGTTTAACTGATTTTCTCCTAACATAATGTAAGAGTCTGTCTCTGTAACCTTTATATTGTTTATGGTAATATTATCATTTATTATAGAAAACGGGTCATTTTCGGTACGTGAAAAACTTTTTTTTAAGACCGTCTTATCCGAATGGTTTTCACCCAACCAAAACTGTTTTCGGAACAATGCCGTGCTTAGGTACGGTTGACTATTTTTAATATCTATTGATACCAAGCTTTGCCCATCGTAGGTAACCGCGTTGCGCACAACACTTCTCATATTAGTTAAGTTCGAATGAAAACGGCCCACATTTGTGTCCATTAATAAATGATAATCCCCACAATTAAGCCTCTCTGCACTTACGTATGCATGATTATATTGATTCCATGGCTTCTTTTTCTTATTCGTTTTTCTATCCGTATCCCAAAGTTCCGGATTTCCAAGTTTCAATTTTAATTCTTCCTCTAGAAAATGATGGACAAGCGGTACATCGATTTTCAGTTTATCTTTATTAAACCATTTTGTGATGTGACCATGATATGCAACTGAACTATCAATTCTCTTTCTCTCCCGCTTAAGTACTCTTCGAAGAATTAAATACTCTATCTGAACAGGCTTAACCGTGGATTTTCTATATGACTCTACTAATCGAAACCCTTTTGACTTAACACCTACAACATAGTGCCTATCGGATTCTACAATTTTTAGATTGTCGATAAGATAGTCCAGGTATTGCTTATAGTTTTGAATTTTCTTCTGTAAAAGCTTGGAACTTAGGGGAACATAATCTTCACACAATAGGTCTTTCTTGAATTGGGAACGGGTAGTGATTAGATGAACTATATAACGAAGCTTGTCCCTATTAAAAGGCTTAAAAGTTGGTTCATTATCATAAACAAGGGTTGCTAAATCAAGATTTTGGGGGAGAAACACGGTCATTATTTACGGTAAATATTAAATTATTAATATACTGAATATCAAACCGTTAATTTACAAAATTGCGAGGGTGATAAGAAACAAACTTGTCAACAGGGAGCGCTGACTTTTCAACAAAAAGTTTATTCGATTTTCGCCATCGGAATGGCACAGATTTGATTGGTAATATGGCTAACCATCAAATAAAAAAATTGGTTGGGACAGGAACTTACAGCTTCCTGTATCAAGGCCTGATACTTGCCTTTAAGTATTTCGTTATTCAAAGTAGGTCTGTATCTGGCTACCGTTCCAATATAATAGGCGAATGCCAATGTAGCGGACAGCCTGTGCATACGGCTAGGCTCTAAATTGAGATAGTTCCTATAACCGGCCCTTGTTATAATTGGTGAGATTCTTAAAGGTTGAATGTCGTTACATATCTTTTTATAAGCAGAATTATGACTTATGTCAGAACTGTACGTATATGAAAAGTTCAATTTTGATTTAAAATACTTTTTACCACTATCAGCGACACAAACAATCGCATCAAGTTTCTGCTTGAAAACACCTTTCAACAATTTATCCGTCTTCATAATCTTGTCAAACTTCTTTTCGTAGGAAATCGTGTAGAAAATTTTCTTCCTATTGGAGCTTGTTCTGATAATCAGTTCAATCGGCAAATGTTTTCTTTTCGTTCCAGGGAACAAATCCAAAGCATACCCGATTTCATGAACCTCCGGAAGCTCTCGCAAAATTTCATTCAATTTAATTTCGGTCCCATCACCATTGTTTATTTCAACTCCTATATTTTTCGCGAACTCGTGAAATATAGAAATCCCCTCATTACCTACTGGAGTTAGCTTTAGATTGAGTTTGCTATCGGAAGGCAATGAAAGACCGTGATGTTCCATTTTAATTTCCAGATCATAGCCCTGAACAAGTAAAAAAGTTTTTACCAGGTTTATGAAGGTATAATAGATAAGAGTTCCCTTAGAGGGCATCTTAGCCTGCTTTGCAGAATTATTGAATCCTTCAGCTAATTCAGCAAAATACTTAGCCTTCTCAAAAAGATTACGTTTTTTACCCCTATCACGTTTTATTTCGAATAATTTATTATCCAACCACGCTTGGAGATAACTGAATGGGTCCGATGTTAAGATAAATGGTGCGCCGGGTGTATTTTCAAATGGAAAGTACTTAACCGCTTTGAAGTCTCGTCTAACCTGTTCTCCTATTTCTTTTTCAATTGGGTTCAAATCTATTTTTTCTTATATCCTTCTGGAGCTTTACTAACTTTTAGTTTCTTGGCCAGTAGTTCAAGTCCTTCCTTAATGGCATCGCCTTGGGTATAGGAATAATCCCCGGACTGCTCTTTAGTGTATGTGATATCGTCTAGTAGGTCCACGGAATCCTGGAACATATAAAGCCTTCTGTAAACCTTGATAGGTGTTTTTTCAATAGGTTCTACTAAAACAGCAGCTTTGGTTTTACCGGTCTTCTTTTTACCGCCGGTCACTAAATCGTCCATGCTCATGATTTCTGGTCTTTTTTGATTTTACGTTGTACTTCCTTGCCCAAGTTCATATAGTCCATGGTACCGTAGGATTTTTTGTCGAACTCGAATATGGTCTTCTTTTCGAACTGTGAATTTTCGATGGCCGTGTTGCTCCGGATCCTCGTCTTGAACAGGGCAACGTCCCATCCCTTTTCCTTTATCTCCTTTTCAATGTTCTTGCTTATCCTGAGCCGTTCATCGAAATGTGTCAACAACAGTCCCAAAATGGTAATATCGGGATTAAGTGCGGTCTTGATCTTACGGACGAAATCCAACATCAAACTTATTCCGTCCATACTGAACCGTGCCGCTTTTATGGGAATGATCACGTAATCCGAAGCGGTGAGCGCATTGACCGTTACCAAACTGATATCCGGTGGACAATCGATAAATATATATTCGTAATTCCCCTTTAATTTTTTTAAGGCCTTGGACAAAATGGATTCCCGGGAGTACTCCCCCTGTATCTCCAGATCTATTCCCGCAAAATCGATTGTACATGGTAACAGGTCCAGATTCTTACGGACATTGACCACCTCGAACGGCTTGCCCCGGAACAGTTCCAAAATCGAGCTCTTCGGTTCGTACTGTTCAAAATTCTGTGATAGGCTGGACTGTTTATCCGCATCTATGATCAAGGTCTTCGCCCCTAACGCCGCTTGTGCTGCAAGGTTGATACAGGTAGTGGTCTTCCCTACCCCGCCCTTTTGGTTCATTATCGATGTTACGCTCATAGGATATGCAATATAGAGTACAAATATAGTATATTAAACATACTGTATATGCTTACCTAGTTAAATATTTTCTATTATAGTGAAGGTATCCATATGCAATATGGCCGATTGTGATATAAAAATTTAGATCGCCCACTTCTCCAGTAGATACCCTGTCTTAAATTCTTTCTTGCCGACTATTTTATTATCATTGGATACTTCAACTTCTACGAAGAACATATGGAGTGCGTACAGCGTGAAGTTGGTGTCTATGAATGTCAGGTTCTCTAAATGCACACCATGTGACCAAAGATGGATCCATTGGTCTTCTTCCGACAGCATTTTATATTCATAAAGACCCATTCGGTGAATTTAATACATTTGGATATTTCCGGAAAAGAAAACGATACTGGCTTACGGTTCCTGAGCATCTTAAAGGGCGGATTAAAAGTAGTATGTTATTAAACATACTTTACTTATTAACTATATATAGTATGTATAGTATTTCGGAATTTTGATAATGGTCATACTACGACATAAGGCCCTATTAGCCGCCTTTAGAAGTGTGCCCTATGGATTTGAAGTTAGCCGCTCCGTCGATGCCCTATGCCTTGTAGGGCAGGGGAGGGGTAAAGGCTTTTGGGAGTTCACGACCTTATTGAAAATTGTATTGCTCCCTTTCGGGGAGGAATCCATTTTCAAAAAAGCATTGTAGCCCTCGCAGTACTGCCCTACTAAATTTGCCGTCGATGGGCCGAACGAGAATTCATGGACAGGGCACAATCAAATACATGGAGCTTCTTGTTCGAGCGGTCCTTGCCGTAGAGGGCAAGGATTGACTTTTGGCGTGTGTTCTTGCATCAAGAACCATGACAAAGGCAACACGTAAAGTGCGATGGGACAAGAAGCGACTTCCGATCAGTTCAGCGTAATAATATTCGAAATGAATATAAGATCGACGGCAGATGAATTCTATTTGAAAAATTATATTTTTATTATCCCGATAGATGGGATACAATAAGTCCGCCGGCCGAACCCGAGAAAATAACTATATTTTGGGCCAACCTAGAAATATGGGCGTGCCAACAGTCTGGCAAACGGTCCGTATATCGTAGAATCTATTGAAATTTTAGTAGAATGGGCGTTTTAAAGGGTCAGATATCTTTATCCAAGGAATTTATCCAGCATCTTGTCATGGATATCGAGAATGTAGAGAATTTCGAAGAACTGTTCATGGCCAACTTTAAAAAAATGGAACATCATGGAATTTCCATTAAGCAATATGCGAAAAAGGAAAGACGTAGGATCCTGAAATTCGATTATTATCTACCGAATTCCAAAAAGGCCCTGTGGAAATACATCAAATTTTTGGATGGAGTGGTAAAAGAAGTTTAGGAAAAGTCCGATAGGACAAGAAGCGACCTCTTTTGGTAAAATAATACTGCCCATACTATACATACTTTATATAAAATAATTACTGGAACCAGTCAAGGATTGAACGTATTACGGTAACAGATGGACCGATATGTAATTATCTTTATATTGAATAAATAGTTAATCAGGACTTCCGTAGTCCTATAAAATATATATAAATGGATACGACATACGAAAAGTTGGTAGATCAATTGGAAGAAATTCTGGAGAAAAACATCGATGCTGAAAAGGGGTACAAAAAAGCCGCTGAAAACGCCAAGGATATTGCCCTCAAAGAATTTTTTGAAAGAAAAGCAAATGATAGAAGTGGGTTCAATACCGCGCTGAAAAGTGAGATGGTCGTTAGTTACGATGAGATAGATGAAGATGGTTCGTTCACGGGAACGGTGCACAGGGCTTGGATGGACGTAAAAGCTTTCTTTTCCGGAGATAATGATGAAGCTATGCTAGAGGAAGCCATCAAGGGAGATAAAGCCGCTGTCGAGGAATACGACGAAGTATTGAAGGATACTACCTTACCGGCGAATATTGCAACTTTGGTAAGGGAACAGATGATTAAAATCCGTACGGATTTGAATAATATCAAGACTTTGGAAGATTTGAAATAAGTTTTTTTGATTGTTCGATTGATAGATGGGCACCGTTAAAACGGTGCCTTTTTTTATTCTACAGTAGCCAACTTTCCGTTCCTGTTATGGTTTTTTCTGATTCCCGGCCGTGATCTAGTAACAGGTTTTTTGATAAATTACCGATCAGGTATTGTTCTGCCTCAAAATAAAACCCTTCCCGAACGGGAGCTTCATACTTGGCCACCCGCATCTCTACTATCCACTGCTCCTTAAAAAGCTCAATACGGCACATGATGGATCTGTCCATGGCCATGTACGCTTCGACCACCGCAAGATCGTAATCGTACTCCGATAGCCGGAAGCGTAAGAGCAGTTTTATCTCGTTTTCCAATCGTATCAGGTCCATCTATCCAGTTTTGATGCGTTCCCACCCTTCTCGGGGTATATTCCTGTATTTATCTACGTCCATCAGTTTGAGAATATGCCCTATCGGGTATCGATGGCAAAGCTTCAGACCGAACCGGTCGGCCTCCAGATACCAGCCGTTCATGGAAATAGGTGGCTGAATTACCTTCATGTTCTCCAGGGCCTCCTTATATTTTACCTCTCCTATTTCAACGATCAGCGCGCGTATCGTTTTTCTATCGTAATTCCTGTAAATAATGGTACGGTTCATAATTAGGATATATTCCAAATTTATGGATTTATTCCATACCAATTTAAATTGCGAAGTGTTAAAATTTGAAAGTTCCTATATGTGGACATTACCTAAAAAAGACGTTGTTGTCGGCCCAGTTCGGGATAGTCGACTTTTCGGATAGCTTCCGGAGTATTTTTTTGATAATCCTTTGCATACATATTCCTGGTAACGGTATAGGCCTCGAACTCATCTTTGGTAAATCCTGCACGGATAAGTTCCTCTACGTGGTTTTTTTGCAGATCCGGGCGGATCCATTCCTCTTCGAATTCGGTATCCAGTACCAAGGGCATCCGTTGTTTGGAGTTGTGGATCTCGGCAAAAAAATCATTGGCCTCTACGGTCAGTATGGAACAGGTGTACAGCTCTTCGTCCATCTTGGTATAGATGCCGGCAAAGACGAAAAGGGAACGGTCCCTTAGTTTACAATAGTGGGGGTACGAAATGCCGTTGTAGTGGTGGGGTTCGTAGAACCCGTCCGCGATTATCAGACAGCGCCTCTCCGCAATGGAATCCCTATAGGAACGGGTGCTGAATACCGTTTCCCCTTTTGCGTTCAGCGTATTCACCTTCTGACGGAACGCTTCCGGGTTATCCATAGCGAATCCGGGTACCAAGCCCCAAATGGACGGCCATATACTTTCGGGGACGTCCTGAGGGATGATGAAGACATTTGGGTGGTCGAATCCCGAAGCCCAGTAATACGGCTGGTAGAGTAGGGGTATTTCGAATTTTCGTTGGAAATATTCCTCTATGTAGTGTTCTTCCCTGGTCAGGCTTTTTGAATAGCACATATTGCTAATTTATAGAATATATGTCCATTTAATTAGCGGTTTATCCTTAAGTTTATTTCAATGGACGGATTGACCTTAGAGAGATTGCAGCGGGACATGACCGATTTCGAGGTACTGCATTCCGAAACATACGAAAAGTCATACCGTGAACTGATGCTGTTTTTTCAAGGGGTAACGGATTTTGAAGAGAAACATCTAATACTTTTTGCACAGCTTATTTATGGCTCGATGCCAACAATGGTGAACATAAATTTGGATAACAGTGATATGTTACTTAACTTACTGTATAAGGTAAGTAAGGGTAGTATATTAAATATTTACGAAATCGGGGTTATCAAAGGTTATATCAACAATTCGCTCGTGGGCGCTTCTAAACTGTTACATTTTCTGAACCCTAAGGTCTATGCGATATGGGACAGTAGGATTTACAGGTATATTACGGGAAAATCGACATCTTACGGGATCGGGAAAATCGGCACATATCTTGAATACCTCGATGGCATAAAAACTATTTCAGAGGATAAACAATATCCAAGGCTACACCATAACATCGCCAAACACTTCGATTATGAAATCCAGCCTAGCAGGGTGATGGAGATTATCATGTTCCAGACGGACAGGCTATCTAAAAAGTAAACCAAATGAAGCATAAGAAATACCCCAAATGGTTCCGGTTGATTCGTTACGGATTTAACTGCATGTGGTATCACGTACTTTTCCCATTGGGAACAAAAGAGGATGGTTTTATCAAAAGTGTGAAAAAATAGAATTGCGGTATTCCACTACCCTAAACGTTCAAAAGATAGTTCATGTACAAGATTATAATTGCAGGAGGTCGTGATTTCAATGATTATGACCTTTTAGAAAAAGAAGTCTCCGGATTTCTAAAAACACTTGATATCGATAACGGTCTGGAAATTGTTTCCGGTGGCGCAAAGGGTGTCGATGCAATGGGCGAGCGTTTTGCCAAGGAAAATGATTTTTCGATAAAACTGTTCCCTGCGGACTGGTCCAAATATGGGCGAGGGGCAGGGCCGAAAAGAAACAGGCAAATGGCGGAATATGCTACGCATTTAATAGCGTTTTGGAACGGGGAGAGTAAAGGGACGAAATCAATGATAACGCTTGCTAAAAAGAACGATTTAAACGTTACTGTCATCAGCGTATAGCTGATTTATAGAATAGATAATACTATGGCTTTAGATGATGTAAAAGATTCGAAAATAGGAAAACGTAGCTGGTTTTTTAAAGGCTGCTTGATTCTCGGAATACTGATATTCCTCCTGATGTTCGGGTTTCCCATAATCGGATTTATCCTAAATGCAATCGGTTATCAGGCAGAATAGTTTCAATTAAAATTTACTGAAGTGAAGCAAGAAAAGATTTAAGATTGTAGCCTTTTTTCAAGGTTGCAAGCGTAATTTTCCGTAGCTGAACGAGGTAATATTTTAATATTAGGGTAGTGGAATACCGCAGACAACACCAATGAAGTTTAATTTATTGAAATTATGAATGAGGGTCGCTTAACTGGAAAGTACATTCGACAGATGCGTTTAGAGAAGAACGTATCACAAATTAATTTGGGAAAGTTGATCAATAGACGTCCCGAACGTATCTGTGAATGGGAACGAGATACATACTCTATCAAACTTGATGTGTTCTTGGAAATAGCGGATGCCTTAAAGTTCAAAAATTTCAACAAACTTTTCGCAAAATAAAGCTAATTTGGCTTGTACATTTGAACCCATTCGTCATTTTGTATATCAAATTTAGATAATGTAAAAGTTGATATACAGAATACCTAATTATAAAACTCTCTCTATTTCCTTATAGCGCTACGCTTGTAGAACTCTAGTCGGTTTTTGTATCTTGGAGAGTAATTATACATATATAGGTGTTGTGGGTAATTTCAAAAAACTTTAATGCAAGTATCAAAAAGATTGAATTTCTTAAAATGTTTTCTCAAATTATTCGGAGTTGAGAAAATCGAATTGACCAAAACATCGGTTAACTCAATAAGTGGAATTGCAATCTATGAAGACGAAATGGACCTAGAAGATAGGCAAGAATTTATTTGGCATAAATCGGAGAATGAAGTTCCTTCTGCCGAATTGAACATTCTGATTGAAAAAATTGTTGCGGAAAAATGGCATAACGGAGATAAGATTGCGGATGATGTTGAAAAAATGGAATTCACGGAATTTGATAACTTGACAAGGGACAAAATATTGGACGAACTATTTGATGTAAAAATAAGCATGGTGGATGATGGAGAGGAAACGGATTCTTATTGGGTTCACTTCTAAATAAAAAACTACCCACAACAATGCTATAGCAAATAGGGCATAAAGTGCTATATTTAAAGGCTTGGGCTTGTTTACTAAGTCCGCCAAATCTTTTGGATTTGGCAATTAAAAGAAGAAAATAATTACAAAACAAAAAGCTCTGGCTAGCAGACCA
>ENA-ORXU01001048-ORXU01001048.1-marine-metagenome-genome-assembly--contig:-NODE-1048-length-25345-cov-483.821276_pt1 | contig 25345 bp, 28 predicted proteins | sample MGYA00237869_ERZ511484 | MGnify/ENA metagenome assembly ERZ511484
GGTAGAAAAGCATCAAAAATGCGTTTCGAGTGCCTTTAGGTACTCAATATTTCGAGCAATAAATTTTCATGCGTTTGCCCTTATTTTGTTCCTGTTCCTTAGAAACACGAAAATATATTACACCACCAACAAAATACCCAAAAGCCTGTTGAATTTTATGTAATTTCGCAGCTCAATTTACTCACTCACTCACTCATTCAAAATGAAGGTTTACCATTTAGCAACCTGCAACACCTGCCAACGCATCATAAAAGAGTTGGGATTAGAAGGAAAAGCCACGCTTCAAAACATCAAAGAAGAAAAAATAACGGAAGCACAACTGGACGAAATGCACCGCTTGGCAGGTTCGTACGAAGCCCTCTTTAGCCGTCGTGCCATGAAGTACCGTTCGATGGGACTCAACGACATGCAGCTCACCGAAGCCGACTATCGAAAATACATTTTAGAAGAATATACATTTCTCAAACGCCCTGTAATAGTCGCTGATAACCAGATATTTGTGGGAAATTCTAAAAAAGTTGTAGCGAGCGCAAAAGCCATTTTATGACATCGAAAATTATAACAAAAGAAGCCATTTCAGAATGGTTTATGGGCTTACAAGACCGTATATGTGCGGGCTTGGAGTCGGAAGATGATAAGGGCAAATTCCGTGAAGACCTCTGGCAGCGTGCCGAAGGTGGCGGCGGACGCACACGCATCATACAAGGCAGACACATCGAAAAAGGCGGCGTCAATTACTCTGCCGTACACGGTCCGATGCCCCAAAAAATCGCGGCAGCACTCAAGCTGCCCGAAGCCAATTTTTACGCAACGGGCGTCTCCATCGTCCTGCACCCCATCAATCCGCATGTACCGATCATTCACATGAATGTCCGTTATTTTGAAATGGATAACGGGACTTGGTGGTTTGGTGGCGGGATAGACCTCACGCCGCATTACATCGTGCAGGAGGATGCGCAGTTCTTTCACCAACAATTGAAAAATACTTGCGATAAACACGACCCATCATATTACCCAAAATTCAAACAATGGGCAGACGATTATTTTTATATCAAACACCGTAAGGAAACACGCGGTGTAGGTGGCATTTTCTTTGATAGATTGAATCGCGTAGAGGGCAGTTTTGAGCAAGCGGATAGGTTGGCTTTTACGCAGGCTATCGGCGAAACCTTCTTACCAACTTACACACATTTACTCCGTAAAAATAAAGATAAATCATACACAGACAGTGAGTTAGAGTGGCAACGTGTGCGACGCGGACGCTATGTAGAGTTCAACCTCGTTTGGGATAAAGGCACACGTTTTGGTTTGGATACCGATGGGCGTATAGAGTCTATTTTGATGAGTATGCCGCCACAAGCCAATTGGCTCTACAATCACCAACCCGAAGCCGGAAGCCCCGAAGATATGACACAACAATTGTTGAAAAAAAATATAAACTGGATTGAAAAACGATAACTTTTGCTTATATTTGTGTATCATCCATTCGAGTCTATTCTTTCCACGTATTTATTCAGTTTGAAGCAACGTAACATGAAGCGCACTTTCACGCTATTCGGATTCCTATGTCTTATCCTTATCCAATGTAAAACCTCAGAATCGACAGTTGAGTTCTACCCACCCAACGACTTTTATTTACTGGATAGCGTAGCGGCTGCCCTTGCCATCTCCGAAGATAATATGGAAGGTTTCTTTGAGAAAGTTCGCACGCTTGACATGGAAATTCAAATGGGAAAAACGCTTTCTGGCACACGAGAAGAAAGCACGCAGACGTACAAAAATTTTCTCCAAAAAGATGTAGCCAATTTTACAGAAAAAGAAGCAGAGTACGTTCGGAAAACAGTCAGTAAAGCCCGTCAATTATGCAACAAAATTTCGCCTGATATTTTTCCAAAACCGCTAAATCTTATCAAAACAAAAGCCAATCATTACGGAGAATCCATTTACTACACGCGCGAAAACAGCATCATCATTCCCTACGATGTGCTAAGTGATAATCGGAACGAAGATGCTTTTCTCGAAGTCATGTTGCACGAAATATTCCACATCTATTCGCGCCTTCATCCCGACAAACGCAAGCAATTATATAAGTTGATAGGTTTTAGAAAAACGGAAAATATTCAACTGCCGCCGGAGCTTGACCGCCGCATGTTGCTCAACCCCGATGGCATTGATATTGAGCAGCTTATCGATGTTTCTTTTGCAGGAATCAACTCAAAATTAATACCTTTACTATATTCCAAAACATCCCAATCTGTTTCGGATAGTGTCGGGTTTTTTACCTATTTAGAATTTGAATTATTTGAAGTCAAAAAAGAAGGAGAGGTATGGATGGTACAAGTAAAAGACGATTATAAAAGCACTACACCCGAGTATTTTCAGGCGGATTTTCAACGTCAAATCGGACAAAACACAGGTTACATCTGGCATCCCGATGAAATTCTTGCCGACAACTTTGCTTTCCTTACCCTCATCAGAGGCGATTTGCTGAAAATGAAGAATTTTGAATCCGAAGGGCGTGAATTGTTGCGGCGTATTGAAACTGTTTTGAAGCAATAAATGTTTGTTTGATAAGAAATTATCCTGTATTTTTACGAAAACTTAATCATGATTCATTCCATTCGCATACAAAATTTTAAAAGCCTGCGCGACGTGACCCTACGTTTGCAGGATGTCAACCTGTTGATTGGTCCCAATAATTCGGGGAAAAGTAATGTGTTGAAGGCTTTGGCGTTTTTGGGGCGTTATTTGAATGGGCATTATCCTGATAATGAGGAGCTTAAACGCTTGTCGTTTCAGCATAAGATTGAGGAGGATGGGTTTCCTTTACAGTTTACAATAAGTTATCAATCAAAGAAAGAATTTCATTATTATGACTTTAAAATTTATTACGATGATTCTGATAAGAATGAGGGTAAATATGAAGAAATTTTTGGCGCAAATAGTCTTGAAGTTCCTTTAAATCAGATAGATGTAATTGATAAGTTTAAACATTATGTAACCTTTAAATCTGAAGGTTTTGGTGTGCACAGAAATCATATCATCCCTAACAATACTCGTGACATTAAGAATGGTGAAGCATTTAAAAAATCAGCTTTTCCACGAGAGAAACTTAATAATCTTAAAAATATTCGACTTTATAACATCAAACTCTCGGCTTTTACAGGAAAAACCAATGGTGAAATAAATCAGATTAAAAGTGATGCCTCTAATTTAATGTCCTATTTAGATTATCTCAATAATAACCATCCACACAAATTAGATAAAATTGCAGAGGAACTGAATCGGTGTATCAGTGATTTCAAATTAGTTCGTACTCCAATTATCGACCCTGATAAAAAAGACGGTATTCGCCAAGTAAAATTATTCGACAAAAATGGTATCGGCTTTTGGGCAGATGAAGTTTCCGAAGGAACGCTGTATTTCTTAGCCTTATTATGCATCATTTTCCAACCCAATCCACCAAGCATTTTGATGTTGGAAGAACCGGAAAAAGGCATCCACCCACGTCGCTTGCATGAGGTGATGGAGTATATTTTTGAATTGGCAGAAGAGCAAGGTGTACAGATTATCTTGACTTCGCATAGCTCGGAGGTTGTACACAAATTCAAAGATTTAGAAGAACACATTTTTATCGTAGATAAACCTGATAATGAAACAGTTATAAAAAATCTGCAAGCAGATATAATCGACGATTTAGACCAAAAATCTGAAACCAATAATTCACCTAAAATCAATTATAGAAAAGCCCTCGGCGAGTACTGGAAGATGGGACTTTTCGGAGGCGTACCGGCATGAAAATAATCACTTACGGCATATTTGCGGAAGACGCAGCCAACAGAATTTTTATGAGAAATACGATTCCGCAACTCGTCGAATATTTTGACAAAAGCAGCGACATTGCATTTCAGCATGAAGATAAATTCACTGAATTTGTTCGTCCCAATAATGGCTTAGATACAAGAGAACGCTTTATCGGTGCAGCAGATGTTGGTTTTGATAATTTTGGCTTAGACGTATGTTTTGTCGGTGCGGATTGTGATGATGACGAATTTGAAAATGTATTTTCAGAAATGCAGAAAAGTTGCATCAACGAAGACATACAAGATAGAATTTTGATTTACATCCCCGTACAAGCCATGGAATACTGGCTTTGGTATATCAAAGTAAAAGCCGAAGATGCGGCACTCCAAAAAACGCCACCCATCGAAACCGAAAACAGAAAAGACATGAAAAAGAAGGTCTATAACCGTATAAAACCAACAAACACTAAGTCAAACCCCATAGTCGAATCCCTCTCCAACTCCTTCGACATCAATTGGCTACGCCAATGTTCCGACAGCTTCGACGCCTTCGCAAAAGAATTTGAAAACTACATCAAAAAATTATAAAAACCCCCATTTGAACTTGCACTTGATTCTTGAACTTGAACTTAGAAAAATGCTCAAATACCTACGCGACCCGATTCTCCGCCAATACACCGACCTTGCAAAATTCCTTCAATTGCCCATCCTGTTTGCTAATACGGAGTGGCTGCAAGCCCCTTCTGTCGAAGGGCAGTATCGCACGCGACACGTCCGTGTATTTTCTTTTTATGTTAGCAAACTCGTTGGCTCGCGCGAACATCGGCGTATGAAAACTTACGCCTACACCAGCGTATTCGTGCAATTCGACAACTTCTACAAATACCAACTCTCCGTAGCACCCGGCAAGCCCGGACACAAGATATTTCGCAAACTCAAAAACCTCTTTTTCGAAGACGATACCGATGCAGGAGAGCGCCTACTATTCGACAATTACACCCTTGCTACCAACGATAACTACTTCGCAGACAGTATCTTAGAAAACGGTTTTCAAGACTTGCTCCTCACGCACATCAAGAGCTTACGCGGCATGTTGCGTATCGAAAACAACATCATCGTATATACCGAAAGAGCCATGATAGACCGCGACGACACCCGCGAGCGATTCGAAGAAATGACCGACCTCGCCGTAGAACTCGCCGAAATCATCGAAGGTTTCGCAGAAAGATATCGGGCATCGTAACCCAGACACTCCTGTCTGATTATGCCTACGAGTGCCGTCTGACGAATCCCTATTTGTCAAAAGCGAATATGTTATGAGAAAAACGACAAGGCTTCGTAAAAACCTTCATCCGACGACTACACTACACAAAAGATGAAAGAAAACAACACACAAAAATCCGAAAAATTACAAGCCCGCGAAGAGCAAAAGGCAGCCTTCATGGAGCGAATGCAGCACATGAAGCCACGCCCGACACCCTATTTTCCATTCGCCAACATACCCGATACCGAGCGATTGACCTTTGAAATGGTCAATGAAAGCAATTACACGCAGATATACGATATGTTTCGTGAAGACCCCAACCCTTATGTTATTGACGAATATAAAGATTGGGACAAACTCGAAGAATACATTGACTATCAATTGTATTGGAGTAGAAATGCCACCAAGCGCGCAGGATGCGATTGGCTCATCAAATTAAAGACCACCAAAGAAACGATAGGCATCATAAATCTCTACGAATTGAGGCGAGAAACCTTCAACGACCACCACAAAAGAGGCTTCATCGGCTACAACATCGGACAAGCATACCGACGAAAATATTATGCCACCGAAGCAGTCAATCAATTGATACAATACGCTCATAATCAACACGATTTGAATAAATTAGTCGCCAATACACACAAAGAAAACGCCCCCTCAAAAGCCTTTTTATTGAAGTTAGGGTTTGTTGAACGAACGGATGATTATTATTACTCGGATAAATATGATTATTATGAACTTGTTTAAAATGTAAAGGGAAAAATTACTTGCTAAAAAAGGAAAAATTACCTATTTTTACAAAAAAATATAACATGACAGCTTTTAATCACAAATTATTAGACGAGATTTCCGGACGCATTTCAGATGTGGAGGTATTGAATATTTTGAGAACCCAAAAAATAGATTGGAACTACGTGGCAATCATCAAAGAATACACCAATCTCAAAGACGATTTAATCTCCGATTGGCTCAATATCAGTGTCAAGACCTTCCGGAATTATAAATCCAATCAAGAAGTCGTACTACGGGAAAATACACAAGAACATGTCGTGCTGCTAATATCCTTGTTCAAACACGGTATAGAAGTATTCGGCACACAAAAAGACTTTGATAAATGGCTGACAACCAATAATTTCTATCTCGACAACGATACACCAATGAATTACCTGAAAACCATATCAGGCATCAGATTAATAGAAGACAGACTCACCGGAATAGAATACGGAGATAATGTTTAACAACTTCCAATGAGTTAAAACATTCAAAATTCACCCATTCAAAATTCAACATTAAATCCAGTGGAAGTATTCAGAATATCAGCCGAAAAATACGCTGCAAAACTCACCTCCTCCGGCAGTGCCAACAGGTGGAATAAGCGCAAACAATTTGTCATCTACACGGGTTCGTCTCGCTCGTTGTCCTCCTTAGAATTGGTCGTGCATCGGGCTGCCATTCAATCCACGATTTCGTACAAAGTCATGGTCATTTACCTCCCCGACAAGGAAGCATTATGCCATCAAATACCGCTAAAAGACCTCCCCGAAAATTGGCGAAGCATCACCGCTTATCCGATGTTACAAGAAATCGGCTCCACATGGTACGAAGAAAAACAGTCCTTAATCCTCAAAATACCTTCCGCCATTATTCCGCAAGAATACAACTACATCATCAATACCACACATCCCGATTTCGAGCAAAAAGTACAACTCATCAAGGTGGAAGATTACTTTTGGGATGCGAGATTGTTTTGATTTTTTTTGTATATTCGCGTGGGTGATGTGTAACTTAGGAGGAACGGGCTTTTGGGGTTGAGTTTTTAAAATGAATTATAGATATAAACTTAACACAAAGAGTGTATCGCTTATTTTTAGCAGAAAAAATATGTAATTTTATTTGCATGAAAAAAAAGAAACATTTATCTTCACAATATATTATAGCTTCAAAAGGAACTTCTCTATATTCTTTTGCTCATCAGAAACATCTTCACGAAATATTTAGATGGAAAAATATACATAATGTGTGTATTTTTGAATTAGCTTTAATTAAAACCACTTTTCATGAATAAAATTATCATACTATTCAGTTTACTTTTTGCTTTAGGTTGTAAAACGACAATTCGATCCACCAATAGCGATAAAAATATTAATAAAATGGATAAATTCAAAAATACAATTACGAAAGAGATTAGTTTCAAGGATAAAATCGTTTATTTTAAGGATAAAAGCAATAATTCAACTAGATCAATTGTTGATACCAATACACTAAAAATAAGTTGGGATATAGAACATAGTGAGTTACTGAAGATAGCAGATAAGGTAGAATATAATTATGAAGGGCTTGGATATCATTTAGGAGTAAGAACATTTGCAGATTCCATAACAGAACGCTGGATTTTAATAGGAAAAGAAAATTCAAATAGAGGAATTAAGACGTGCAGAACATACATTAATATTGGTGACCGTAGTAGACCACCCAAGAAGTTTCTTGATTATAGAGAAGAATTAATAAGTCACTTAGGTCCACCAGCAATAGATATGTGGCTGAACAACGCGCAGCCAATGAGTCCAAGACTATATTATCGATGGTTAATAGAAAATATTACTATTGAATTATATGAAGATGATTTCAGAGGAGTGATGTATAAACTTGACATAAGTAAAGATAGAACATTTGATAAATAACTTTATTTCGTCATTTATTTGAAATCGTAAAAGCAAATTTATGAGAATATTTGATAAATTATTTGGGAAAAAAAGCCTAAAAGTAAAATCAAGTAACGAGCAAATAATAAGTTCATGATTTCGACGAGATTATTTTGTACTTAGTTTTTGCTTTAAAATTAGGAGTTTATCGGGATAAATGACGATTTTCAAAGTGAAAAATAAGGGCGAAAGAAACCGTCCAAATCGTGAACTTATTATTTACTCGTTACTAACCCACTAGACTTTGGACGTATGACATTTTTTTTAACAAAAAAATACCATAAAGTGATGTTTTTAATTGTTTGATAATCAATGGTTTGAATGTATAAAATAAGCTACCTCTGCATAGTTTAAAATTTCTATTTTTCGCCCGTCTGGTCGGAAGGGGAGCTTCATAAACATCCAAAAAATAAATTATTTTATATGTTATTGATTGACAGTTAGTTTTTTATTAAAAAAATAAATGTCAACTCACGTCCAAAGTCTAGTAACCCAAATAGATATAGAAAGATGGAGGTTTGTCTTATACAAGAGTCCTGACGAAAGATGGATTGGAGACTTTAGTTATTCTCCAAAAAGTTTCGTTGATTGATCTATGTTTGATAAAAATATCAGAAGAAGAAAAAAACAAAATATTGAAAGATAGAAACTTCTTAATTGAATTGGCAGATATAGCTATTAGGACTATTTTTCGAGGGCACTAAAAAGAAGTGATTTTATTTTCATTAACTGAAAAACACTGCGTTCAATGCTCCTATTATAACTGAACGAACAAACTCAACTCCCTTAAATTCCCGTTAAAACCCCCACAAAATAACCAACACATCCCAATTTCCCTTATCTTTGTAAATGAAAACCCGTACAGGCGACTTCAGTCGCCATGTCTCTGCCTGAACATGGCGACTAAAATCGCCTGTACGAAAACAACCCATCACCGCCGCTTCGTTTTCCTTTATGCGAATGCTAAAATACCTATTCAAAACCCACAAAAAAAAGACCTTCACGGTCCTATTCCTGTTAATGGTGTGGTACATCATTTGCTTACCCACGCACCTTTTCACCGACCCGACCAGCATGGTACTCGAAGATGCCGACGGCAACCTCCTCGGCGCACGCATCGCGGCGGACGGGCAGTGGCGTTTCCCGTATAATGACGCTATTCCCGACAAATTCGCGGTAGCGATAACTACCTTTGAGGACAAGCGATTTTTCACGCATCCGGGCATAGATATGTTGGGCATAGCGAAGGCGGCAGAGCAAAACATCCGCAACGGACGCATCGTGCGCGGCGGTAGCACACTCACCATGCAGACCCTACGTATGTCGCGCAAAGGCAAGCCTCGCAATATTCCTCAAAAAATCATCGAAGCCATACTTGCTACCCGCCTCGAATTGCGCGAATCCAAGTCCAAAATCCTCGCCCTCTACGCTTCCAATGCACCTTTTGGCGGCAATGTCGTGGGCTTGGATGCGGCATCGTGGCGGTACTACGGCAAGCGACCCGATTTGCTGTCTTGGTCGGAGGCGGCTACGCTCGCGGTGCTGCCCAATAGCCCCGCCCTCATCCATCCCGGACGCAATCGCCGTACCTTAATGGAGAAGCGCAACCGACTCTTAGACAGATTATTAGCGCAAAATAAAATCGACACACTCACCTGTGAACTCGCCAAAGAAGAACCCCTTCCCGACGAACCCCTTCCGCTTCCACGCCTTGCGCCGCATTTGCTGAATAGGGCTTTTGTGGAGTGTTTTTCGGATAAAAAGAAGAAGGGGAGTTCTGCGTTTTCCACCCCCCAACCCCCTCCAAAGGGGGAGACGACCGCGAGTAGTTCTTCGCGTAGCGAAGAATCTCCCCCTTTGGAGGGGGCTGGGGGGTGGACGCGCCTACGCACCACCATTGACCGCAACCTACAAGAATACGCCACCCGTACTCTACACCGCCACCACGCCCGTCTCTCCTCCAATGGTATTCACAACCTCGCGGCAGTCATCGTAGAGGTCGAAACGGGTAATGTAGTGGCATACGTGGGCAATATTTTTTCGGAAGAAAATGCAGCACACGAACACGAAGTTGACGTAATAACGGCGGCGCGAAGTTCGGGCAGTATTTTAAAGCCGTTTTTGTATGGAATGATGTTGGATGAAGGGGAAATATTGCCGCAAAGCCTCATCCCCGATGTCCCTACGAATATGAGTGGTTATCGCCCCTTAAATTTCTACGAAACCTATGACGGCGCAGTACCTGCACGCAAGGCGATTATTCGCTCGTTGAATGTACCAACTGTCAGAATGTTAAGTGATTACGGATTGGAGAAATTTCATTTTAACTTGAAAAAAATGGGCTTTTCTACGCTCAATAAACCTGCTTCGCATTATGGCTTGACGCTCGTACTCGGCGGCTCGGAAGTCACGCTTTGGGACGTCACCAATGCCTACACTTGCATGGCGCGAACGCTGAATCATCACTACCCACACAACAGCAAATACAACGCAGCAGATTGGCGCGATTTAAATTATTTTTACGAAAAAAAAGACCTATCTCTCTCCCCCTTTGGAGGGGGCAGGGGGGAGGACACACCCGAAAACAAACTCACGGATGCACCCACACGCATGGGTACAGGCGCGATTTATCAGACTTTTGAAACGATGCGCCAAGTAGAGCGTCCCAACTCATCGGGTGCATGGCAGTTGTACGAATCCTCGAAGCGAATTGCATGGAAAACGGGAACGAGTTTTGGCTTTCGCGATGCCTGGGCAGTGGGCGTGACACCACGCTACACGGTAGGCGTCTGGGCAGGCAATGCTGACGGCGAAGGCAAGGCAGGACTCGTGGGCGTTCGGGCGGCTGCGCCTGTGCTGTTTGATTTGTTTGAACGACTGCCGACGGGTGGATGGTTTGAGCCGCCTTATGATGATATGATTGTGGTCGATGTCTGCACGAAAAGCGGCTATCGTGCCTTAGAAAATTGCGAAAATACGGAAGGCTACTACGTCCCGGCACGAGGCGTAGAGGCGCAGGCTTGCCCCTACCATCAAATGATACATTTAGATGATAATCAACAATTTAGAGTACACAGTGATTGCGAAAATCCGTCGAATATGCAGCATGAAAAATGGTTTGTGTTGCCGCCCTTAGAGGAATTTTATTATAAAAAGAAACACCCTGATTATCGCGTATTACCGCCTTTTCGGGACGATTGTTTGGCTTCATTAAATACGAGTAAAAATCGCTCTATGCAGTTGATTTATCCCAAACCCAATTCAAGTATTTTTATTCCGAAAGATATGGATGGCGAGTTGGGAAAAGCGGTATTTAAAGTAGCGCATCGTGAACCGGAATCGGTCATTTATTGGCATTTAAATGACGAATATATCGAAAAAACAAAGACCTTTCACGAACTCGAACTCAGTCCCGAACCGGGAAAATATAAACTAACTTTGGTAGATGAACAGGGCGCGAGATTGGAGGAGTTTTTTGAGGTGCTTGGGCGGGAATGATGTCTCAACTTCAACTTCAACCGCAACTTCAACCTCAATTTTGATTTCAAATTCAAAAAACAAAACTAACGTGAAAATAGGGCGCAGATTGAGCGAGTTTTTATTTAAGTAACGAATAAATAATAACTTCACGATTTGGACGGATTCTTTTACCCTTATTTTCCTCCTTAAAAACAGTCATTTATCCAGATAAACTCTTGCTTTCAAGAAGAAAACTAAGGATAAAATAACCTCGTCGAAATCGTAAACTTATTACTTGCTCGTTACTAATTCTACATTAAGACTCTTGATTTACTGACCATCAGAGAGTTATGTCAGTACGATTTAAATGTTGTTTTTTAATAATAAGACGACTACAAAAACTAACCAATTCGTACAGTGTGCATTTTAAATTTTAATTATTTAAATGTATTTATTTCACATTTAAATGAAGTCAACTAAAACACACATAAATAACTGATAATCAAGTTTTTTTAGAGTCTTAATGTAGAACTAAGTGAAAGAAATTAAATAACATGTGCCATTATACTCGTCTTTTTTCCGTCTAAGAATCCTTTGAAATCCTTATCCCGAATCGGGGTTCGGGACAGGCTGTGCTAAGGCTATGTGCGGCTTTCAAAAAATCCTTAGACAAAAAAAATACTTCGCATTATGGGACATCTTATTTATTTTCTTTCACTAAGTAATTCGAAAAAATCCGTATTATCCGTTCAATCCGTATTATCCGTGTTCTATTCACATCTTGGGAGAACGTGCTACTTGATTCTACACTCCAACAACCTTCTTTCTCCAATAAAACCCTCCAATTCATCCCCAACTTGAAGCGGACCAACGCCTTCGGGTGTTCCCGTAAAAATGAGGTCGCCCATGTGCAGGCGGAAAATTTTGGAGACGTAACTGATGATATAATCAAAAGAAAAAATCAGGTCATTGGTATTACCTTTTTGCACGGTTTCGCCATTTTTATTGAGGTGAAAACCGATATTATCTGCCTGAAAATCAGCCATTGAGATAAATTCGCCCAAGACTGCCGAACCGTCAAATCCCTTAGCAATTTCCCACGGATGCCCCTTCTCTTTACAACGCGCTTGTATATCTCGCGCCGTCAAGTCCAGCCCAATCGTTAGCTTATCATAATACTTATGGGCAAATTCCGGTTCTACGTGCTTCCCATTCTTACAAACCTTCAAAACGACCTCCGCTTCGTAGTGCAAATCCTTTGTAAATTCAGGATAAAAAAACGGTTTTCGATTGACCAACATCGCGGTATCCGGCTTCATAAAAATGAGCGGCTGTTTGGGTACAGGATTATTGAGTTCTTTGGCGTGTTTGGCGTAATTACGCCCGATGCAGATGATTTTCATGTTTGATAGTGTTGTGTTGTCGTAGTGTTGTGGTGTCGTAGTTTCGTAGTGGTGGTTTGCTGTGTTATAGTCAATTATTTTGCCGAAGGCAATACAAACTACAACACTACGACACACCGACACCACAACACTATTTCGGGCTAAGCAAGCCCGTTATTTCTTTGACTTCGCGGAGTGTTTGTTGTGCTGTTTTGCGAATCTCGGCGGATGATGCTTTGATTTGTGCTTTGACGGTTTTTTTATTGGCTAAAAGTTCGGCTTTACGTTCGCGGAATGGGGTCGTCATTTCAACAAGAGCTTCTGCTACCGTGCCTTTCAAGTCGCCATATCGTAGCGTTCCGGCTTGGTATTGTGCGACGAGTTCGTCATGTGTTTCAGTTTTGCCGGAGGCTTTCAATAGCAATAATAAATTCGCTACGCCTGCGCTCATTTCTCGTTTGCCTGTGGCTTCGTCGATGGTCATATCGCCTGCGTCGGTCACTGCCGATTTTATTTGTTTCGTCATGCGTTTTTCCTCTGCAAATACGCCTATCCAATGCTTTTCGCCTGCGCTTTTACTCATCTTTCGCGTGGGGTCGGCGGTAGATGCAATCTTCGGCGTTTCGGTAAACAACATTTCCGGCAACACGAAATATTCCGTATCAAATTGTTTGTTGAAACGCTGCGCGATATTGCGCGAAAGTTCGAGGTGCTGTGCTTGGTCTTTTCCGATAGGAACATAATCGGCACGATAAATCAGGATGTCCGCCGCCTGCAAAACAGGATAGGTAAACAAGCCGGCTGAAATGAAAGAATCTTTTGCTTCTTCCTTGACTTTCAATGATTTATCTTTGAATTGCGTCATGCGTGTCATCTCTCCGTAGGAGGCCATACAGCTAAATATCCAACTCAATTCGGTGTGTTCGGGAACGAGCGATTGGACAAATAGATTCTGTGGATCTATCCCAACTGACATGAGATTAATGATTAAATCCCAAGTATTGAGTCGCAATTTTTTGGCATCATAAGGCATCGTCATGGCATGATAATCTACCACACCATAAATGCAATCGTATTTTGCTTGCAAATCAACCCAGTTTTTGACTGCGCCAAAGTAGTTACCGAGGTGCATTTCACCTGTTGGTTGTATGCAGGAGAGGACTTGTTTCATGGTATAATGAATGAATTTTGAATGAGAGAATGAATGAATTTTAAAGAATTTTGAGGATGAAATTCAGATGTCAAACGTACTTGATACGATTTCCGTTCATTCATTCAAAATTCAAAATTCATTCATTATTTTAAAGCTATAAAAGAGATTTCGATGTTGACGAATTTCGGGAGATTGGCGACTTCGACCAATTCGCGAGCAGGTGCAGTGGCTTCATCAAAAAACTCGGCGTAAACAGCATTGATACGACTATATAAGTGCATATCCGATACGAAAACCGAGCATTTGACGATATTTTCGTAGGTCAATCCGGCGGCTTTGAGTACTTCGCCCATATTTTTCATGACTTGGCGTGTCTCATCTTCGATGCTGTCTTGCACGACCTCACCGGTAGCCGGGTTGATAGCAATTTGCCCGGAACCGTACAAGACACCACCCGCCATAACGGATTGATTATAAGGTCCGACAGGGGAGGGGGCAGTCTTGGTATTGATGATTTGTTTCATAATATGACAATGAGTGAATGAGTGTCCCGTATAGCTATCGGGATGAATGAATGAATGTTCTAAGTGAAAGAAATTAAATAAATTGTTCCATAATGCGCCGTAATTTTTTCTTCTAGAGAATTCAAAAAATCGTTGCATAGCCATAGCTACGGAACTATTTTTTGTGTTTTTTAGAAGGGAAAAGAACAAGCATAATGGGGCAAGTTATTTATTTTCTTTCACTAAGGAAGATTTAGTGAAACATATAGGAAAAAGAACAATTCAGACGGGTAGATTATTTTTTTCGTCTTCCCTTATTGTTTTATCGTTACTTATATTAACAAAAGAAAGCCCCACATACAAGGTATGGGAGCTTCTGATTTCTTCGATAAAAACGCAAAAGCGATTTACGCTTCTTCGTCTTTGAATGCGATGACGGGCTTGTTGCGATAATGACCGCATTCACCGCATATATGGTGACGCAAGACAGGATTGCCACAGTTGCTACAACTCATTACGTTTGGTGCTGCTACTTTGTAGTGCGTACGGCGTTTGCGCTTGCGTTGCTTAGATATTCTACTCTTAGGATGTGCCATTTTCTTTTATTTATTTCGTAACACAGACATTCTTGTCTGCAATTAGTCAAGCACAGACAAGAATGTCTGTGTTACGTTACTTTTTTTTCAATTTATTTAATTCCGCCCAAATGGGATTTGCTTCAGTTTCGTCTTTTTTCTCATCACCTTTGATGAGGTCAAGTGCTTTTGCATTGCAAGTGGGTTCGTTCTCTATATCAGCACAAGGGACTTTACGAATGGGGACACTCAAAGTGATAAACTCGTACAGATATTGTGCAATATTGAGTTGTGCCTCACCCGTTGCAAGATAGATAACTTGCTCATCATCACCGGGGTTATCTGTAAATTTGACCAATACTTGTTCCTGTCCTTCAATCGGTAAATCGCCTTCTTCCGCACACAAATCACACACAGTTTTAACTGTACCGGAAAAGTCAATATCCAAGATTAAGAGCGTCGGACGTTTATCCAAATCAACTTTTACAAGAATATTTCCCTGTTGAAGATACGACTCTTCAAAGTGCTGAAAAAAGCCGTTTGCCACTTGAAATGTCAGGTGATGTAGACCATCTTTGAGTCCTTTAAACGGAATTGTATATTGCGACAGATTTTTCACTTATATATAGCTTTCTAAAAAACGTGAGCGCAAAGATAGGGAATTTGAAAAGGATTTGCAAAGTTTATTTTGAAAAATATATCGAACCACTAAGGACATTAGGTGATTGGGGAATTAGGTAATTGAGAAGTTGGTTTAAGTTATTGATTTTTAGTAGGTTAGGGTAGTTTCCGATTTACTTCAAATTATTATTATAATCTTTACCATACTCATAAATAATGAATTATACTTCCCCAATTCCCCAATTCCCCAATTCCCCAATTCCCCAATTCCCCAATTCCCCAATTCCTAATTTCCTAATATTTTTTCAATATGATGTCGATCAATTCCAAAATACTTTTTCGTTTCGACTATTTTCTTTAAAACCTCTGGGTCACACATCGTTTTATTTGAATTTTTCATGCCAATAATCATTACATTTTTAGGCGTATGTGCATCTGAGATAAACTCAAAAACCTTCGTCGAATAACCAAAATATTCGAGTGTCAAAGCACGTATGCCATCCGTTACCATTTCCGCTTGTCGCTCCAAAAAAATACCGTGTTGGGTGAGGAAATTGAGGTCGTTTTGGGCTTTATTTTTTTCGATTTCGCGGCGGATTTGTTTGTGGCAACACGGCGCGACGACAATCAAGTCCGCTTCGGCTTCGATGCCCTTCACTATGGCATCGTCCGTAGCCGTATCACAGGCATGTAGTGCAATGAGAATGTTCGTATTTTTCGTACCAAAATCTTCTATCGTACTTTGCGTGAATTTTAGTTTTGTGAACGTTGATTTTTCGGAAATGTCATTACACAAATTTACGAGGTCTTGACGGTATTCTACACCTGTAATTTCGGTATTTAGTCCGAGCGAATTGGTGAGGTAATCGTACAGTGCAAAAGTTAGATAACCCTTGCCGCTGCCCATGTCTGCCACACGTATGAGGTCGCGTGTGGGCAACCTTTTTAGCCATGAAGATAGGATTTCTATGTAGCGATTTATCTGTCGGTATTTATCTTGCGTAGCTTTGTAAACTCTGCCGTTTTGGTCTGTGATTTTTAGGTATTGTAAATATTTTTTTTCGGGAGAAATAAGGCGATTTTTCTGCTTGTCGTGCTGTGTGGTAGGCAATTGATTTTCCGTAGGTTTTATTTTTTTTACAAATGCTTTTCCGTTCTTTTTTACTTCGTAAATAAGGTCAAATTCAAGCGTAAATAAGGTCGCAAAATTAAAGCCAGACGAGAGTGATTGCAAAACTAAATCGACCCCTTCATTTAGGTCATAATTCTTAACTAAATCCCGCGTCGCATAACGATAGGTAAAACTAAGTTTTTCCTTTTTTTTGATAATAATTTTTTTAATTAAAATTTTCTTCAAGCCCTCAATTTCCCCCTTATAATTCCCCAAATTTACCTTGACGAAAGTATTTGTCATCAGGCTATTTTTGAGCGAATTAATGTATTCTTCGATATTTGTCATTTACAATATTTTGAAGGTTATACTGAAATAAGGATATTTTTAAATTATTTTACAATAAAAAATATTTATAAATAATTCATTTTTAATAATAAATAAATTACAAAATAATTTTAATTAATTAAAAAATGGCTATATTTCAGTGCGACCTTTGAATATTGGCAAAATAAACTTAATTTTAGAAAAAATAACATTTTAACAGTATGAAAATTACAAATCACATAGAATCAAAACCATCGGTTATGCTTGGCAAGCCAATTATCAAAGGTACTCGAATTACCGTTGAATTAATATTAAATAAACTTGCAGGCGGTTATTCAGTTAAAGAAATACCTGAGATGTATCCTACTGTGAATAAGGGTGATGTAATGGCTTGTCTCACTTATGCTGCTTTGATGGTAGGAGATGAAAAAATGATAAAAGCAGCCTAAAATGATAATAGCAGATGAAAGTTTAAATGGGAATATTGTACGAGAATTAAGAGAACTTGAGCTTGAAGTAGATTGGATTCTTGAAAGCAAAGCAGGAATTGCAGACAGTGAAGTTATTGAATATGCCAAAGAAAATAACGGGCTACTGATTACGGAAGATAAAGATTTTGGAGGATGGGTTTTTCTCATAAAATAGACGGCTTAACTATTGTTTTTCTACGTTACGAAAAGCATGAATTTGATGAAATTCTTGATTCGCTGAAATCTATTATTTTTGATTCGATTGAAAATCCAGAAAAACCACCACACGAATTTGTTACCATCAACAAAAATAAAATCAGACGAAGGTACATCTAAGTGAAAGAAATTAAATAAATTGTTCCATAATGCGCCGTAATTTTTACTTTTAAAGAATTCAAAAAATCGTTGCATAGCCATAGCTACGGAACTATTTTTTGTGTTTTTTAGAAGGGAAAAGAACAAGCATAATGGGGCAAGTTATTTATTTTCTTTCACTAACTAAATCAATCTAAACTAATGAATCAGACACCACTTCCTCCTACCTTTTTTCAAAAAAATAGAAAAGCATTTTGCGACATGATGCAGCCCAATTCCGTTGCAATAATCGCTTCCAACGACATGATGCCCACCAATGCAGACGGCACGATGGGCTACATACAAAACAACGATTTGCTCTACTTGAGTGGCATCGAACAGGAGGAAACTGTCCTCGCCATGTACCCGAATGCGTACAAAGAAGAGGAGCGCGAAATCTTGTTTATTCGCCGCTCCAGCGAAGAACTCAGCACTTGGGATGGCGACAAACTCACTAAGGAAAAAGCCAGCAAACTGTCGGGCATAGAAACCGTGATTTGGGTAGATGAATTGGAGAAAAATCTCGATTATTTTGTCTTTGAAGCCGATACGATTTACTTAGGTCACAATGAACATAAAAAGCGGACAACCAGAGACTTACAAACACGGCAAGACCGCCTCATACAACGTATTATGCAAATATACCCTTTGCATAAATACGAACGCGCCGCAAAGATAACACGCCATCTGCGCCCCATCAAATCTCGTGAAGAAGTTGCCCTCACCCAATGCGCCGCCGACATCGGAATACAAGCATTTCACCGTATCTTGAAAATGGTAAAACCCGGCGTACTGGAGTACGAAATTGACGCCGAAATACACCATGAAATCTTAAAAAACGGTGGTTTGCGACATGCTTTTCACCCTATCGTTGCAGGTGGGAAAAACGCTTGTGTTTTACATTATAATCAAAACGACCAAATGCTGAAAGACGGTGAAATGGTACTCCTCGATTTTGGTGCGTGTTACGGAAATTACAACTCAGATACGACGCGCTGTTTTCCTGTCAACGGACGGTTTACGAAGCGGCAAAAAGAAGTTTATACCGCTGTATTGCATTGTCTGCGCGAAGGCTCAAAATTGCTCATGCCGGGCGCATCACACGCTGACTATGAGGAGAGTATGGCAAAGTTAATAGAAGAACAACTCGTCAACCTCGGCTTGCTTTCGATGGCGGACATCAACAATCAAGACCCGAAAAAGCCTGCTTATAAAAAGTATTTTATGCACGGCACAGCCCATCATTTGGGCTTGGATGTTCACGATGTTGGGCTGTATCAGCGACCCATCGAAGCCGGAATGATTTTTACTTGCGAACCGGGTATTTACATTCGCGAAGAGGGTTTGGGCTGCCGTTTGGAAGATGATTTTTTGATAACGGAAAATGGCAATAACAATCTGACAGAAAATATGCCAATAGAAATTGAAGAAATAGAAAATTTGATGACCGTAGCGTAATGCCTCCGGCTTGCGCCGCATTAGTTCGACAAAGTAGTTCGAGGCGTAAGCAGGAAGCATTGCGCCGCGTTAGTTCGACAAGTAGTATGCGGCGCAAGCCGGAGGCGTTACGCTACGGTGAAAAAACAATTATGAACTGGACAGCACCCGACAATTGGCTAAAAATCAAAACAATAGACGCCCACACGGGCGGCGAATCACTACGCATCATCATAGACGGTTTGCCCGAAATTAAAGGGAAAACGATACTCGAAAAACGCCGTTTTTTCCGAGAAAATCACGACTACATCCGCACGGGACTCATGTGGGAGCCACGCGGACATGCCGACCAATACGGCGCAATCCTCACCGAAGCTACCACTCCTGACGGCGATTTAGGCGTATTTTTTCTGCATAATGAAGGGTATAGTACCATGTGTGGTCACGCGATTATTGCGATTACAAAGACGGTTTTTGATACAAAAATAATTGAAAAAACGAGCGAAAACCCAACGTTAAAACTGGACACTCCCGCAGGGCGCGTAGTCGCTACGGCGCATAGTGAAAACGGAATTGTACACAGCGTTTCCTTTGTGAATGTGCCTTCATTCGTTTACAAATTAAATCAAAAAATAGAAGTTGCCGGAATTGGTACGGTCGAATATGATATTGCTTATGGCGGTGCTTTTTATGTGTTTTGTGATGCGGATAAATTGGGTATTGGTTTGCAGCCAAAAGACCATAATCAGTTGATTGATTGGGGAAAACGCATCAAGTATGCGGTAATGGAAGCCATGCCGATTGTACATCCTTACGAAGAAGATTTGGGGTTTTTATACGGTGTAATTTTCATTGGGAAAGCAAATGAGGCGGCACACCACAGTCGCAATGTCTGCATATTTGCCGAAGGCGAAGTCGATAGGTCGCCTACGGGAACGGGTGTGAGTGCGCGAGCCGCGATACATCATACACGCAACGAAATCGGGGTAGGGGAGTCCATTACAATCGAAAGTATTCTCGGAACTTTGATGACCGTAGAAGTACTCGAAACCACAACATTCGGTGAACATAAAGCCGTCATTCCGCAAGTGACTGGCACCGCATCTATCATCGGACAAAATGAATTTTATTTTGACCCAATGGACGATTTACGCGAAGGGTTTATTTTTAGATAGAATACCTATCGTAATCGTAACGTAGGGACAGGTCGCGACCTGTCCCTACGTTACGATTACGATTACGTTACGATTATAATTACGCTGGATATTTTTTATTGGAAAATGCAGCGAACTGGAAGTTCGTGCTACGTCAAACCTTCTTTCTTAATTCAAAATTCTTACCTAAATACACTCGTCTAACTACCTCATCATCAGCGAGTTCTTGCGCTGTACCGGCTTTGAGTATGCTGCCTTCAAACATTAGGTAAGCACGGTCGGTGATGGAGAGTGTTTCCTGTACATTATGGTCGGTGATGAGGATGCCGATATTTTTTTCTTTGAGTCGGGAAACGATGGCTTGAATATCTTCTACGGCGATAGGGTCGATGCCGGCGAAGGGTTCGTCGAGTAGGATGAAATTGGGGCTGACTGCCAATGCTCGCGCAATTTCTGTACGCCGACGCTCGCCGCCCGATAGGGTATCGCCGCGACTTTTACGAACTCTTTCGAGGGTAAATTCGCCGATGAGTGTTTCGAGTTTTTCGGCTTGTTCGGCTTTGCTGAGGCGTGTCATTTCGAGGACGGCTTTGATGTTATCCTCTACGGTGAGTTTGCGAAATACGGAAGGTTCTTGCGGTAGGTAGCCGATACCGCGTTGGGCGCGTTTGTACATCGGCAATTTTGTAATGTCCTCATTATCAATGAAAACATTACCATCATTAGGCTTGACAAAGCCAACGGTCATATAAAAAGTCGTGGTTTTTCCTGCACCATTCGGACCGAGTAAGCCGACGATTTCGCCTTGATTGACTTCTATACTCACCCCTTTTACAACGGTGCGTTTGCCGTATCGTTTGACCAAACTTTGTGCGCTTAATTTCATATTTACTGCGTGATACAGACATTCTTGTCTGTATAGTTTAGGCACAGACAGGAATGTCTGTGTTACGTTTACAAAGAACACGAAAATTAAGCAAACGCAGAGAATATAAAGGACTTTTTAAGTATTAAATAACAAGATTTTTTGTGTGAGCGAGTAAAGACATTCTATGTAGACTTATCGTCGCCAAATCACGTAGCCTAATCGAAGGTTGAGCGTACCATGTACAAGGCTTGTTTTGCCGATAGTTTTGTAGCTATCTGCAAAATTAAATGCTTCAACAATTCCACCGTCAAAGGGCGTATAAGTGCTTGGATTTTCGACATTGGTATAAAATTTATTGCGGCGTGTGCCGCCTATTCCACCACTAAAATCAATGATAAGACGACCATTACGATGCTTTACACCGAGCTTGAAATGTCCGCCGTTTTTGATTTTATGAAAGGTGCCTTTATCGAAAAATACGCCTGTATCTGAAGATAAATTGACACCCAAATCATAAAAAGTATTTTGCAGACGCGAATGAAAATATTCAAGACTGATGTAAGCTGATGAGTTGCTTTCTTGACGGATGCCGAGTTTTCGGAAATTAGGATTGCGTTTAAAGCTGGTCAGAAAAAGTTTAATTTCTGGGCGAAATTCAAGATAATAATATTCACTATCCCAGCGTCTGCGGTCAGTTGCTTTGGTTTGAAGGGCATCGTTACCATAACCAATATCAAGGCTAAAAGCTACATCCGTTTGTGTGTCGTACTCTATACCGACGCGCCAGCGCGGGGCGAGGTCTAAAGCAGTGAAGGGACTGGTATGCAAATTAATGGATTGAGAAAAAGCAGAAAAGGAAAAGAGCAAGAAAAGAAGCAAGGGTAATTGTCTCATAATGGGCAATTTTGGATTTGGCGAATAATACTACTTGCAGAAATTTGGATTTTGTCTTTCGGTTTTTAAAACTATGGTTCTTTGACGCATGTAATGATTATTCGTTTTTGTCTGTTCGTTTGTCTTTTTTTGCGTGAGGGATAGGAGGTGTTGTTTGAACGTAATGTAGCGATAGCGGAATGAAGAGAGTGCCGGATAGCCCGACCCCCGACTGATAAGGAGGGGGACACGCCCTAACTAATATACTCACCACTGGATTTGTCAAAGAACCAAAACTATTTAACTTTAACTAATACCAACTGCTCATTATCGCCAGCCCGATTCATATTCATAATGAGTGTATCGGGGGTGATTTTGGCTAATTTGGTGGCTTTTTCGATTTTCGCGCCACCTTTTTCGGTGGTAAATAGTTTTCCATCGCCACGCAGTCGAAATGTACCTGCTTCTTTATCGCCTTCAAAAGCGGCGGTGTAGGTATTGTCGTTTTTAAATTCAAAACGAACATTAGAAGCTTTGCGCCCCGAATCTTTACCTGCTACTGTCCAACTCGCCCCTTTCCAAGTACCCATCAATAAGGGTGTTTTATCTTCTTGCTGACAGGCAAATAAGAAAAGCATAGAACACAATATGACGAGTAATTTTCTCATTGGAATAATTTTATAAATTCTCAATGAATGAATCATTTTCCACTAAGTAACGAAAAAACAATAAACATTATATCTTGACTTGTTCTTTTTCTTTGTACTTCACCAAATTCTCCTTAAATAACCCGTTATTCGCGTCAAATTTGGCTCGCGTAAAGAAAAAATAATGGCGTGAAGATGTAACAAGTTATTTATTTTCTTTCACTTATTATCTTTTCATCCCTAAAACCAGTAAATATTATCTAAAAATCACAAGATTAAAACCTCATGATTCATTCATTCAAAATTCATTCATTCAAAATTCATTCACTCAAAATTCATTCATTCAACATTCATTCATTCAACATTTCACCCATTATTTAGCTGGCTGAATATCACGTACATTCATGCGCACGGATTTTTTGCCGCCAAAATTATTTTCTTCCAATACATAACAAGCCGCGAAAGGCTTGGTGCGTATTTTGTCGATGTGTTTGCCTTGATTGAAGGCGATGCCATATTTGGTTTCGCTACGTCCTTGGCGAACAGAAATGCTTAGGTGATTTCCACCAACTACTTTTGCAAAACCCGTCTCTCTTAATGTTTTGGACATGAAAAGTGGGCGCATGTTTTGCGGACCAAAAGGGGCGAATTGGCATAATCTTTCCCAAAATTCAGGGGTAATATCTTTTAAACGCAAGAGCGCATTGATGGTCAAATTTGGACTCAATTGTTCTGGCGTAATTGTCTCTTTAACAAGCTCATTCATACGCTCTTTGAACATTTCCAACTTGTCGGAAGTAATCGTAACACCTGCTGCGAAGCGATGTCCACCAAAGTTTTCCAACAAATCAGAACTACCTTTGATAGCTTCGTGAATATCATACCCGCCCAGCGATCGCGCCGACCCTACGTAGCGACCATCAGGTGCTTCAGCAAGCAGTAAGGCAGGGCGATTGAAACGCTCTACCATACGCGATGCCACGATGCCGAGTACGCCGCGATTCCACTCCTGACGCGCCAAAACAAGGCACTTCGGTATCTCGGTTTCCATACGAACCATACGCTCGGCTTGCTCTGCCATATCTCTTTCGAGTTGTTTGCGTTCGAGATTGTGTTCGCGCAATTCGGTGGCGATTTCGAGGGCTTTATCTTTACTTGTTTCTATCAGCAATTCTACGGCTTGGCGACCGTCGGCAAGTCTGCCTGGCGCACTAATTACTGGACCTAATCCATAAACTACTTCCGATACGCCCAGCGTTTTTTTGCGAGGGTTGGTTGATATTAAAGCTTCGAAGCTCGTGCGAGGTGCAGTATTCAATTTCTCCAAACCAAAACGAGTCAATATACGATTTTCTCCTATCATGGGAACGATGTCACAAGCTGTCGCAACTGCCACATAATCAAGCAATGATGCAATGTCGTGAATCGTAATGTCGTTTTCTTGTGCGTAGCCCTGAATCAATTTAAACGCGACACCACAACCACAAAGGTCTTTATCCGGATACTCACAATCTTCACGTTTTGGGTCAAGGATGGCTTCTGCATTGGGCAATTCACCTTCCGGCACATGATGGTCACATATAATAACGTCAATACCTTTCGCTTTTGCTTCCTCTACCACCGCATTGCCCTTGATGCCGCAATCCACAACGACCATCAAAGTACAAGCGTTTTTGGCAGCATACTCTACACCTTGCAGCGAAAGTCCATAACCTTCTTTATAACGATTGGGGATATAAAAATCAATATTTTCATTGAGTGGTTTGAGGAAGGTATGTAACATAGCTACGCCACAAGTACCATCCACATCATAATCACCATAAAGCAATATTTTTTCATCACCTTTTATTGCTTTGGATAGACGTGCTACTGCCTTATCCATGTCGCGCATCAGGAAGGGATCATGGAGTTGGTCTAATCTGGGATTGAAAAACGCTTCAGCATCTTCTTTCGTCAGTATACCGCGTTGTACCAATAGTTTGCAGGTAACGGTGTCATACTTCAATTCACGTTTGAGTTTATTGACCGCCTTGTCCTCTACTTCAACGATTGACCATTTCTTATTCATACTAGTGTGGATTTTTTGTGCATGGCGCGAAAAGGGCTACCAATCCGCCAATTTTAATTGACAAATTTAATTCTCGCACGACCTCAAAATAATAGATTTAGAAACACAAAGTTAGCAAAGATTATCAGTATAACATAATATAACTCACGTTTTTATGTAGAAACAGTAACGGAGTTTTTTGCATGTAAAAAATAGCTATCTTATTGATTTCTAAATAATTAATGATTGTGTTATTAATTAATTATTTGATTGTCAGGAGTTTGTCAGTTGATTAATGAACTGATTTTTTCATCAATATATTTCTGCCTGCTACGGGATGTATTTTTGCAACGCTTGCATATTATTCCATAAAAAACAATATTTGCCTTGTATAAATTTATAAAATTCGTATTTTGCCATACTTTTATTTGTTTATAGAATTTAGGTGAGAACAACCGGCTAAGTTTAAGTTTAAATTTAAGATTAAGATTAAGTGAAAGAAATTAAATAAATTGTTTCATAATGCGCCGTAATTTTTACTTCTAAAGAATTCAAAAAATCGTTGCATAGCCATAGCTACGGAACTATTTTTTGT
>ENA-ORXU01001052-ORXU01001052.1-marine-metagenome-genome-assembly--contig:-NODE-1052-length-25327-cov-6.091248_pt1 | contig 25327 bp, 27 predicted proteins | sample MGYA00237869_ERZ511484 | MGnify/ENA metagenome assembly ERZ511484
TCCGGAGAATCCCCGGGTTCCCCGTCGTCCCCGTCGTCGAACTCCGGCTCCGAGTCCTCGGACACGTCATCGGACGCTGCGTCTCGACGATCCCGCCTGGGTCCGTACAAGGGTCATTCCGACTCTAAGAAGCGTTTGGAGAAAGCCGATCGGCTCAAGGTCATCCGACCCTCCAACGATCGCTTCAAGTCCCTATTGGACAATCGTACGTACTTCCTGATCCGACGTGATCTGTCTCTGCCCCCCTCCCTAGTGGAGAAAACCCATGAGATGAACCGCCGCCTTGATGGCGCATTCCAAGGGCAAGAGCCGTTTACGGGCACCAGCCCCCTCGGTGTATTCACCTTCTTGACAACCTTTCGGTGCGCATGAGACGCAGCCGGCTTGACGCATGGGCAAGCCCTCCCGCTCTTGGCCTTTCGCCTGTCAGGCGCTGCTAAACGAGCCTTCTCGAGTGCCCTCAACTCGAAGGCCGGGCGCCGCACGTATGCCATCCGTACCTATGGTGCAGCTGTTAACTGGCTTCTAGCCAAGTATGCCACCCACGCCGTAATGGCCTCCGCCTACCACGACATTATTACAATGCGTCAACCCGACAATGAGTCGCCCACAGCGTTTGGGCTCCGCGTTGACACACAGTGCGACCGCCTAGATAGCCTGTTCCACACGCAAGACGTCAAGGATGTCTTCATCAACGGTTTGTCCGAGATTATCCAATCTCACGTCCGAGTACTGGACGGACGGTTCCCCCAGCGCACTCTGGCGGTCACCATCTCAGCCGCTCAGATGTACTGGGACGGGACGAACAAGCTTCGCTTGTCGCTTAAGCTGCCTCGTCTTCAGACGACTAAGGTGGCATACGCCTCTCCCATGCCAACCCGGCATAACAATGTCGACCGCCCCTTCCCGGTTACTCAACCACGGAACCGGTCCCGTTCCCCTCCACCGAAGGAGTCGCCTCAGGCGAGGACCGACATTTGTTACAACTGTAAAAAGCCCGGTCACTTTGCGGCGCAATGCGCTGAGCCGTACCGGCCACGTGAATGCCGTCCGTCCGTTATTGCCGTGAACTCCGTATCGGAGGATACCAAACCACCCGCTGAAAGAGATAGTAACGAGTCCACCGACTCGAAAAACGAATGAGCAAGGTGCCCCTTAGCGGGTTGCCCGGCGCATATTCACCAACTGGTGAAAGACGTAAAGTCACAAGGATACTAAGCCCGGCCCACCGGCACTATGAGATTGCGGCCACTATTGGCCCTTGCCAACGGGCAATGCACAGCTGTCGTCCGGTGTTGGACACTGGAGCCGGCATAAACTTGGTTCGACCTAATGTCTTACCCGCCAACTGGCAGATTTATGCTGAGAAGCTCGAGCGCACACCCCGCATCGAAGATGCAAACAATAACCGCCTCATAGCAAATTATGCTATACATCTATACATAGATGTCGGATGCGCCAAGGTCTTTGACCGATTCTTTGTCGCCGAACACCTATCGGTGCCTTGTATACTCGGTACCGAGTTCATGGATAACCATGTCGAAGCAATGTTCACACGCCTGAAGAAGGTTGTGTGGCAAGACCACGTTGGTGAGGTCACCAGAAACTTGAGGCGAACGCCTATCCTCGCCACCCTACTCGCCAGTAAGTGGGAACGGTCGTGGGAAGACCAACCTGCCAAGGTACGGGCGTGTCGCCAGGTTCGCGTCAAAGGACGCATGGAAGGATGGGTTATGGAAACATGCGCCACCCATGGCCTCGTCACCATCTCGCCCAACATCCTCCTATGTCGGCACAAGTCAGTGGCAGTCGCCCGTGGCGTTGCGCTGGTTAAGCCCGATGAACCATTCTTGATTAAGGTTTGCAACTTCGGGCCGGACCAGGCCATAGTTCGTAAGAACAGCATCCTCGGGTTCGCCGAACGATTTCAAGGGCCCATGTTGGCCGCAATACCAGAGGAGAAGGCAACCCAAGATACACCAACCGGTGAAGATACATCGCCGTCCGACGACCCTGTCGAGGATGTGGACCTTAGCGAAGCACCGGAGCACTTGCACAAGCAAATCCGAGAGATGCTACGCACGCATTCCACGATGTGGGACGGTACCCTACTATCCATGCCACTGAGCATGCGATTGTAACCCCAGCAGATGCCGTCCCTATCCGGGCACAACCGTACCGCACGGGTCCTTTCAAACGGCAGATCATTGCTGATAAAATCAACAAGATGTTGAAGCTCAAGATCATAGAACCCAGCCATAGTGCATGGGCAAGCCCCGTCGTCATCGTACCAAAGAAGAATGGCAAGGCCCGCTTCTGTGTCGATGACCGACGACTCAACAACATCACCAAGAAGGATGCATATCCCCTTCCCCGGATGGAGGATTGCCTGGACTCCTTAGGAGATGCGAAGGTCTTTACCTCCCTGGACTGTACGGCAGGCTATTGGCAAGTGCCACTACGCCCTGCCGACAGAGAGAAGACTGCGTTTACAACGCATGCAGGTATTTACCGTTGGCTGTCCGTGCCATTCGGATTGACCAACGCACCCGCTACGTTTCAGCGTGCGCTTGACATTATATTGTCTGGGCTCAAGTGGCAACTTTGCCTCGTCTACCTAGATGATGTCATCATCTTCTCTGCGTCTGCAGAACAACACGTCAAAGACGTTGATGTGGTCTTAACGCGGTTGCTTGAGGCCGGTGTCACTCTCAATCTTGAGAAATGCACCTGGTTCTCCGACGAAGTCGAGTACCCTGGACACATTGTCCGACCGGGATAGCTCCATGTTCATGACAAGAACGTCGACGCGTTGAAGCACGCTTCTCTTCCCACTACCAAGACTCAGCTCAAAAGCTTCTTGGGGATGTGCAATGTCTATCGACGTTTCGTCAAAGACTTTGCTAAACGAGCGAAACCGCTCAACGCAATGACACGCGCGGAGGTCCCCCCAGACTTACCAAAGCCAACCGACGCAGCCCTTGCGGCCTTCGACGACCTGCGTCAGGCGCTTCTTGCACCCCCAATCCTGGCCCTGCCAAAGGCCAAAGGCCAAATGATTGTCGATGTCGACGCCTGCGCCGACCAACTCGGATGCACCTTGCTGCAAGAGCAACCCGACGGTACAAGATTACCGGTTGGCTATTGGAGCCGTGGACTCAGCCCAGCAGAGAAGAATTATTCCACAATGAAACGCGAGTGCCTTGGCGTCGTGTGGAGCGTACTGAAGCTCAGACACTTCCTCGATGGACATCGCTTCCTAATAAGGACCGACCATCAAGCCCTAAGCTGGATTTACAGCACCACTGACTCAAGTGGCCGCTTGATGCGATGGCGCCTACGGCTGTCCGAATATACATTCGACATGCAGTACAAACCCGGTGCATCGCACCATGCCCTAGACTTCTTGTCCAGAACGGACAACGACGCCGCCGTCGAAGATATCAAGGACGATATCCCATGCCTTGCATTGGCCGAGACGGCCAACGGCTTGCTAACGGGGAGGTACACGGGTACCGACATGCCGGCCCCCGTCGAATACGACGATATCGTGGAAGCCCAGCAAATCGACGCGTTTTGCGTCGAGTTGGCCAAACGGGTGGCACACAAAACGGCAAAAGCCTTCTTTCAAAATGAAAGCCACGGCCTCTACAGGCGCGCACCGTACGGCGACCAATTGGTCATCCCGGAAAGCTTACGCGAGCGTATCCGTACGCTGGAACATCACGCAACGGTGTCAGCCCACCCGGGTATGAACCGGATGTATTACGCCATGCGGCGTCGGTATTACTGGCCATCCATGGTCACGGATATCTACAACACTATTGCCAAGTGTACCACTTGTGCCCAAAACCGGCTGTCACTACGACGACACACGTCGCCACTGACGCTGTTCCCAGCTACGGAACCATTGACAGACCTATCGGTCGATATCTTCGGGCCTATTCCCGCTACCAAAGCTGGTAACCGCTTCATCTTGGTCATGACCGACTGCTTCTCCAAGCTGACCAAATGTGTCGCCTTACGACGTATAACAGCAATCTCCGTGGCATCAGCCATTATCGACGCATGGGTCGCCTGTTATGGCCCACCGGACCGAATCCTATCGGATCAAGGGCCCCAGTTCATGTCGAACTTCTTCATTGCCGTAATGAAAGTGCTAGGCACGGAGACAGTGCGCACCACGGCGTCCCACCCACAGACCAATGGTCAAGTCGAAAGGTACAATCGTACTATGGCTACGCAACTCCGACATTACGTCACAGACGACCCGCGTCGTTGGGATGAACTACTCCTCGTATTGACCATGGATTATAATAGCCAGCCACACAGATCAACAGGCATTGCGCCACTCGAACTCGTTATCCCGAGACGAATCCCGAGTTTGTCGGTCCGCAACCTCCCCCCAGGGACGCCACTGACGAATAAGGGTACCCTCAATGATGGGTCACCCTTGCGCGTAAGCGTGAGTTCATGGCCAAGCTAAGACAGCAAATCCCAGCCGTCGTAGAGGCCTTGCAAAAGACTCAACAACGCTATAAGCGTAACTTTGACTCGAATTTCTCTACACGGAACAAACGTGTCCGTGTTGGTGACTACGTCTTTACGACGAACCACCAACAGAAGAACAAGCTTACAAGCAGGACCGTCGACCCTTTCGTCGTACATGACGCAGATGACTCTACCTACGTCGTAGACGTAGGTAGAGTCTGGCGAAGAGCGAAGAGTCAATCGTGACCATGTCACCCCGGCCCCAAGGAAGTCGACTCCAGATGAGACACCGCATCCACTGTTGGACGGGCTCGATAAGCCTGAGAGCACACCTCCGGTACCTGACGAATACGTCATTGTCCGCCTATTGAAGCTCCGTAGGAGCAATGTCATCTACAGTGCCAAGGTCCGATGGTTTGACTATGGTCCCAAGGACGACTTCTGAAAACCGTTGGAAAACCTTCCTCGGAACTTGGTCATCCGCTTTCTCCGACGGAAAAAGAAGAAAATTGCGGGGTACTCATGGAGTATTCCCAAACCCCCATCTCGGGGCACCTGCCGATCACCCAGGCTTAATCAAGCCGAAATGGCATTGGTAGTAACCCCCCAATGCCAAGAACCAAAGTGGTCCCCGACCATTCTTGGAGTGTTTTCGAATTCCAATGGCGAAATTCGAATCACACTGAACTGAATTACGATTAATAAATCGAATTCGGTTCAGGAGACTTTACCGATTTGTTGGGTTCGGCTGACATTACCCGAACGGACGCGTAATATCTCCTACGACCCCTGGTTGGCTCTTCGGCGTTCCGCCGAGCTGTCGGAGTGGCATGGGCCGTACACCTATGTGTGGCCCTGCCCCCCGTCCTTACAGGGCAATGACGCGCCACCCGCGCCTGTTACCCAAGGGGTTGGATCCTAGCCTGACGGGCTACTGTTACCTTCGGTCCATGACCTAACCACCACGGTTGAGGACCTGATGTACCAAAGTACACAGGCGACGCTTATAGCCCCCAGCTGGGAATGCGCCCCCTGGTACGCCGACGCCAAATCGGCTTGTGCATCGCACGAGGTACTCCCCCACTCGCCAAAAGACCAGAATGATATGACCACATGGGCACTTGTTGCCTTTCACTTTAACAGGACAACCAACAGTGCTACAGAAGCCAAACCCTCTCTGTCCAAACGACAGCACCCCATGAGCGGGCAAGGTGTATATAACACCGCCACAGCATCACCTGCCGACGGGCACCGGCAGTAATAACACGCCAAACAAAGCAAAGACACAAGTCTCGCCGACACCGGTCTAAGACCAACCGCCTAGTTGCGGAAGTGCCCCCGGCTGCCCCCGTCCACCGACGAACTGCGACGGCGCATATTGCGCGGGGACTCCTCCTCGTCCTCGTCGTCACGGCTGTGACGCCGGCCGAGGATATCGCGCGCGTCGAAACGCACAGGCGAGGGAGGCACCGCCGCCATTTGGCGCAGACGTTCGACCTCCTGGGTGAATAGGTCGAAGGCAGACGCCGAGTCTGCGGCCACGCTCATAGCACGAGCCAACACCGGCATGGCGTCCTCAAGGACATAGCCGTGGGCATCACGCACGGCTCGGCGCAACGCCTCCGTCTGGCGGTTCCACGCCGACGCCAGAGCGGCCGCCCCGACGCCACGAGGCACGCGCTGCCCGTCCATACGACGGCTCGGCCCGTCGCCAAACAAGGCCACCGCCGCCTGAAACGCCTCTGGCGAAGTCCACACGTCCTCTTGGCCCGGACGCCCATGTCCACCGGACGCGGCCGTGACGCGCGTCTCGCGCACCGGCGAAAGCGACCGACGGCTAGGCGAGGCCGCCCGACGCGAAGGCCCACTGGCCGCCCGCGTCCTTTGGCGCACAAAGCCTGCGTTTCTTTGAGCTGCCGCCTTGGGCGTATCCCCATCGTCATCCAACCCCCCGCCCCCGACGGGAAGACACGCAGAACCCCGACAAGGGTGGTTCAGCATGAACTTGCGCTGCGCGCCAAGTGCACGTCCATTTGGACTCGATGGCGGAGTACAAGTCTGCGTGTCCCGTCGGATGACGTCCTTGACCACAATGGTCCACGGGAAGACCTCCGTGGCCTTGTGCATCTTGTGGAAGGTATCCAGCATGGCCTGGCCACCCGGCCCACTGGCCATGCGGTGCAGGTCCAATCGGGACATCCGCTTCAGCGCCTTGGCATCGAGCCAGGCAAAGACCTTGTCCGTCAACAGGGTGTGTACCCACCCGGCCGCGAGGAAGTAATAATACTCCGCGTTGACGATTTGCCAAACGGCACTGAACTCGTCCACCAGCTTATGAGCCATATACGACAGTGCGTAAGGCATCTCCATCCACACCCCGCGGTTTAACCACCAGCGGGGGTAACGCGGGAACCACCGTGACAGGTCGAAATGACGTGGCGCCCGGATAACACCGGAACACCAAGCGGTGGGAAGCAGCCCGCGGCTCGTAATGCGAGCCGCGTTGTGAGCGCGCCGATGGGCGGGAGCATAGCTCGGCGCCCGAAAGGGAGAAGTCAACGCCAATGTACGCGCGTCAAACTTCTCCTCCACGGCATGTTCCGCCTCACGGGCCGCCTCGATGAGCCCGTCGAGGTAGTCCTCCATGCCTGCCTCCTGGGAAAAGGGCACCGACAACTCTGCGGCCGTACGGCGCGACCGGAAGACGGCCTCCGGCCAAGCTCGACGCAGCCGCCCAAAGTTGTTGGCGGCAACCTCAAATGTCCCCATCTGGTGGACCGGGAACAAGACGGCCCAAGCGTAAAGACGCGTGTGGAGGTCGTGGAACGGACGTCCGTAACGGACCAACTCGTTGGCATAGGCCAGGACCTCATAGGCCTGCCGCGCCTCGCCTTGGCTGCCGTAGTTGGCGTTGCCATGTACCTCCGCCGCGACGGCGTCAACATGATCATCCGGGACCCCGTTTAGGATGTCAATGAACCCCGGCGGGACGCCCCAGTGGCCTTATTCAACAAGAACTAAAGCCAATCGGCGGTTGTTCGTCGCCGCGTCTATGAGGACATCGTCGCTCATGACTGGGATACCGTCGCGGGTCCCAAGGGACGGAGGACTGAAATACGTGCGCCGGATGGGCGATGGCCCCGCCCCCTCGACGAGCGGCGGCTCCGCCTCTTGGTCGTCCGCCCCATCGGGGTAGTCGCCCCCGTGCATGTCCCGCCCATTGTCGGCTGATGACTCGTCGCGCCGCAACCCCGAGCGGACGCTCGCCTCTGACCCGGCCCGCCCCACTGGGCTGCCCGCGCCATTGGCACCGCTGCCCGCCGCGCCGGCCGCGTCGGCCATCTGAACGTCGCTGCCTCCGCCCGCCATCTTGGCCTTGAACTTGCCATCGGCACGCCGCGGCGGGCAAAAGACCTTGGCCACCGCCGCGCTTTCTCGCACGCCCCTCACCGGCACAAGTCCACACCCTCCTCCCGACGACCTACAGGTCAACCGGCTGTGCACAAGCCGCGCAACCAACTCCTCCGTGGCTATGAGCCTGACCCCGTCCCCCCGCCCACCGTGTGCGCCAAAGCGCAACGACCCCCCCCCGCCGACGGCAAGGCCGTGACAGCCTCGCCTCGCGACGGTTGGAGCACGGCGGACGAGGGACCCAGAGGTCAACAAAGTGCGCAAGCGCAGGCCACCCGCAACCTGCCCAACTGGGCTACTCAACCCGGACGCCTAATGGCATGCGGAACCGGACAGGCGCTCGCCGTCCCCCAACCCCCCGGTATATATACCATGGGGAGATCCCAGAGGCACGCCCAGCTGCCCCTGGCTGTGCCCTCTGCGGCACGCAAGCCCGGCCACTTTCCCCCCCCCATAGGGGCCGATCTCGTGCCTGCGCGGGCACTGCCGCCCCGTGGGTGCCCAGAGGCTGCCCACCCGCGCCCCCTGGCCCCCGGCACGCATCGGCCATTCTGAGCCGCTCGCGACCGTTCGGGCCGCGGGCTCCATCCCCCCGCCTCGCGCGAGAGTGTCAGGGGTCTCCCCGATCCCCTTTGCAGGCGACGGCCATGGCATAACGCCCACACACCCCTTCGCGCGTTGTTATGCGACGCCCCGATTGGTTGCCACTTGTGGCGTTCGTGGTGCCGGATCAGTCGATCTGCGCCCACTCGCCGGGACGGCTCGAATCTCATCACATGGGTATGTAGCATATCTCCTTAATATTCGGATATTGAGCCGGTAGCCCCCTTGACTAGTCAGTATTCACGTGGAGGATTGAACTGACTTGTGGCTCGCCCTTTGGGAGGTTACTTCCGTCTTGTATATCTGTCCTTTTTTTTATCGTCTCTATTTTGGTGGTTATTCGATCTTTAGGATCGCTCGGTCGATCGACCCCGCCCCTTTACCGTCTGATAATAAAAGCACCATGGGACCGGGGTTCGCCGTCGTCGGCACCTCCGGCTCCCCATCGGATATTGCACGAACAAAGGTTCTTCTTCCTCGCCTCTAAGGCGATAGTGTTCGCTTTATCGCGCGTCTACGGTCGGTCGCCATTTACTGGTTAGTTAACCAACGTCATTCATCCTACAACTGCCCTCGTCCACGACCGTGTCCATGCTCAGGTACTCCCTCATATCGCCCGGGAACAGGTCGATAGCCATGTTGTTGAGCACCGCCACGTCCCGGTTGAGGGGCGTTAGAATCATGCGCTTGCCCAACGCGGACGACGCATCTGCGTCGGTCGCGTCGACCGCCGCAAAGTCGGGAAAAACCCACGCCATCATGCCCAACATGCCGCTCCCTTGGGCATGCCCATCAGCCGCGGAATCCGTATTGCCGTCGTGCAAAGCTGAACCGCGGATTGGCCGGCACATTTCCGACGTGGCGCGGCCCGCGCACCCAAAGTTGGCAAGCGCCGCCGCAGCTGCACTTCAAGGGCCGCGTCGACACCCGACGGCTTGACGAATGCGCCCTGCGACGCCTCCTCCTCAGCGCGAAGTTGTGCCACGGGGTGCACAGTGCCATCTCCGATGGAGAGAACCCACCGCACAAAGCTGTCAAACAGGCTCGACTGTGCCGCCTGACCGACGCTCGAAAGCCGCTGAACACACATGTTCACCGTCATCAGCAGTTGCCGAAAAGACGGCCAAAGTGGCGACTTGCGCAGCGAGGAACTCACAATCTGCTCCACAGAGCCGCGGCGCACAGCCGAGAAGACCTGTCGAAGGTCCCCCGAAGCCACCCACACGATGCGTGAAGCGCCTTCGTCGCCATGCACATGACAGATGCTGCGCTCCACAGCCTCAAAGCAGTGGCGGAGGCCCATGGCGGCCTCGTCCCACACAATCAGCTGCGTTTGCCGTAGGATATGCGCCAGCTCGCCCTGTCGCGGGATGTTGCAAATCGTGTCAATGTCGACGTTGATGGGGGATCTTGAAGCGGCCATGCGCTGTGCGCCCAAGTGGCATAAGTGTCACCGCAATGCCGCTCGACGCGACCGCAAGGCCGACGTGGCCTTTGCCACGACGTTACGACAGCATCATCTCGGCCACGTACGTCCTGCCACAACCGCCCGGGGCTTCCAAAAAGACGCGCTCGCCGCGGTGCTCGTCCAGCGCGTCTCGCACTGCTTCCCACGCTTCCCGCTGGCTCGGCTGGTGTGTCGGCTCTCTCTGGGCCACCAAGGCCAGCAGCTATTGCTTCTTTGACAGGAGCTCCCTCGCCAAAGCCGGTGCCCGAATGCTCGCAGCCGCGCCAGCGCCGACCACTGCTACCGCCGGCTCTCCCAGAAAGTCGATCGGTGCTCCCTCAGCCCCAGTTGACGCCCGCGGAAATGGAAGCGCAAAGTTTGTCAGACGCCGCCCCATCCCCATCAGCCGTCGGTCAATCTACAGCAGCACATACCGCCGCGTACCAGCATCCGTCGCGTACAAGTCAAGGCCTTGAGCCTGTCGCGTCGTCAACCGACGGGTCTCGTCTGCTGCAATTGCAACGTAGTGGCGGTCAAGCACGAAAGTGGGGTCAGGCACATCGCAATGCACCAACAGGCATGCGAATAAGGCGCGGAGCTGGTACGGCATCTTTTCCAGGTCGGCCTCTGCCATTGCCGCATCCAAAGCGCCATCGCCGGCCAGCATGCCACGCGCAAGGCAGATCGCCTTAAAGGTCGGGTACGCAACGCTCTCGTACGTCCGCAAATCGAATACGTTGTGCAGTCCACGCACACAGTACGGCCGCATACGCAGGTAGTAGACATTGCCGATTGCGGGAGAGAGTCCAGGCACGCGCCCAACCATGAGGGGCGTCTGAGAGGCCCCAGTACCGCGCACACGCCTCTATCACTTACGCGTCCGTTGTTGCCACGCGAAGAAGCCCGGCACGTCGGCGTAAAGCAAGGTATCGGCCGCCGGCTCAATGTAGTCACCGGGCGCCGAGTTGAGGTTGAAGAATGCGATCAAGGTGGTGTCGCGCGCCGGACCACTCACTGCCGCCTCCTCACCGCCGTCGTCAAAGTACACGGGCTGCTCATTCTTCAGGTGCACTGCCAGCTTCATGACAGCCGGAAAGTGGTACACCATGTCAGACGTCAACGTCCGCCAAGCCGCCTCGCTGTCTCCGATAAAGCGCGCTTCGAAAAAGACCTGGATCTCGTCGATCGGCTGCTGCTGCTCGGCCTCCTCCGCGTCCCCCCCTTGTTCTCCGGTGCGAACAATACGAACCATCGCGCGGTCTGGCCCCTTGCACACGTACTTGATGAGGAACTTCACGGCGCGCACGTTGCTGCAGATCTCCACGCTGCAGTGGCAGTCAAATACAGACATCAGATACGGCGAGTACGGCCCAATCCACTGGTTGTCGATCTCCGTCATGACGCCTGGGTGAGACGGAGTAGCTCGCTGCCCACCCTCCTCTGGCAAGCGCCGCCGGTACATAGGGTATGGCCCTTTCCCGTCCACAGATTGCGGCGCAAAGTCCCGCGGGTAGTACTTGGAGCATGTCCCGTCCGGTTGCACGCAAGGCACCACGGGGTTGTGCCCCACGCACGGCCCGTGAACCATGTGCCGAAGCACGCTCGTACGAAGCGTCTGGTTCGCCGCATCGCTCGGAATCGCAGCCGAGATGTACCGGTCATACACGTCAGCAGACTGCTGGCGGGACGCCGATTTCAGGAAGAGCAGGATGTGCACGTGCTGCAGACCACGCTTCTGGAACTCAATGGTGGCCACATGGCCGGTGCACTTGCCAAACACACCATCAGTCGTCAACTCTGTCAACAGCTGCTTCAGCTTCAAGTGGAACACGCGCGCCACAATGTCGGGTCGGTCGTGCGATGACTGCTGAGGCAGCAGCGCTTCGTGTATCTCCTTCCAGTTGGGGTTGCACGTGAAATTGATGAAGAGGGCCGGGTGCCCGAGGGCGCGTACGACCGCCATCGCATCCGCGTACTTCTCCAGATAGTACCGCGCGCCGCCCGTGAAGGAAGGTTTCAAAAGCACACCCCTGCCAATCCCACCCGTCAACGGAGCGCCAGGCTACACCACGTCCAAGAAGCGGCTGTAGCCCTTGCACCGGAGCCGCTTCTGATTGTGCCGCCGGTACTCCAACCGCGCGTGCTCCACCCGCACATACATATCTACATTGTAGACGCCAAAGAGACGATTGAGGCGGTGCAGGTAGTTGAACGCGACGTCTCGCGTGAACAGATAATACGCCACGTAGTCAAGCGCGGTAAGCGCCCGGTCCCGTACAGTCTGCCTTATGCCAGCATACCACCCGTGTGTTCCCAGAGGGAAGATGATCGGGTACTGTGCGGGTTCGTAAAAGCGGCTCGTCGGCTTGATCTTGCGCAAGACCGCCGCCGGGCGGGCTCCTGGTGCGCCTGTCCCCGGCTGCAATCGGACCTGCAGCACCAGCTCACGGTTCCACGCCCCCCCCGCGTCCTGATGCGCCGCCTCCAAGTCCGTCAAAGGCAGTACGACCGCCGCCTCCTCCGATGTCGGGGCGTTATACACTCGAACGTCTGCTCCTTCGGGCCGCGCGTCCTCGCTAATCACGACACGCAGAGACGGGATGGGCGCGCCGCCAGCCGCCGCCTCAATTGCTTGCACACGCTCTCGAGCAGTCCGAAACTCTCGGATGAGCACGTTCCGCTCCTTCAGCATACCATCCAGCTGCTGCAGCCCAAAAAGGAGCTGCCCTCCCTCAACCGTCAGCCGTGACACAGAAACGCGCCCGTGCGCGCCGCCAGCCCCGCCCGCCGCATCCACAGCACCTCCCATCGCGCGACATACGTCGGCCAAGCGCGATTCGTTCTCCGCTCTGTCTAGAAAGTACGCCTGCAAGAACGACGCCTCGTGGCCGCCGCTCGCAAGCATCGGGCCAACAACGTGCGTGCGCTGGCCGTCTAGTCGAGCGCTCGGATCATAGTTGCTCGATCCGGGCAATGCCTGTGGACGCCGCGCCTTCATGGAAGTCAAAGACGTCGCGTTGTTGAGCAGTCGCACGTGGCTCAGCATGTCGCGGGCCGCAGGCGTCGCGGCCTCGTCCCATGTCCGCAGCGGCTCGGGCGGGTCGGGCATGGCCGGAAGGATAGCATTACCGCCAGAGCAGCACTTTCCGAACCGAGGGTTTGACAGGCTCGATGCGGCAAGTCTCTCTCCCGGCCAGTGAAGCGCGTGGCAATGTATGCACACGACGGTCATGCCGCCAAAGCCCGAGGCGTCCGGCACGCGGCTCGCGTCGCCAGCGAAGATCTCCTCGCCGTAAGCACCACGCGGCCGCAATGGCGCACCGTCGTCCAAAGCATCCACCTCACCATCCTCCTCTTCCGTGGCCGCCCCAGCAGGCGCGCCTGCATGCGCCCGGCCGCCCCCGGAACTTCCAACCCCCGCCCCGCTTCCAGATGCTGCACCAACGCCGGCCACCACGCCCATCCCACGGGTGGCAATCAGTTGTTGACCGCGCGGAATTGGATGTGGCGGGGTCCCCACACCGGCCGCCCCAGCGGCAGCCCCAGGGGCTGGCCGATGCCCTTCTCGTGCCCTGGTGACAGCCTCCGCGGCCGCCTGACGTCTTTCCTGCATAGCGGCAGTCTCCTCACGGGCGGGCCGCTCGTCACGTGCCGCGGCGACAGCCTCCGCGGCCGCCCGACGGCTTTCCCGCATGGCGGCAATCCGTTCTCGGGCGAGACGCTCGTCGCGTGCCGTGGCGGCAACCTCCGCGGCCGCCCGACGTCCTGCCCGCACGGCGAAAATTCGCTCACGGGCGAGACGTCGACTGCGGTTGTAATCCATTGCAGAAGAAATCGGTTCAATTGTGCGCCCGTGGTTCCCGATACCAGAACATCTCAGCGAAGAGGCGCTATGAAAATAGGGTGCCGGTCGACATAAAAAATTCGAAAAGTGCTGCAATTTAATTCCTAAATTCTCAAGCGGGCGAACTTTTCACAGCAGGCCAAGCCAAATGTTCTCGACGCGACGACAGATTTCGGGCAACGGCAACAATCTCACTGCTTGATCGCGTGACGTGCTCGGTTGGTCGGCGGTTCGGAACTGTGATAGAAAAATCAAGTTGTAGGGCAAGCAACGGGAGTGGGGGATCGCAGTGGGAACCCAAAAATGCGCCGGGGGGACCCCCCTCCGGCGCATGGGGTTGGGGAGTATCAGCAGGACGGCCAGAGACCGAACCGGAGCACCGCTTTTATAGCTGCGCGGCGGCCCGACAGCGCCGTGTCGGGCCTGTAGCACATCTCCTTAACATCTGGATATTGGGCCCGGTAGCCCTCCTGACTGGGCAGTATTCACGTGGAGGATTGAACTGATTTGTGGCTCGCCCCTTGGGAGGTTACTTCCGTCTTGTAATAATGCGTCTACGGTCGGTCGCTACTTTCTGGTTATTTCACCAACGTCAATAATCACACAGTTGGTGGAGCAGCAGGTGATACTCTTGCCTGCCGCGTGCATCGGCACGCGGTGCCCGAGAGCTGTCTCTTGTTGCCAAGTGGCACGGTGACGGGTATTGCATCCATTGGCTTGAAACACAGGGCGCGTCTCTCACTTGTGTGTGCCACAACGCTGGGCGTCGTGGGTGGTGATCCCCAATTGGAGCGCGGGGCGCTTCTGTTGGCACATTGCCGGTTGAGCAATGACCCCTGGTGGTGCCGACGGGCCACATGGCAATGGGAAGGGTAGGGGCAGCGCCCTGCCTTCCGACTACGTCCCGCCGGGAGGCGTTCGTGCGAACACGCGAGACGCCAACACCCTAGGTGGTTCCCTCTCGGGATCACCTGCGTTGAACGCGGCGGCCTCTGGCCAACCGCGTGACGCGGAGAGCCTTAAGGCGGAGGTGGAGACACTTCGTCTCCGTCTGACGGCCCAACAAGCGACTAACCGCTTGTTAGCGGGATCAAACGACGAACTGATCGCAGACGTGGAGGCTTTGCGCCAGGAGGACATCGAGTCCAATGCCTGGGCGGAAAAGTCAAGTCGCAGGACGAAGAGAAAGACATAGATCAAGATCGACCCCAAGGGGGGCGAGTCGTCTTCCTCTTGTCCGAAGGCAGCTTGCCAAGCGATCGAACGTCGGGATCAAGAGCGTAAGCTTCGCAAGAAGGCGCGTAAGATCCGCAAGGAGACTAAGTTGGCCCGCTCGACATCCTCAGTTGAGAACGCCAACATGTCGGCCGCGAACGATTCAAGCTCGTCCAGTGGGACAACTTCCTCGTCGTCATCCGACTCCGGAGAATCCCCGGGTTCCCCGTCGTCCCCGTCGTCGAACTCCGGCTCCGAGTCCTCGGACACGTCATCGGACGCCGCGTCTCGGCGATCCCGCCCGGGTCCGTACAAGGGTCGTCCCGACTCTAAGGAGCTGTTCGAGAACCCGATCGGCTAAAGTTCATTCGACCCTCCAACAGTCGCTTCGAGTCCCTATTGGACTATCGTACGTACTTCCTGATCCGACGTGATCTGTCTCTGCCCCCCTCCCTAGTGGAGGAAACACATAAGATGAGCCGCCGCCTGGACGGCGCATTCCAAGGGCAAGAGCCGTTTACCGACACGAGCCCCCTCGGTGTATTCACCTTCTTGACAACCTTTCGGTGCGCATGAGACGCAGCCGGCTTGACGCATGGGCAAGCCCTCCCGCTCTTGGCCTTTCGCCTGTCAGGCGCTGCTAAACGAGCCTTCTCGAGTGCCCTCAACTCGAAGGCCGGGCACTGCACTTATGCGATCCGTCTCTATGGTGCTGCTATTAACTGGCTGCTAGCCAAGTATGCCACCCACGCCGTAATGGCCTCCGCCTACCACGACGTTATTACAATGCGTCAACCCGACAATGAGTCGCCCACAGCGTTTGGGCTCCGCGTTAAGACACAGTGCGACCGCCTAGACGGCCTGTTCCACGCTCAAGATGTCAAGGATGTATTCATCAATGGCTTGTCCGAGATTGTCCAATCTCATGTCCGGTTATTGGACGGGCAGTTCCCCAAACGCACGCTGGCGAACACCATCTCTGACGCGCAGATGTATTGGGACGGAACGAATAAGCTTCGCCTGTCGCTTAAGCTGCCTCGTCTTCAGACGACTCAGGTGGCGTACGCGTCGCCCATGCCAACCCGGCATACCAATGTCGACCGCTTCTTCCCGGTTACCCAACTGCGGGCTCGGTCCCGTTCCCCTCCTCCGAAGGAGTCGCCTCAGTCGAGGACCGACATTTGTTACAACTGTAAAAAGCCCGGTCACTTTGCGGCGCAATGCGCTGAGCCGTATCGGCCACGTGAATGCCGTCCGTCCGTTATTGCCGTGAACTCCGTATCGGAGGATACCAAAATGTGTGACCTTCCCATTCGTGAGCACGCGTGCGGCTGCGCAAGAACTTGCAGGTCGTGTTGTGGACCTGCCTCCTTCATCACCCGGCCAGGTCGTGCATCATCATCACGGCAAGGTCCTTCGCGGCGGGCAAGTGGCTCATTCGCGGGCCGAGCAGATTGAGAATGCGCGTCGGGGCGGATCGAGGACGGGGACGCTCCTGACCGGCCGACGCCGATGGGTCGCTGTGCTGCGCCGGGCTACTGGTGCACGTCAAGTTGGGCACGCTTCCGGCGGGGGCTCAAGCGACGATGGAGGGAGCTTTGTGGCGGGCAGCGGTCAACCCCCCGCACCTCGTGCTCCTCGTGACTGCACGCGCCGCGACGCCGTGCTGGTTGAGGATTACGTCGAAGAGGCGCTTGTGGCATGCATCCGCCGCTCTTGCGGGCTGCCATCAACTCGTGCGATGACCAAGCAGGCGGCGGTCGTCACTGCCCGTGTGTTCGGGGACAAGAACTCGCGCTCCCGGGCCATTGTTCTACGTCAAGGAGGGGGCAAGCGTGACTCGAGCATCCTGTGGGTGTCGAGTCGCGATGGCTTCTTGTGCTCGTGTTTTTCGGGCCACGAGAACGCGCTCCTCCTGTCCACATCGTCTCGGAGTACCACGTGCTCACACACCGTGGTGCTGCGGAAGGCGCTGTCATCCTCGGGCGTCAGCTCCAGCACGTTTTGCTCGCGCATGCGCCTGCGCGCTGACGCTGCGTAGTTTGCCGTCTGCGAGGATTACGGGTCGACGGTCCTGTGGTCGGTGCTCTACCACTCGGTCTTCTGGCTCGTGACGTTCAGCAGCGGCAATGTTGCCACATGTGTCGCGCCGTGCTCTCGTCGCTTCTGCGGGGGATGCGGTCACGTCCGCGCGGCGCGGCTCCGTCTCGGTCCCGATGGATTTAACGACCCCAAGTTTGGAACAGCACCTGCGGCAGTCAAAACCAGGGGCCTTGGAATCAGGCATGTTTTGTTGCATTAGAATATATTCCACATCCCCTGACATGCACTCTGGATTGACTATTTGGCAAAGACAACTATCCGAAATCGGATCTTGCTGGGCCGGACAGAGTAAAGATCAGTATCAAAAATCGGATACTCAATTAGTTCGATTTGGGATATAGTTCGGATAGACTGATTGAATATATTCTCTTGGACGGTGGATGTGGACTATTAGTTGAATTCTCGAAAGGACACATCTCACCAGGTGCAGCCTTACGATTACTGGAACTAGCGCGTCTAATTACAAGAATTTATAGCGATTAACAGCCGTCAAGTACCTCTGGTTGTGGGAATTGATTTTGATGATGCAGCTGTCCTCGTCAGTAGGGATTGTTGAATCTCTCGTGTGCTCACCGGGGGGTGCCCGTTCGGGTTCGCGCGCGGGCCGTTGACAACAAGGCAAACGGATTCAGACACGGGACAGAACTGTTCGGGCATTCTCCGGCAAAATCGCCGCTTGGCATTGCCAGATGTTGGCGGCTAAGCCGGGTGGCGAGGCATCCCCACGCGCCAGCAATGCGGCGCGGAGTCAGTGAGCCGGATCCAGCAAGGTCGTAATTCGATTCAGATTATCGTTTATCCTGCCTTTGGAGAGTCATTTAGGCTCAGTATATCCGGCGGCAGATGAACAGAGTACGATTTGGATACGCGGCTGCGGCACGGAATATGGATTATTACGAGTATAATGTGCGGATATGTCTGGCTCTACTTTATCCACCTCAGGCCCTGGTCAAAGACCGCGCGGATGTGCGGCGCCGCACTCTCCGTGTGTACGAGAAGGTCGTCAAGAACAAGGAAGAGGACGAGGGGCTGGAAACGTTGGCGTCGGACACAATGCGTCGCCCACTCGACTCGGCGCCGATTGATCTTGCCGCATGGATGCCCCGCAACCTCTTGCCCTGCTCCGGGGAGATCAGTCAAGGCGAGCTGTGGAACCGCACGGCAGACTGGAGGACGCTGCTGCGCCAGCGACCGGCAGGCGAGGGCCAGGCGGGCGCCAAGCAGCTGTCGTTGGTGCTCGAGTCTTCCTTACGTGGTGGCTTCATCCGGGACACGACCCAACCGCTCGTTCAGCCCACACGTGGGAGCTGCGGCCAGAAGCGGAAGCCGCGGCACAAGGTGGGCATTGAGCCAGGCCTGTTGTCTACGCACCACCCAACGGCGGCGCCTCTCAACGTACGCCTGTTTTCTCACTCATTGTTGCTCGTTTCTTGTGTTTACGTTGATCAGCATGACTCCTGTTTGGCGCATGCACGTGCATCGACTGTTTGCTCGGCACCGGCGACTCACGACTCCTTGCTACTGCTTCCATGCCTTGCCTTTGTACAGTTCTGTTTCCGTAGGAGATGGTCGGGGGGTGGACATGCAGCACAGGTGAATGCAAGCACATCATCGAGTACGACGGCTCGGACGACGGCCTCTTCTCCATGCAGCGGCGCAACAGGGCCGGGCGGTGGCTGCTGTCCACACGCGGATTGATTGACAAGCTCCTGTCCTTCATCATCTCCGGGCGCACCAACTACACGGCGGCGACACGTCACCTCTCGGCGGACGTGCTATCGTTTACTCTCCGCCGCCAAGGTGTGGTCAAGATCGGGACGGCGGCCATCAAGACGTTTCGCATTCCCGCGGAGTCGGCTCGCTGCCCTCTTCGCTGTCCGAGCCCCGAGTTCATCGTCATTGATGCACAGGCGCTCGGGTGCTCAGACCCCGATGACACCGTCCCGCTCCGCCCGGCCGAAGACTTCCCAGTGCTCAACATCCCTGCACCCAAACTGTGCACGATTGAGCGCGCCCCGCTGCGCATCGCCATCATCAAGATCATCCGCATGTCGACACCATTGACAACCGCTCAAGTAGATCTTCTCCGAGCGTGGCGCCACAGAATCGGTGCCGCTGGTGCACCAACTGTGGAGGCGGCTGCGGCGACGCTGTTTATTCGCTTCTTTCCTTTTGGTCGCAAGCCGGCAGCCGGCCAGTCGGCACCGGGTGCACTTCAGCATGGAGGTGGCAGTGGCGCGGCAGCGGGCGTCGATACAGGGCCGGAAGGGAGCGGGCGCCCACTAAAGCGCGCCCGCACTGCCGGTGTCGGTGGGTTGGAAGCCGCCCTGCGTTTGGACCAGAACGGGAACGTGGTGCTCGGAGGCACGGGTCCACGCGCCAAGAAGCCGACCGATACGTGGCGCAACCGGACGGGTCACTGCGCCCCCGCGTTTGACGGCTACCCGCGAGTCGACGACGGTCTGTGGATCTGCGTGCGTCCCTTCCTGCAGGCGATGCTAACGGAGACGGTCACAGTGTAGCGGTTCTCAGCACATCCACTTTGGTTCGTCGTCCAGCCGAAGAGACCTCTTGATCAGCTCGGTCCGTCGAAGGAACTGCCCCGGAAATCGACCCACAGCCCAGCCTTCCCCCAACGGGAGGAGAGGATCACGGCAAAGCCCAGGGGGGAATCGTAGTCCGAAGCACAGTTGGTTTTATCAAACGCCGACGGGGACGCCGTCCCCACTGTCAATAATCCCCTCCCCAACCCGAACGCCGGCGGCCAAAGTAGCCACCCCAAATGCGCCAAACAGACAAATCCCTCCAAAGCGAAAATTTCAAACAAGTAGTAGGGGGGTTGGAAAAACCACGAGGGAAACACCCCTCCCCCGACCAGATCCGATCTCCCTGAGATTCGGACAGGTCATTCCCTTGCTGGCCCGGATCGGGACATTTTGGGGCCGCCCCGAGGGTGCGCTGTCCACAGCTGAGGGGCCGCGCCCCTTACAGCCGTGGGACCCCCCGACCGCTACACACGGGTATGCTCCAAGCGTTTGATGAGCGCGTGGTCCGCTTGCTGGCCAACACGATCCGATTGATGAGACGCGGGACGTAGCGGTCATTGACAAAGGCCGTCGAGGGCGTCGGTTTTGTTGTTGGCTTTCTCGGCTGGTTTGCTGACCTCATCGACGAGAAGCCGCGCCTGCGCCGGGCCATCGGACAGCTTCTCCTCGCCGCCGTCAACATTTAAAAGTACGTCGACGACACGTTCAAGGAGGTGGCCAACGACAAGAAGACGCTGGCGGCGGGGTGGAAGGACGCCGCGTACTGCAAGCGGTGGCAGGGCAGGCCCACTACGGCCGACTACAAGCAGTGGACGGCCGAGGAGCAGCGCTTGAGCGACTTGGACGTGGACGACCCCCTCATCTCTTTTGAGTACTTTGCGGGAGTGCCGCGGGTGCGGCCCGGCATCACCGACTCGGAGGCCGCCAAGCGCCGCGTGCAGTACCGTGGCAAGGACCGACATACGGCCGACCTGGAGAGGGAGGGTGACGCCTGTAACAAGGCGTTCTCTATCAAGGCGGGCCTGACCCAAGGTGTGTTCAACGTGGTCTGCCCCCACGTGATGACGTTGGGCTTTCGCTGCCTGTTTCGTGCCGGGAGCGCGGGGGAGGCGCTCTCTATCGTGCTCGAGCGATTTTCGAAGCTGCCCAAGGCCATCTTTTACGACGAAGCGTGCAAACTCGATAAGAACGCGATGAGGCGGGTGCGGCAGCTGATGCGCGCCGACGGCGTACGGTGCATCCTGGACCGGCCACACGCCATCAAGCACTCCTGCTCGCCGATCTACATGCCCGATGAGTGCCTCGGTACTACCGCCGGCGTCGCCACCCAAGCTGCAGAGGTCTCCCACTCGATCGCGGTGGTCAACCGGACGAGCCTCGCGTACAACTCACCCGCGACATACATGTACCACCGCATGGTGCAGGTGGCGTTTGTGAATGTGCGCAAGCTCTTTCGCCTTCAAGAATCCAACGGGTCGGGGGAAAATGACCACGTACCGCTTGCCCCGTTCTTCCATGAGAAGATCGCCCACCAGTGCGAACGGGTCGCCCACTGCACCTGTACGTCGGCGGTCGGCGACGGCGGCAAGGACGTGTCCCAGGTGTTTGACGGGCTCAACCTGGACTCGACCGGTAGCCAACGTGGCCATGCCGGCCGCGGAGGCGCGGCCGACGTCGTGGTCGCAGCTACCCCTGACAACAGCGGCGTCGCTGCTCGCGTGGGCGGGGATCCATGGGTCTCTCCAACCGACGAGGAGAGTGGCTACCAGGGCGGACGCATCAAGGTGCTCGTTGGCGCTGGACGTGCGGAGCGACGCGGCACCGAAGCCGAGCCGCTGATCGACAAGGCCGACGCCCGAACCGTCTTGCGCCACACGCAGCTGTTGTCGGATTTCAACGCGTGGGTGGGGGCTCGACGACGCAGCGGCTACGCTTCCGTCGACACCCGCCGGGTTCCGCGCGCGTAGGAACAGCTCGTCAATGAACTGACCAGCCGACCACTCGGCAAGGCGGTCCGTCCCATCAACAAGGCCCGCATTCTCCTCCGCGGAGCGGATTTCCAACGCCTCGTCGGCGGGGCTTGGATGAACGACGAGCTCCTGAACTCGTTCGTGGCGCTAATCAACCACGGCGCGCGGGCGGCCGCGCAGAGCGACGAAGAGCAGCCCGCGGCCGGCTTGACCAAGAGGCTGAGGGTAGGTATGTTGAACACCTTCTTCTTCTCTCGGCTGTCAACGCGACACGGCCCCATCGACTACAACGGCGTCCGCCGCTGGGTCGTCAAGCTCGGGCTGGACTTGAACGCCATGGACGCCATCTTGGTGCCCATCCTCGAGTTTTGCAGCCACTGGTTGCTCGTCTTCATCAACGTCAGCAAGCGTGAGTTCCACTACTACGACTCGTTATGGACCCGCGACACACACAATCACGTCGCGGTGCTGCAGCAGTGGATGCACGAGGAGGTCAACGCGCGGTTGGGGCCGGACGTGGCGGCCGATTGGGACGTCTTCAAGTAGGGCGTCGTGTGCGAAGAGGACCTTCCGCAGCAACGGGACAGCGGCAGCTGCGGCGTATTTGTGTTGGCCGCTTCCAACTGCTTCTCTCTCGGAGCCCCGCTAGCCTTCACGCAAGCAGACATCCGCTCACTGCATCAGCGGGTTGCACTCTCCCTCTTCTTCGACGACTTGTCATTTCCCGACGACATCCCCCTCTCCACCTGCTCAAGCGGCGCAACGACCCCGACCGTGTCCGACGACGAAGGGATGGACGCCGCGGACGCGCACGAAGTGGAGGACGTGGACCACGAGGCGGGCACCGTTGATGGGCGGGATGCGGTCGTGGACAAGGACGAAGAGGAGGAGGATGGGGAGAAGGGAGACGACGGGAGGGGGGGGGGGGGGGGGGGGGAAAAGGGCGGGGATGATATGGGCCCTTGGGGGGGGGGCGGCCTGGTGAGGGTTGATGAGACCAGTGACGACGGGAAGGGGGACGTGGTCGGGTCTGGGATGGGCGGGACAGTGGAGGATACTGTCCATCGAGCAGGAGGACACGACTGGGGGGGATGACCAGTCTGCGGACCGTTATAGTGAGGGGCGGCTTGATGCCGATAGGTGCGAGCATGTGCACGTGTCTGTTGGCGCGCACTGTCCTGGTGAGTATCTCAATCGTAGCGACTGCTTCGCACTGCACGGGGGCTGCTTGCTCAGGTCTATGGGGAAGACGACACCCAGCTCACCTACGAATAACAACGCGAAGAAGACAGAGCTGCAGGAGGCAACACCCAACAATTATCGCACTTGTCGTCGCCTGCAGCTGTTGTCAAGACAATGCGATCAGGGAGAAGACGAGGAGGAGAGATCCGTCCGGAGATATCACGTGTCATTAGGTGCCATTGGCATGCGAACGAGGACGGCAGCCTGTGTCGGAGTCCATTTATCGGTCAAACAGTCATTCCTAAGGGAATGCTCTACAAATGCATCCAGCTCCACGGACTGACCGCCTCCACCGACCCGTTGCTGCGTCTATTGCTCCACCTGCAGCTGCGTCGTCTCCTCCGCCACGACGCAGGCAGCACCAGAAGGCAGACGGCACCGTCCCTGCCCAGACGGCACGGGCTTGTGGAGCTTGTTGCTGGCCCTTACTGGGCGTCGGCGCGCTCTCGTCACTGGACCGGAGTCTGCAACGGCTTCCACCGCCTCCACGTCTGCCACCCGCCCCGCCACAGCGGCGTGCGTGCCCCCCCCACCCGCCAACCCACTGGATGCGCCGTCGGCTGCATCTGCGGGGACGATGCCGCCGCCGGTGCTGACCCCGCGGGCGCCTGCAAGCGGTGCGCTTCCCACACCAGCGCCGATGTCATTCCAGGTGGATGGGGGTATGGGAGCACGGGATGTGCTATTTCCAGGCTGCGGGGCTGACAGATACTTTTGCATAATAAGACGGAGGGACATTCTGGGTGCTGGTTTTGGTTGTCTCCCTCGGCGGCCCGTCCGACCGCGCGGCACTAGGAGCAGCATGCCAGAGTTGCTAGATGGCGCATGTCTGCGAGGGGGCCAGAGCGGCATTCGGCTCTGGCGCTGCGCTGTGCGAAGCTTCAACAGCCAGCTGAGCAGTTCAGGTAATCAGGTAGCAGGAGTGGTACAGGGAACATCTGCACGGCTGCAATGGTTGGTGACGCGAAACAGCATCGGTGTGTGTTCAGTGGCTCTGGATTTTACGGGCAGCGGGCCTGAAACGAGCTGATGCAGACGCAAAAGGAAGGAAACTGTGTGCTCTCGGTCCGGTCGTCGCCCCAAGCGGTCCACATGTCCATGCCGTACCCTGTGCGGCATCCAAGAGCAACATGAGAGTTTGCCTGCGGGGGGACCAGAGTGGGAATCACTTCTAGACCTGCGGTATAGAGCGCAAACACAAACACCCGGCAAGTTCAGATTGTCAGGTACCGACAGTGGCACCGGGCACTTCTGTATGACTGCAGCTGTTCGTCCCACAAAGCATCGACCGGGTGTGCATGACATTGGCGGGCCTGACAGTTCTTGCGTAGTTTCTGCTGGTTTCTCCGTGGAATGCAGCAGCACGAGCCAGTGTGACTGGGTTGCATGCTGGACCTCGACCCATGCTAGTCCTTTCGATCGTACTGCTCCTTGGCGCGTACAGACACCGACCATGTCGTACAGTTGGTCCGGCACGAGCATGATATCGAATGTTAGCCTCATTGCCCGCTGCTCTCCTCGAGCCCCATAATATTCTGCCGACTAGACGACCACCTCCACAGCCGCCGTCCAGCATGTCGTGAACTGACGCACCCGCCTCTACAAGCACGCAGAGCTCAGTACAAGAAATCCCAGGCCGCCTACAACAGCCCATCGATGCCAATGTGTTCTGAGAGCCATACCACGGTCGGTGGCATAGGCCGGGTCGCTTGTAGGGCGCCGTACTCTGGCCGAATCTGCTAACCTTAGCTCACCGGCGCAACCCTGGCTCGGGCGATCTGGGCCGGTTTTTGTGGCTCATGTGCTTTCACTGCTGCCTGTGTGCTGGGCAAATCACACGACAGGATCACGATCATGCATGGCCTTGCAAATGAAAAGTGGCCTCCGACACAATGGGTCCGGCAATATTGTAGCACCCGTGTACTGATACAGCGGGGAAGCTTAGATCATGGATCTGAGCGCACGCGCTCTTTTTTCGGCGCGAGTGGGGCGGCCAGTGCTCTGTCTCTTGCGCGCTTCTTTTTCTCGGGCGCGCCCCGCACCCTCCCCCACCCCCCCCCGGAGCGGTTACTGAACCGATCACCGCGTCTGGCCGGTCGTTTTTGGGCCCATCTTGACTGTCTTTTGACCGTCGCAGGTATGCCGCTTGTGCATTGTCTGCCACTCGTGGGGTACCAGGTGCATTGGTGGCGGGGTACAACCTCGCCCGCGCCAGCCCACCCGTCGGTGCGGAGCGACCAATTCGCATAGGGGTTTGTTCGGACCAGCCCTGGGCCAATTCCACGCGTCCTCTTTTCCGTTGCTGCATCGTTCGCGGTCAGTTGGCTTGTCTGACCCGTGCCGCTACTTTCATTACCACGCTCCCCTCTCTTCCGCACCTGCGTGTCCCCACCCATCCGGGGCCGTGTCGTGCTGCATCCTGCTTTTCATTCTCTCTGTTGCTTCACCTCTTTTT
>ENA-ORXU01001055-ORXU01001055.1-marine-metagenome-genome-assembly--contig:-NODE-1055-length-25310-cov-3.522807_pt1 | contig 25310 bp, 29 predicted proteins | sample MGYA00237869_ERZ511484 | MGnify/ENA metagenome assembly ERZ511484
AGGACAGGCGGGGCGTGCAGAAAAACCTGACCTATGTGGGGGAACGCGCGCAAATCACGTACGAACTGCCGCTGAATGAAGTGGTGTTTGATTTTTATGACCGGCTGAAAAGCATATCGCGCGGCTATGCCAGTTTTGACTATGAACAAATCGGCCTTCGTAAAGGCGATCTGGTGAAAATGAACATCATGGTCAATGGCGATCCGGTCGATGCGCTATCAATGATTGTTCACCGCGATGCCGCCGATCTGCGCGGGCGGCATATGTGCGAACGTCTGAAAGAACTGATCCCTCGCCATCTTTTCAAAATACCGGTGCAGGCAGCGATTGGCGGCAAAGTCATCGCCCGCGAAACGATTTCCGCCATGCGCAAAGACGTGACCGCCAAATGCTATGGCGGCGATATATCGCGCAAGAAAAAGCTTCTGGAAAAACAGAAGAAGGGCAAGGCCAAAATGCGCGAATATGGCAACGTTTCCATCCCGCAGGAAGCCTTCATCGCCGCGCTGCGTATGGGGGATGACGGGTAAGCTACTCGCCGCGTTCCCCGCGAACCGCGAGACGGCAATTTGCAGCATAGCCAAATATACCGGCGGCGTTATTGCTGGCTATCCGGGCGCTTGCCGCAAGGTTTAATCGCATCCGGCGCAGGTCGCTCGCCTGATACTTCAAAGCTTGCAAAATAGCCGCCGACTTCTTCCTTGCGCTGCGTAAATTCGGTAAGCTGATAGCCCACTGCCGCAAACTCGCAGAACAGCAATTTGGGCGGAATGCCGTGCTGATCGGTCGGATAATCGCGATCGACAACAATCACGCGCGCGCCCTTCTTCAACGCAGGGCGCATGTGCCACAAAAATGCGTATGGCTCTGTAATCTCATGATACATATGCACCATGAAAATACGGTCAAAGCTGTTCGCCGGTAGCTTTGGATCGGCAATATCGCCCTCCTTTATCGCCACATTATCCAGCCTTTCACGGCTGACCCGTTCACCCAGCCGGTCGAGCGCGCCGCGATTGATATCCTGCGCCAACACCCGCCCGGTATCGCCGACGCGTTCCGCCAGCCGAACCGTATAATATCCCTCACCCGCGCCGATATCGGCGATGGTTGTGCCGGGCGCGATACCCGCCCAGTCCATCACCATCTCCGCTTCATTATTGGCATCACGGCGGGCCTCGGTGGAAAATTGCGTTCCAAACGCATCCGACACCGGACGATACGCCTTGGGAAATTCCTGCACACCGTCAGGCCGCTCTACACTGGCGGAGGGTTGCAGCTTGCACCCGCCAAGCACAGGCGCAGCAGCGATCACAGCCAACAGTACAATATTGCGTAACATGTCCGCTCTTCTAATCGCGATTGGATATGGATTGAACCCTGTATTTGCACAGGCCAGATAAAGCGCCAGTCGTCTGGCATCCTGCAATAAATCGGCGCATTTGCACGCCTCGCCGCAAAACATTGTTGCAGTGCGTCACTTTAATTTGACGTTAACCATAATACGCCACAGTGCACAAACGCATTAAACCGCAACCTTATTCGCCGGGACCATCCGTGTACGAAAGCAGCAATCAGAGTTTTTCCAAAGCCGAGGATGCATCCGACATTGTGCTGGATGATATTCGCGAATTTGGCCGCAAACCGGCGGACGAAGCTGCTGGCAAATCATCCTTTACGCGGTGGCTGTCCGATCTTGATATAGCGCCCGATCTGGGTGAACAGATCGGTTCTGCGCGCTGGTTTCGCGGGCTTGGTACTTTTAGCCTGCTGACTATAGGTGCCTTTGCGCTGCTGCCTGATTTCGGGCCGCTTTATGGTGCCCAGCCGCCGCTGCCGTCCGATGCAGAGTTTGACGAGGCACGGGCGCAGATGATTATGCCGATCGCGTTTGGCAGTGACAGCGGGCGCCGGATGGCGGCAACCGATAATGTCGTCGCGCTGGCCGCCAGCCCTGAACGTCCACGTATCCAGCTTACCGCCGCGCTTGGCCGGGGCGATAGTTTCAGCCGCGTGCTGCAACGTGCCGGTGTTTCATCGGTAGAGGCAAGCCGCGCAACATCCATGGTGGCCGGCGTTACGCCGCTCAGCGACATCGCGGCCGGAACACCGATCAACATTACATTGGGAAAACGCACGGCGCGCAAATCTGCCCGCCCACTGGAGGCGCTTGCCTTTCGGGCGCGCTTTGATCTCAATCTGGAATTGACCCGCGCCGGGGGCGGCTTGCAGATCAAGCGCCTGCCCATCCGCGTCGATGCGACGCCGCTGCGTATTCGCGGGAAGATCGGCAATAGCCTCTATCGGTCTGCCAGAGCGGCAGGCGCGCCTTCTGCCGCCGTGCAGCAATATCTGAAAATTGTATCAGGCCATACCAGTCTGTCGCGGTTGGCCCCGACGGACGAATTTGACATTATCGTGGATTATCGCCGCGCCGAAACCGGTGAAGTGCAGTCTGGAAAGTTGCTGTATGCTGGCGTGGAACGCGGCGGTAAGCCAAAGCTGCAATTGCTGAAATGGAAAGGCAGCGGCGGAACACAATGGTTCGAGGCATCAGGCGTCGGCAAATCGCGCGGGCAGATCGGCCGGCCTGTCAATGCGCGGATCAGTTCGCGTTACGGAATGCGCCGCCATCCGATCCTGCGCTATAAACGTATGCATGCCGGTTTGGATTTCGCCGCCCCCACCGGAACACCGATCTATGCCGTTACCGATGGTTCGGTATCTGCTGCCGGGCGGATGGGCGGATGCGGAAAGGCTGTTAAGCTGAAACACGCAGGGTCGCTCGCCACCCGCTATTGCCATATGAGCCGTATCCGCGTGCGTTCGGGGCAGAATGTGCGTCGCGGGCAAATTATCGGCTATGTCGGATCAACTGGCATGAGCACAGGGCCGCATCTTCATTATGAAGTATATCGCAATGGCCGGCATATTAACCCGGAATCCATTAAATTCGCCACCCGTGCACAGCTTGAAGGACAGGCGCTCGCCAATTTCAGGAGCCGCATCCGCGAATTGACAAATATCAAGCCCGGCGCAGCGCTCACCGCGCTGCCCGGCGCGCGGAAAAAAGACGATGAACCAAAGCGCGAGATTGACAAACTCACCCTTAATATCGACAAGCCGCGCCGCCGCAGCTAAACATGGCGGATGACATCGCCTGCCTATCCCAACACCCGAATGCGCCGCGCACGCGCGCATGATTGGTCGCGCCGTATGCTGCGTGAAAATATCGTCACGCCGGCAGATCTGATCTGGCCGCTCTTTGTGATCGATGGCAATGCGCAGGAGGAAAAGATCGGCAGCCTGCCGGGCGTATCACGGTGGAGCATCGACAATATCGTAAAGCGCGCTGGCGAGGCCATTGCACTTGGCATACCGTGCATCGCGCTGTTCCCCAATACGCCTGCGGACAAGCGCAGCGAAAATGGCGATGAGGCGGTCAATCCCGACAATCTGATCTGCCGCGCGGTAAAGGCGGTAAAGGACGCACATGGCAATGACATTGGCGTGCTGACCGATGTCGCGCTCGATCCCTATACCGCGCATGGCCATGATGGCGTGATCGATGCAGATGGTTATGTCTGCAATGATGATACCGTGGCGATCCTTGTGGATCAGGCGATCAATCAGGCCGCGGCAGGCGCAGATATTGTCGCGCCTTCGGATATGATGGATGGCCGCATCGGGGCCGTGCGCCGCGCGCTCGAAATGGGCGCATATCCCAATGTGCAGATCATGTCTTATGCCGCGAAATATGCCAGCGCATTTTACGGGCCGTTCCGTGATGCGGTTGGATCGGGCGGGCTGCTGAAATCCGATAAGAAAAGCTATCAGATGGACCCGGCCAATGCGCGGGAGGCTTTGCGCGAAGTGGCGCTGGATATATCGGAGGGCGCGGACAGCGTGATGGTGAAGCCCGGGCTGGCCTATCTCGATATTATCCGCGACGTGCATACGGCATTTGATATTCCGGTCTATGCCTATCAGGTGTCGGGCGAATATGCGATGATCGAAGCTGCGGCTGCGGCAGGCGCAGGGGAGCGCAGCGCGTTGGTGGCGGAAACGCTCATGGCTTTCAAACGCGCAGGCTGCTCCGGCATCCTCACCTATCACGCGGCCTATGCTGCAAAGCTGCTACAAGGATAACGGACTATGAAAAACCGCCCCGATGTGTCGATCATTCCCATCAATGGCAAAAGCCCGCAGATTGATGACAGCGCGTTTATCGCGCCGGGATGCAGGCTGATCGGTGATGTGCGCATTGGGGCTGATGTGTCGATATGGTATAACTGCGTCCTGCGCGCCGATGTCAGCCGGATTGAAATCGGGCGCGGCACCAACATTCAGGACGGCAGTATCGTCCATTGCGACGGCGAGGTTCCGGGCTACCGCGAAGAATGCCCCACTATCATCGGTGAAGACGTGCTGATCGGCCATATGGCGATGGTGCATGGCTGCACGATAGCGGACAAGGGCTTCATCGGGTTAAAAGCGACAATTATGAACAGATGTATTGTCGAGACGCAGGGCATGCTCGCTGCCGGGGCGTTGCTGCCAGAGGGCAAGCATATCGGTGAAAGAGAATTATGGGTCGGCAGCCCGGCCAAAAAATTGCGCGAATTAAACGAAGCCGCGTTGGAAGATATGCATCGCGGCACACTGCATTATGTTGAAAATGGCCGCGCGCACCGGGCCGCGATCAACGCAATGGGATAATTGGCGCAGTGGCAACTGCCGTAAAAATAATCAGGGCCAGCGCATCTGTGCACCGGTCCTGAAGGCAAACCAGTTGGCAGCGAATCAGGTTCAGGGACTGCTGCCAATGGCTATATTGTTATTCGGTCACCGGCGGTTGCGACGGCGGCATGGATCGTCCGCCTTATCAATCGCGCGGCCGCCTAACGCGCCCACTGCTGCACCGATGATAGTGCCGGTCGCTTTGTCGCCGCGGCCCGCAACTTCGTTACCGATCAAACCGCCAGCGATTGCCCCGATTATCGTGCCGCCAGTGCCTTTGTCGCAGCTTCGGCGGCGGCGGTCATAACGGCGGTCGCGGCGGCGATCATAGCGATCATCCCGATCATAGCGGTTGTAGCTGCGGCCATACCGGCCATCATAGCCGCGGTTATACCGGCCATAGGCTTGCTCACCATGGCTAAGCGATACCGGACTTTCGCCGAAATGCACAGCCGCGGCAGCGTGTGCAGGAATGGCGGTAGCACCCACCATGGCGGATGCGGATAGAAGCGCGCCTGCGAATAATTTTGTGATACTCATGTCTTGAACTCCACCGAACGATTGCTGCCCCCAGTAATATTGCGGCTAGGCGATTCAAGTTGAGCGGTGACTGAACATTGCCGTTATCGATTATTCATAATTTATCGCAACAGGATGAACCGCATATTATCTTTCGTTTCGCAGCGGCATTGCCTAGGCAGTCGCTATGCTGCACCGCGCCTCACGTATGATATTACTGGTCACATTGCTGATCCTGTCATCCGCAGGCGAACGGCAGATGTACCGCAATGACAGTCAGGACATTGCCCTGCTGCGCCTGCCGCTGGACCGGGACAGGCCCGATCTGAAAATAGTGGGGCAGCTGCAATTTCTGGACGCCTGGGAATTGAAAAGCGACAATGTTGATTTCGGCGGTATCTCCGGCCTCACGCTGCAACCCGGCGGGCGGTTTCTGGCGGTGGGGGATGCGGGCACACTGATCGGATTCGGGCTAACGGGGGATGATGATGCAGACCGCCCCTTTATCGCGCCGATGCCAGACGCGTTTGGCAAGGATCGTAATTTTTCCGATCGCGATGCAGAAGCCATCGTCCACGATCCGGCATCGCGCAAATACTGGGTCAGCTATGAAGGCAAAGCCGCGATCCGCCGGTTTGGCGCGGCCTTCACCCGGCGAGAGGCGATAGCGCGGCCAAAGCCGATGTTGAAATGGGGCCATAATAGCGGCGCGGAGGCAATGCTGCGGTTCCCCGATGGCCGATTTGCCGTCTTTTCCGAAGGGCACGACCGCCCCGATGGTTCGTATGAGGCACTGATGTTCTCTGGCGATCCGACAGAAAAGGGCAGCGATTATTTCGCCTTTGGGTATCAGCCACCTGCGCGGCACAAAATCACCGATGCAAAGCTGTTGCCCGACGGACGTATCCTGACGCTTAACCGCAAATTTGATTTTACCGGATTGTCGGCAACACTCGCCGTGTTAGATCCTGCTGATATCGCGCAGGGCGAGACTGTTTCCCCCACCGCGATAGCCGTTCTGGAATCGCCGCTGCTGGTCGATAATATGGAAGGCCTGGCGATTGGGCAGGAAGATGGCCGGACAATAATCTGGCTGATATCGGACAATAATTTTAACGCGTTCCAGCGCAGCTTGCTGATGAAATTTGCGCTGACCCCTGCCGCTACTGATGATAAGACGCGCCCGACAAAAAAGCCGGCGAGCGATACCGCCCCCGGCTTTGATGCTATATAATTAAAAGTCCGGTAAAAGGCCGAACAGCGCGGTTTAGGCAGCCTGCTTTTTCTTCAGCTCTTTTTTCACTTTGCGCGCGCCAGTTGAAAGCTTGTCATCCGACGTTTTCAGCAACCAATTGTCCAGCCCGCCGACATGCTCCACAGAACGCAGCCCGCTTGTCGATACGCGAAATTTGAACCCACGCTCCAGCGAATCCGACAGCAAGGTTACATTCTGCAAATTCGGCAGGAATACCCGCTTGGTTTTGTTGTTAGCGTGGCTGACATTGTTGCCGACCATACGACCCTTACCGGTCAGTTCGCAAATACGCGACATGATAAAATCCTGTTCATTAGATCTGAAGCCCCGGAATCATTGCTCCGGGAAAGCGATAGCCGTTACCTGTGCATGTATCAAAGGTCAAGCAGCAGATGGCGTGAAGCTTATCGCAATTGCAATTTCGGAACTTTTTGCGGTGCAGCGTGTTACATCTACATACTATGAACAACAGGAGGCATTCATGCCCATTTTTAAAATTCTGCTATCAATTCTGCTCCCCCCGCTAGGTGTTTTCCTTCAGGAAGGGCTCAACAGCAATTTCTGGATCAGCGTCGTTCTGACCATCCTTGGCTACATCCCCGGCATTGTCTTTGCATTGTACATACTGCTTTCAGGCAATAAGGCGCTTGCCTGAACACAAAGGCCGTAACAACATTATAGCGTAATTCATGGAGCGGCGTTATCGTCGCTCCATGTCGTTTGGGGAGACACAAAAATTTATGCGAGCCGCGCTCGATTGCGCGCGCGATGCTGCATCGCGGGGCGCTGTCCCGGTGGGCGCTGTCATCGTCAAGGACGGCGCAATCATCTGTCAGGCCAGCAATAATCCGCACGCCGCATATGATCCTACCGGCCATGCCGAAATAAACGCCATACGCATGGCGGCAGATATATTACAGACTGACAGGCTGACCGGATGTGATCTCTGGGTGACTCTGGAGCCATGTGCAATGTGTGCTGGCGCGATTGCCCATGCCCGTATCCGCCGGTTATATTATGCCGCAAGCGATCCGAAAGGCGGCGCAATTGAAAATGGCCCACGGCTATTTTCGCATTCTACGATCCATCATAAGCCCGAAATCTACAGCGGCATGTGCGAAGACGATGCCGCGCAGCTGTTACAACAGTTCTTTCAGCAGCGGCGTTAACACCGGAATTGACGCGCGATGTGCGACATCATAATGTTCTGCTATCTCACGAAAGCAACAGGAAACTGGCAATGACAGATGATGCAGGAATACCACTGCCGGAACATGGCGAAACAAATGGCATGGCGCTCGCTGCGATGATTACCGGCGTGGTCGGTTTTGTTCTGGCCTTTATTCCGCTCGTCGGTTTACTGTCATGGATAATATGCCCGGCGGCCGTGATACTGGGTTTTCTGGCCATCGGTAAACCGGTTGGCAAAGGGATGGCTATCACGGGGATAATCACCGGCATTCTCGGCTTTCTGGTCTGCATTGCCTGGGTGGCGTTAGTTGCTGCCATCGGCACGGCGGCAACCGGTGCTGCCGAAGAGCATGGTATCGACAGTGATACTATTCTGGAACATATCGGTGCCTCTGGCGTCCCGGCATATTACACCAAATCCTGATCTGCGAGCTGATGCTACTCTCGCTGGCTAATGACTGCATAATGAAGGCTGTTACGCGATGATCCGTTCCATACTCGCCCTATTCGCCAGTGGCGGCATATCGATCGCCATATTGTCGGCCTGCTCCGAACCGGAACCTGCCAATGCGCCGCTGCCAAACGGCAATATCAGTGGCAGTTTCTTCGGCGAGCTATACGGGCGGCGCTGCACGCTTGAAATTGTCTTTGGCAGCTACGCATCTGGTATCGATGGGCGCGTGCGCAAAGACGTATCGGCACTGCTCGGCAACGATGAACAGGTATTGGCCGTTGATGAAAAGGCGTGGGGCCGCGAAGGCGAAGTTGCGGTATGCGCCGACTTTTCTCGTCAGGCCGCAGCCGATGCGATGAAGTCTAAAATCGACGCGGTCATATCAAATTATGAACCGACGGTTGGCCCGGTGACTGTCACGATGGGGCCGTTGCAACAGCCATAACTATTGAAGCAACGTCAGTGAACGAAGCGCGCGACAACGTCGCGGTAGCTGCGCGATACCTTCACCTCTGCACCCGATTCCAGGATCAGGAAACATTCCCCATTTGTGTGTGGTTTTACTTGACGAACCTGATCCAAATTTACGATTTTCGAACGGTGCACCCGCTGAAAAGTGCGCGGGTCAAGCCGCTTTTCAAGATCCTTCATCGTTTCGCGCAGGATCAGGGAATTGTCACCGGTGAAAATACACATGTAATCGCCAGCCGCTTCAATGCGTTCGATCGTGCCCACATCAACACGGAATATCTGGCCGCGGTCTTTCACATTTATCAGTTTTTCATATCGGCCCGCGGCGGCTTCTTCTTCATCGGAAATATTTTGCACGGCCTCAGGCGCAACGTCGCTTATGACATTTTTCAATCGTTCGATCTCGTCGGCGCTTTTGCGGTCTACAAGCCGTGCCCGCACGCGGTCCATCGTATCGGCCAACCGCTGCGGATCAACCGGCTTCATAAGATAATCAACCGCCTGCGCGTCGAAAGCGCGAATGGCGTGTTCGGAATAGGCGGTGACAAAAACAAACATCGGAGGATCGATATCCATCACGCCCTGCACCACGGAAAATCCGTCAAAGCCCGGCATTTGAATGTCGAGGAACACCAGATCGGGTTTCAGCGTTTTGATCTTGCGGATCGCCTCGCGCCCGTTGTGGCACGTCGCAACGATCTCAATATCTTCTAACGGCTCCAGGCGCAGTTGCAGCCCCTGTATCGCCAGTTTTTCATCATCAACCAATATCGCTTTGATAGTCATGCAGTAGCCATCCCTTCAGTCTGTGCCCCCGCAATTGCCCCCTGCCCGGTCGGTTCGGTACCCTTTATCGCAGGAACCTTCGTGGTCTGATAGGGCAATTCGAGCAAAACCTCAAATCCCCCGCCTTCACGCAGCGCATGTTCAAACCGTTGATCATCGCCATATGCCTGCATCAACCGCTCACGCGTGTTTGCCATTCCCACGCCGGTCGATTTGACATTCGCCTGATCCAGCATAGCCGCGCGCGATTTGGGGCCCACCGATAAGCCGGGGCCAGTGTCCGCTACGGTGATCCTCAACTTGTCACCCGCAAGCCGCACGGACACAGTGATATCAGCGCCTTCTTCTTTGGGTGTCACAGCATATTTGATCGCGTTTTCCACCAGCGGTTGCAGCAGCAGAGACGGAATAAGCCCCTTCTCTGCGTCCGGATCGACTTCAAACCGGGGACGCAACCTTTCTTCAAAGCGCATTTTTTCTATTTCAAGATACAGCTTCAACGTTTCGATTTCCTGCGCGACCGGAACCTTCGCCTCGGCTTCGTTTATCAACGTGTATCGCAGGAAGGACGATAGCCGCGACAGCATCTCGGTTGCCTGTTCGGTCTGCTTCATCAGCACCAATGTAGAAATACTATTAAGCGTATTGAAAAGAAAATGGGGGTTCAGCTGATAACGAAGCATCGTGAGCTGTGCGCTGGTGGCGGCAGCCTGCAATCGCAGCATTTGATCCTGCTGTTCTTCCGCGCGGACATAAAAATTGATTGCATAATATAACGCGGTCCACCCGCCGATTAGAATAACATCCATAAATAGCGCACCGATAAACAACGATGCGAACCCACTTTCTTCGGTAGGCTGACGGATTGTCTGGAACGCCCAAACGTCGATATAGGCGAAGATCATCGAGCCGAAAAGCACCGCCAGAAAAGTGGTGCCCCACGTAACCGCTGGTGTGCGATCAATGATCAGGCGGTAGATAACTGATAGCAGGAGTGTGATCGAATAGCCCGTGACGACCTGTAAGGCGATCGTCGGCGCGAATTCCCACGGCTGCCCATTCGCTATGCCTGACGCCGCGCGCAGCAGGAATGCGCCGCCCCACCCTATCGTGTGCAGGAACCAGAACGCCCTATTTTTATTGGCGAAAAATGGTTCTTCGCGCAATTCCATTACAGCCATTTCGCAATCATAGCCGTTTTCGCCCCATGAATGAAGCGCGATCTGCAGCAGCGAAAGTTCGTCCTTTCAGACGCGCCTGATCATCAAGGCAAATTTCTATCGAAGGGTGATATGGAAACAGATCATTCAATATACGCAGATAAAAAAAGAGCGGCACACTGGCCGCTCTTTAGTCAATGTCGATATAGCTTTGTATCAGCTAGGCGGGTTATCAGCCTTGCCAAAGGTGCCGAAATATTCGTTGCCGACGAAGCCAAAATTGCTCACGCCGCTACGCCGAATAACCACAAGCACACGGTCCACAATTTCGTAACCTGCGTTGGGTTCCGGCTGGAACTGCAACTCTGGAGACGGGGTCATCCCTTTTGTTTGACGCAAGAAGTTGCTCAACTGATCCGCAGAAATTGCCGTGCCGTTCCATGTGATTTCATTATTAACAGTAACCACCAGCTTGTTTTTGACAGGATCAATATCCGGTGGATTTACGTTGTTGGGATCTGAAATCGGCAGATCGATGTCAACAGCATGGGTGCTGGGGGGAATGGTGATAATGAACATGATGAGGAGCACGAGCATGACGTCGATCAACGGCGTCGTGTTCATTTCCATCATCGGTGCGCCATCATCGCTACCGCCACTCATTGCCATATTACTTACTCCTCAAAATTCGCAAAAGCTGAACAGAGATTACTGAACCGTGGTGTTCAGATCGATCGGTGACGAAACGAATGCAAGCTTGGTAAAGCCAGCCATCTGCATCGAATGGATCACGCCGCCTATGCAACGATATGGTGTATTGATATCGCCGCGAATATGGACTTCCGGCAAATCTTCGAGCGCAAGTGCCCCGGAAGCGATTGCAGCGTCACCGCCCAATGATTCAATCTGGGCTTCCAGATACAAGCGGGATTGTTCCACCAATTCATCTGAACTTACCGGTGTCTGATTGCGATATACGCGGCAATCGCCATTCCGATTAACACCGTCATACCCGGATTCCCCAGGATCGCGCCCGCCAGCATCAGTCGTTGTGACAGTCAGCAGGATATTCTCGTTCTTTGCCACCGTAGGCTCGAAAGCCTGAACCGGAAGTTCGATATCAACTGTCTGGATCACCACCGGAATAGCGATAAGGAAGATAATCAGAAGCACCAGCATCACGTCCACAAGGGGTGTGGTGTTGATGTCTGACATTGGAGTTTCAGCTCCACTGCCGCCCATACTGATAGCCATACCTAATCCTCTCTACTTGGTAAATTGACGTGTGTCGTTTTACACGACGTCTCTGGCCGGACGGCTGCCCGGCCAGAGCTTCGTCATTTACTTCTTGACCTGTGTACCGCCAGCTTGACCAGCTGTTTTAGTAACGGGCGCCTTAGGCGCAACCTTTGTCGCTCCGACAGGGGCAACAACCGGTTTCACCTTACCGTCAGATGTGATGTAACCCAACACATCGTTCGAGAAAGCAGACAGGCTACGTGCAATCGTTTTGTTGCGGCTCTGAAGCCAGTTATACGCAAACACGGCAGGAACAGCCACGAACAAACCAATCGCGGTCATGATCAGCGCCTCGCCAACCGGACCAGCAACCGCATCAAGCGATGCCTGCCCCGCCAAACCAATCGCGATCAAGGCGCGATAGATACCGACCACTGTTCCCAGAAGACCAACGAAAGGAGCCGTTGCACCCACCGTTGCAAGGAAGGGAAGGCCGCTTGCCAGCTTATCATTGATAGATTCTTCAGAACGCGACATCGCGCCGTGGAGCCAATCATGCGCCTCAACCGGATCTTTCAGATCGCCGTGATGACGCTGGGCATCAAGACCATCGTCGACGAGCTGGCGATACGCGCTGTGCTTATCAAGTTTCTTGGCGCCATCGGACAAACCGTTAGAGCGCCAAACGGCGCGGGCATCTTCTGCCTGCTTCATAACTTTTTTCTGTTCAAACAGTTTGGTGAACAGAATGTAGAAAGATCCGATGGACTGGATTACCAGAACCGCCAGAATGGACCAAGCGATCGGGCCGCCCTGTTCCATAGCTTCGATGAAGCCAAATTTATTCTCGGGCGCTGCGGGTGCAACGGCTGCTAAAATCATTTCAATCGACATTTTACTTTCCTCTCAGAAAAATACTTCTTTTTCGTTCTTCAGTTACACCAGGCTATTTCGGTATCTGCCATCGGACAGCGGTAGAGTAGCTTCCCGTGGTGGGGTTACCATTCCTGTCCAATGCAGGATTGAACCTTGCTCGCCGTGACGCATATTTACACGCGGCATCATTCAATGCGGGGCTGGCCCCTGACGCTGAACAAGCTGTCACCCTGCCATTCGACCCGACCGTCAACGATATTCTGGACGTGCCCTGCTCTTCACGTTGCAATGAACGTGACGGATAGTCATTCGTTGTCACCCAACGGCCACGATCGTTCTTAGGCGAAGCCGGCTTCGACAAATCCTTCGGAGGAGGAGGCGGCGGAGGCGGCGGAGGTGGTGGCGGTGGCGGCGGAGGTGGCGGCGCCGTACCACTGCCAGGAGGTGGCGGAGGCGGCGGCGGTGGCGGAGGCGGAGGCGCGGGCGCCGCGTTACGCGGCGGCACCGGTGGCGGCGTGCGCGTTACCGGCGGCGGCTCTACTTCTTTCTGCGGTTCAGGCTCCGGTGGCGGCTCATCGTCCGGAATCTCTTCGTCTTCCTGAATATCTTGAACCTCAAGCGAATCCTTGACCTTCTGAACAGCTTCATAAGCAAGCCCGGTGACGAGCGCATAGCCTATCAAAGCGTGCAAAATCAGAACAATGACGATGGACGTTATACGTCCAGAGCTCATACCTTGTTGGTCAGCATATGCCATGCGTAGACAACTCTCCTCACTTCCCAAAAACAGCGGCCAATTTTGCTCCATTGAGGAGCCAAAAACATCAGGCCGATGTAGATTCGGTTTTTGTTATTATTCCCGATTCCTCTCGTTCTTAGCCAAGCCATCTTTGGCCTGCAACGGGTTAATTGTATTAATGCACAATTCAGCTCATATATGCTTGGCAATGGTGATACTTACGCCCCGCAGCAACAGCTAGGATGATATTGAAACATATGAAAATTATACATAAAACTCTGTTCTGTGCGGCTATAATTGCTGCAGCAGCGGTTCCATTGGCTGCGCAAACGTCACTCAATAACGCCGTTTCAAACGTTAACACTACCTATGCTGACATTGCCGATCTGGTTACGGAAGCGCCGATTGCCGTAGATTTGCAGATCCGCAAGGTGCGCAAGTTACCCGCAAGCCAATCCTTCGGCGTTCCGGAAAATATCGCGCGTGTGCTCGTAGAGGCGGATGTTGTCACATTGTTGCGGGGGCCCGGCGGCGTAGCTGCGCGGCAGCGGTTTCTGGTCGATCTGCCGAAAGATGCGCGCGGCAAGATACCGAACCTGAAAAAACAGCGGTTTTTCGCATTTGCCAGCCCCGTTGCTGGCCGCAGCGACATGCTGCAGCTTATCCGCCCTGACGCGCTGCTGCCATATAACGCGCAAACCAATGGCACTGTCCGCAGTATAGTGGAGGAAGTGGTGAAACCCGCAGCACCGGCAAAGATTACCGGCGTTTCCAGCGCCTTCTACAGCCCCGGTACCATATTGGGTGAAGGCGAAACGCAGATTTTTCTGACCACTGCAACCGGCGATCCTTTCGGTATATCGGTGGTGTCACGCGGAGATATACAGCGCAGCTGGACCGTTTCCACCAGCGAGGTAATTAGCGACGCCGTTCCTGCACCGCAGCGCGGCACGCTGCTTTGGTACCGGCTGGCTTGCGGACTGCCCCGGCAGATGCCGGCGGATGTAACGGGGCCTGCCGATAGCGGAAATGCGGCGCGGGTGGTGGCGGATTACAGCTTCGTTCGGGCACAGCTGGGTCAATGCAATCGCACGCGCCCATTGCCGGGATAGGCGCTTCTGCATAGCCTGCCGTAATTTAAGGCGCAAAGCGCAGCGGGCGGGCTTCGGCAAGGATAAGCGTGAACCAATCCTGTTCATCGACATATTGCGTCACCGGCGTCCATCCACCAGCCGACAGCAAGGTGCGCGCCGCGCGCTGGCTGTATTTATGGCTGTTTTCGGTATGGATGGACTGGCCGCGCTGCATCGCAAATTCGGTATCGGCTATGGTGAACGCAACGTCGCGCATCACCTCGATATGCATTTCCACCCGCGATTCGTCGTCATTCCAGCGGGCGCTGTGCTTAAAATCCTCTAATGCGATATTTCCGCCAAGCTCACGATTGATACGCGCGAGTAGATTCAGATTGAATGCGGCCGTCACACCGGCGGCGTCATCATAGGCCGGGATCAATACCGATGGCTGCTTTACCCGGTCAAACCCGATAAGCAACATCGCCCCCTGCCCCAGCGTCTCTCGCATCGACCGCAAAAGATCGACCGCACTGCGCGGCACCATATTGCCGATGGTGGAGCCGGGGAAGAAGCCGATTTTCGGCGCATCGGCAATCGCATCCGGCATGGCAACGCTTTCCATGAAATTCGCCTCCACCGGAAATATTGGCAAATCAGGGAAATCAGCCTGCAACGCCCCGGCCGATGCCCGCAAAAAATCACCCGAAATGTCGATCGGCACGAATGCAGACGGATCAACTGCGTTCAGCAACAATGGCGTTTTGGTAACGCTGCCTGCGCCAAATTCCACGACAGCGCGGCCCTGCCCGATATATTCGCACACGTCACCGGCGATATCGGCGAGCAGGGCCGTTTCGGTGCGGGTGGGATAATATTCCGGAAGCTGCGTGATCTCTTCGAACAGTTCTGAACCGCGCGTATCATACAGCCAGCGCGCAGGAATCGCAGGCGGATCCTGCTTCAACCCTGATACTACGTCAGAAAGAAATAGCGGGTCAGCTTCGGTCAACCCGGATGAAGGCGCATCGGCGCTAGATGTCTTTAGCAAGGCGTAATCCTGTAAATTGCCATCGTTGATGTGGATAGAAGAAATTGCGGTAGCTGGCCCGCATATGTCCGCGCGGCGTGGCGCAGCTGCCGCCGCGCAGCACAAATTGTCCGCTCATGAATTTGCCATTATATTCCCCGACTACGCCATCTGCCGGGCGAAAGCCGGGATAGGGGCGATAGGCGCTGCCGGTCCATTCCCAGACATTGCCAAACACGCCCTCTAGCTCACCTGCATCGGCGCGGCGCGGGAGCCAGATCGGTGCCGGGGCTTTTGCCGATGACAACAGATTACCGGCCTGCGGATCGCACCGCGCGGCCATCAATTCCAGCTCGGTTTCAGTGGGCAAGCGCACACCGCTGCTTTGCTCTGCCGCCCAGTTCGCAAACGCATCTGCCTCATACAGGCTGATATGCGTTACCGGAGCAGATGGATCAATCGGCTGCATCCCTGCCAGCGTGTAATGCCGCCACTCTTTGCCATCGTCCTGCTGCCAGTATAGCGGCGCTGTTATGGCCTGTTCGCGCACCCAAGCCCACCCATCGGATAGCCAATGCCGCGCATCTGCATACCCGCCATCACTGATAAATTCCGCCCATTCGCCATTCGTAACCGTTCGGTTGGCCACCGCAAAAGGCAGCTGCATCACCTGATGGCGCGGCCCTTCGCAATCAAAGGCGAAGCCATCACCGTCGTGGCCGATCTCGACGATGCCCGTTGGCCCTTCGTGCCATTCTATCGGCGCGCTATTGGCGTGACTGGCGGGCGTCCGGCAGGCATAGACCGCTGGCTTCATCGGGTTTTGCGCAAGCAGATGTTTAATATCGGTCAGCAGCAATTCCTGATGCTGCTGCTCATGTTGAATGCCAAGTTCGACCAGCCCCAACGCCGCTTTTGGTAAAGCTGAAAAAGCCGCATCAATCGCCGCATCGACATGCGCGCGATATGTCAAAATGCCTTCAAGCGACGGGCGGGTCAGCAACCCGCGATGCGCGCGCGCATGGCGCGCACCTTCGGCTTCGTAATAGCTGTTGAACAAAAACGCATAGTCATCATCGAATTGCCGATAGCCATCGACAAAATCGCGCAGAATGAAACTTTCCCAGAACCATGTGGTGTGGGCCAAATGCCATTTGGCGGGCGAGGCATCGGGCATCGACTGCACCGTTGCATCGGCATCGGAAAGCGGAGCCGCCAATTCTTCGCTCAGCTTGCGGGTGTCGCGATATCGGCGGATCAAGTCGGCAGCAACTATCGCGATTGGCCTGGCACCCATTTGATATCGCCGCCCTGCGCCTGATTAAGCTTACGGCCAAGCACGAACAGATAATCGGACAACCGGTTGATATAGTGCATCGCCGCTGGATTGATCGCCGTTTCATCCGCAGCGGCCACAAGTGCGCGCTCTGCCCTGCGCGTTATAGCGCGCGCTAGGTGCGTCTGCGCTGCGGCCTGCGATCCGCCCGGCAGGATGAAACTGGCCAGCGGCTCCAGATCCGCATTCGCTGCGTCTATCGCCTCCTCCATCCATGTGACTTGCCCTGGAACAATGCGCAGCGACATTTCGCCCGGTGCAAAATCATCATCAGCTTTCGCGGGCGTCGCAATGTCTGCGCCCAGATCGAACAGATCATTCTGGATACGGCGCAGATCGCTGACAATCGCGTCGTTGCCGCCTGCTTCGCCAAGCGACGCGACAGCAACGCCAATCGCGCTGTTTGCCTCATCGACATCGCCGATAGCCTGCATCCGCGCGTCGGCTTTAGACGCGCGGCTACCATCGACCAGCCCTGTCGTCCCGTCGTCGCCGGTGCGCGTGTAAATCTTGTTGAGCTTTACCATACCGGCCCCTCACCCATTCGCTGCCCGCAGCGTCAGCCCGCTTGCGAGATCAGCAGAAGTATGGCCACGATAACGACAGCAATCGCCTGCCATTTAACGCGGGAGAACATCATCTTGTTCTGCACCGTCAGCGATTTGGGAACGCCATTGTCATCAAGATCGCCATGATCCATGCTGCCAAAAGCATGCAGCCCGCGGATCACCGCATATACGACCGCGCCCATTGCTGCGATCAGGAGAAGAATAAGAAGCGTACTCATATAAATTTCCTCGGTCAGCCCTTACCACACAGCCTTGCAACAATAGTTAGGCATATTAACGTGACATTCCAAGCGGAAGTTCACCGCGGCGTAGGCTGGCGGCAAGGTCGGCGCCATCTATGCCTGTATTGCGGATCACGCGCAAACCCTCCGATTTCCTGCTCTTCGACAGCTTTTCCCCGTCTGTATCGCGGATCAGCACATGGTGCCAATATACCGGCTCTTGCAAAGCAAGCAGCCGCTGTATCAATCTGTGCAATCCGGTATAGGCGAACAGATCCCTGCCCCGAACAACATGGGTTATCCCGCCTGCCGCATCATCAACGGTCGCGGCCAGATGATAGCTCGCCGGGCTGTCCTTTCGCCACAGCACAACATCGCCGAATATCGCCGGGTTCGCATCCTGCGCACCGGCCTCCATATCCTGCCAGGTCATCTGCCCAGCCACTTGGCAAGCCGCTGCCATATCCAGCCGCCAGCAATGGGGCATCGACGTATCAATCGCTTTGCCCTTGCATGTGCCGGGATATTGCGGTCCGTCCGGTCCATGGCGCACTGGCCGTTGCTTTAACGCCGCCGCAATATCGCTGCGCGTGCAGGTGCAGCGATAGATCAGCCCGGCTGCGCGCAGCTGCTCCAGCGCGCTGACATAGCTATCGGTTCGGTCTGACTGATAGATGATCGCATCCCATGTCAGGCCCAGCCAGTGCAGATCGGCAAGGATCATCTCGATATGTTCAGCCCGGCTGCGCTGGCCGTCAATATCCTCAATCCGCAGCAGAAACGCACCGCCTGCTGCCTGCGCGAAATCATGCGCGGCTATCGCGGCATAGGCATGGCCGATATGCAGCGCGCCATTGGGGCTTGGCGCAAAACGGGTAACGACAGGCTTGCCTGCCGCTGGACCGCGCACCGCATCTTGTGCAGCGCGGCGCCCCAGGTCAGCCGCCTCTGGCAGCAGCGGTCCGCCATCCTGTATATTTTGCCCACTTGACGTCATCGGCTTTCCACATATTGTGCCACCCTATATATAGGTGACACCAGAATTGGTATGATCGAAAGAATTGAACGTCGGGAGTAAGAGAGCAGCATGATCCATGCAAGCGAGTTTGAAGCCGCAGAACGCGCGCGCCATCCGGAGAATTGCCCTGCTCTGGTGCTGAACGCCGATTATACCCCGCTAAGTTACTATCCGCTTAGCCTATGGCCATGGCAGGCTGCGATAAAGGCAGTGTTTCTGGACAAGGTGGATATCGTCGAGAATTATGATCGCGCGGTGCATAGCCCCAGCGTGGACATGAAAATCCCGTCGGTCATCGCGCTGCGCCAATATGTCAAACCTTCCGAATATCCGGCCTTCACGCGGTTCAATCTGTTCCTGCGCGACAAATTCCAATGCGTATATTGCGGATCGGGCGAAAGCCTGACTTTCGATCATGTCGTCCCGCGCCGTTTGGGCGGGGGAACGAGCTGGGAAAATGTCGCCACCGCCTGTTTGAAATGCAACCTGAAAAAAGGCGGGCGCACGCCGCAGCAGGCGCATATGACGATGAGCATGAACCCGATTCGGCCCACCAGCTGGCAATTGCAGGACAAAGGGCGCGGCTTTCCGCCCAATCATCTGCATGAAAGCTGGATGGATTGGCTATATTGGGATGTCGAGCTGGAGAAGGACGGCGGCTAGCGTTTGGGCGGCGCCTTCTCGCTTTCAATTGCCGGCACTGCCTTTGCAGCGTCCTGCGGCGTTATTCCCGGCGGCGGGATGGCGGCAATCGTCTCCTCCCCGCGCATAACACGGCCCGCGCGTTTTATCGCAGCGCGCAGCCGCGGGTAAACACCGCATCGGCACAGATTCGTAATCGCGACATTGATCTCATCATCGGACGGCGCGCTGGATTTCCGCAGCAAGGCAGCCGCATTCATCACAATTCCGGGTGTGCAGAAACCGCACTGCACCGCGCCTTCGGCTGCCATCGCCTGCTGCACCGGATTGGCCCGTGTCCGGCTAAGCCCTTCGATAGTGGTAACGAAGCGCCCCTCTGCCTCGGCAATTGTAACCAGACAGCTGCGGATAGCCTCACCGTCGATATCGACCATGCACGCACCGCAATCGCCAACCCCGCAGCCATATTTCGTGCCTGTCAAATTCGATGCATCGCGCAGTGCCCACAATAATGGTGTTTCCGGATCCATCTTATATTCAACAGGGCGATCATTGACGGTAAGTTTGGTCATCAGATATCCAACAGCGAAATCTTTAAGCGGCAGCAACGCGTAATCGGCGCTACCCTGCCTTCCGGATCGACACAAGCTCGCGCCAGAGATTCAAATCAGAATAACACCACCCTTGGGTGCCAGCCTTGCTTTTCGGCGGCTTTTCGTGCATAAGGCTTGATATTGGATGACAGCGCAGTTAATGCGCGCCACAACCGGCTGCGTGCTATTGCAGTCGTATAGTCTTTAAAGCTTGGAATTTGGCGGCGTTCAGGATGGTTTGCATCGAATCGCCAGCTGCGATTATTTTGAAAGTGAGTTAGTTTTTATATGCAAATTCAGGTCCGCGATAACAATGTTGATCAGGCGCTGCGCGCGTTGAAGAAAAAATTGCAGCGCGAGGGCGTGTATCGTGAAATGAAATTGCGTCGGCATTATGAAAAGCCGTCTGAAAAACGTGCGCGTGAAAAGGCCGCTGCTGTGCGCCGGGCGCGCAAAATGGAACGCAAGATCGCAGAGCGCGATGGCACGCGCTAGAATTTGCATTTACCAAATTTGAGAAGAGGCGTCCTGCGGGGCGCCTTTTTTTTGGCTGTCTTGGAAATAATTGCGGCACCGACCCGAACGGTAAAGCGAAACAGCTTGCAGGGTGCAGCTGTTAGGGTTTGGCATTAGCAAACAGCGATCAAACCGCTGCGTATACACCCCAGCGTGTTTAGCCGTCGGCGCCGTTGCCGCTTCCGTTCCCGCCGCCGGTATTCCCGCTATCGCCATTTTGCTTCGCGGCCCGCGCTGCTTTCAATTCCTCCGGCGTCGCCGGGCGAATGAAGGATATTACTTCATCCTCCGCCTCAACCAACGGAGCAGGGCCGTTGGTGAACATCAGCAACCGGCCATCGGATTTGTGAACCGCGACCACTTCTTCATCTTCTTCAAGATTGGCCTGAAAATCCTTCCAGCCGAATTTTTCCGTGATATTCGTGCTGCTGAATTGCCAGCCTGCTTTGACCAGATCTTCCAGTTCATCGAGCGTTCGGCCTGATTTCAGCAAGCTGCGCGCGCGGCCTTCCCCGCCAACGCCCCTTTCATTATCCGCGACAATCGTGATTTGTTCATAGCCCATTTCCGGGCCAAGATCGGACGCGATCAGCTGGTTTTCCGCATCATTTTCCGACAATGCCAACATCTGCTGATATTTGCCCATATCAATATCATGGCCATGCGCCTCGGCCAGAATATCGCCGCGGTGGACGGCCAAACCTTCACGGCGCGCCGCACGAATGGCAGTCCGGCTTTGATCAATCACCATCACATCAAGCCCCAGTCTATCGAGCTGTTTGCCGAGCGCAATGCTCCATCTGTTTGATCCGATCAGCATCACGGCTTTGCCCTCGCCCTGATCAATGCCGAGCAGGCGGGCAACAGCACCTGCCGAAAATCCATGTGCGATGATCGTGATAATCACGACCGAAAATACCAGCGGCACCAGCGCGTCAGCGCCGTCATATCCCAGATCGGAAAGCCGGATTGCGAACAGCGATGTCACTGCAATCGCCACGATACCGCGCGGCGCAATCCACCCGATAAAAATGCGTTCGCGCCATGGAATATCGCTGCCCAGAAGGCTGAGCAATACCGTAACCGGGCGCACCACAAACAGCAGCAGGACAAGGAAAATAAGGAAGCGGAACTGGAATTTCTGTATCGTTTCCAAATCAAGCGTCGCCGCCAGCAAAATAAATACGCCGCTGATCAACAGAACGGTCAGATCCTCTTTAAATCGCCGAAGCGCGCGCGATGAGAACATCGGCCTGTTCGCCATGACCAGACCCATCACGGTTACTGTCACCAGCCCCGATTCATGCATAATCAAATCGGCGCCGACAAAGCCCGCAATCACCGTCACGAGCAGCACCGGGGCCTTCAAAAATTCCGGAACATAGCCGCGCGGGAACAGCCATGTCAGGCCCCAACCCAGCAATGCGCCCATCAATCCGGCAAGATAGGTCGCGCCAATGACGTTGAACACCACCTCGGCCACGTCAACATTGCCGTGCGTCTGGCCATACTGGATCGCGGCAAATATCGCGACCGCCAGCAACGCGCCAATCGGATCATTCACGATGCCTTCCCATTTCAGGATATCGCGCACGCGGTTCCCCACGCGCAGCGAGCGCAGCATTGGCCCGATTACGGTAGGCCCGGTGACCACCAATATTCCGCCGAACAGCGCCGATACGCCCAGTGACAGCCCTGCGCCGTAATAGACAGCAGCGGTCCCCAACGCCCAGCCGATCGGCACCCCTAATATCACGAGCCGCAGAACGCCGCTGCCCGCATGGCGCAAATCTTTGAAATTAAGGCTTAATCCGCCTTCAAACAGAATGACGGCAACCGCCAGCTTCACAATCGGTTCCAGCAATCCCTGAAAATCGTCATCAGGATTGATAATACCCAGCACTGGCCCGGCGACGATGCCAGCGAGCAGCATCAATGCAATCGCGGGCTTGTTTATCCGCCATGCAATCCACTGCGCACCGATGCCCAAGACGCCAATCAGCGCAAATTTAACGATCAACGAGTCGATTACAAACATCGGCTTGCTATGCGGTAATTACCGGGGCTTTGCTAGCCAGCAAAAACCCGCCGGATTATTTAGCCGTTCGCACATCATGCCGCGGCCAGATCAAATTGCACGAAGCGATCGCGAACCGGAACCCATGCCGTTGCTTCATCGCAATCGGGCAACAGCGGGCAAATCTGGCCGACATCCATTCCGCCGGTAAACGCCCCGAATGCTGGCATGACAAGGCGGCTGGGGGTTTGCAGGAAACAGCGGCGCGATACCCGGCGTCCGCGCAATTTTATCCGCAGCTTCGGGTGATAATGACCGGAAATTTCGGGGCGCATGTCGCTGGCCACAATGTTGTGCCGCAACATAATGCCGCGAATTTCCATCTCCTGATATACGCGCCCGCCCCAGCTGCTGCCGATACCGGGATCGTGATTGCCAACGATCCAATGCCAGTCATATTGGCGGGTGAGATCGCGCAGCATATCCGCCGCCGCGCCCTGCAACCGACGTTCGCCGTCATCATCATGAAAATTATCGCCGAGGCAGATGATCCGCTGCGCCCCGCACCCGTCAGCAAGATCGCGCAATTGCTGCAAGGTCGCGGCGCTATCATAAGGGGGCAGCATCTGGCCGCTGATCTTTGCATAGCTGGACGCTTTTTCCAGATGCAGATCGGACACCAGCAAGGTATCCGCCGCGCCCCAGCACAGCGCCGCGCCGCCCACGGGCTGAAAACTCTCGCCGCCAAAGGAAATCTCGCTGCTCACGCGCGATGCTATGCGCGGGCTGATGGAACAAATCAAGACCGGCGACGGCGTTCGAATCAAAAATTTCGCGCACCGGCAATCGCGCCCTTGGCAAATTTGGATCGCTTGCGCTAATGGCTTGGCGCTATGATTGATGTTGCTGCTTTTTATCACTTCGCCCCCCTGCCCGATTATGTGGAGCGTAAGGAGGCGCTGCTTGCGCATTGCGCCGATGCGGGGTTGAAGGGCACCGTGCTGTTGGCGGACGAAGGCATCAACGGCACCGTTGCCGGTGAACGCAGCGCACTGGAACACATGCTGGCGTTTATTCGCGGGTGGAGCGGTTTTGCAGATACCGAAGCGAAATTCTCCGCTGCCAATTCCATGCCGTTCAAACGTATGAAGGTGCGCCTGAAAAAAGAGATCGTGGCGCTCGGCGTGCCGGAAACTGATGCGGCGCATGGCAAGGGCGAATATGTATCGCCGCTCGATTGGAACGATCTGATCGCGCAGGATGATGTGGTTGTCATTGACACGCGCAATGATTTTGAGGTTGCGCTTGGCAGTTTCGAAGGTGCGCTCGATCCGCAAACGCCGTCATTCCGGGACTTTCCGAAATGGTTCGGTCAGCAGAAGGACAAATGGCAGGCTGCTGGCAAAACACCGCGGATCGCGATGTTCTGCACCGGCGGCATACGATGCGAAAAAGCGACGGCCTTCGTAAAGGATCAGGGCTTTGACGATGTCTATCATCTGAAAGGCGGCATCCTGAAATATCTGGAAAATGTGCCGGAGACGCAAAGCAAATGGAGCGGCGACTGCTTCGTATTTGATGACCGCATCAGCCTTGGCCACGGGCTGGAGGTCACCGGCGAGGAAAAGGATATTGCCGAAGTGCGCGATGCGTTTCACGGGAAGAATGAATGGCGGCGCGACCTGCCCGATAAATCCCCGTCTGATTGAAGCGTCGCTACGGCGTCATCGCCAGCCCGGCAAGGCTTTCCGCTTCCTCTATCAGCGCATCGTCGGACGCGCCTTGTGCCACGCTTTCACGCCCCACCATCACCAGCGCAGGCACCGCCATCGGGCTTACCCGATCAAGTTCGACATGCAGCATCGTATCCACCGCGCGGTCCAGAAGATCGCCCAGCCGCCCGACATCGGTTAACCGCGCGCGTGCATCGTGCCACGCCGCCTCCAGCAACAGATGATCGGGTTCAAATTTGCGCAGCACATCATAGATCAGATCGGTGGAAAAGGTCACTTGCCGTCCGGTTTTGCGTTTGCCGGGCTGCTGCCGTTCCACCAGCCCGGAGATAACAGCCACTTCGCGAAACGCACGTTTCAGAAGATGGCTGCTTTCAATCCATTCGACAAATTCATCGGCGAGAATATCTGCGCTGAACAATGCCGCTGGATTTTCGATCGGCTCCAGCGTCCAGACCGCGAGCGAATAATCACTAGCCACAAAGCCCAGCGGCTTTAGCCCCCGGTCCTCCATCCGCCGCGTCAGCAACATGCCGAGCGATTGATGCGCGTTCCACCCCTCGAACGGATAACACACCATATAATTGAGCTTTTGATGCGGGAATGTTTCGACAAGCAATTGCCCCGGTTCAGGAAGACGGCTGCGATGCCCCTGCATTTCCAGCCATTCGCGCACATCATCCGGGAAGCGCGCCCATCCCGCACGGTCGACCAGGAAATTGCGGACGCGGCTCGCCAGATGGGTTGATAGCGGAAGCCGCGCGCCCAGATAGCTGGGAATCTGCGCCGCGCTTTTGGCCGCACGCACAATCAGGTCGGTATCCTTTATGCTCTCAACTTCCAGCGCCATTCCGGCAAAGGTAAATGTATTGCCCGGCGACAGAGGTGCGCCAAAACTTTCCTCAACCTTGCCCAGCTTGCGGCCATTGCGAAAGCGGACGTCGAGCATGGGCGTATCAACTATAATGCCCGCATTCAGCCGGTATTGCGCCGCGAATTTGGGATGGGTAAGCCGCCATTCGCCGGTTCTCCTGTCGCGTGTCAGCCGTTGGAATTTATCATAGGCGCGCAGCGCATACCCGCCGGTTGCGACAAATTCGACCACGCGGGACAGCTCTTCCCCGGTCAGCCC
>ENA-ORXU01001059-ORXU01001059.1-marine-metagenome-genome-assembly--contig:-NODE-1059-length-25181-cov-3.665950_pt1 | contig 25181 bp, 17 predicted proteins | sample MGYA00237869_ERZ511484 | MGnify/ENA metagenome assembly ERZ511484
CGATCGATACGACATAGACAAGTGATGTCGTTCCTGTATCTCCCTCGACGACAGTCGGATCGCTGATCGAGATCGTAGCGAGATCGTCGTTGGTGATGGTGCCGGTACCGGTGTCATCCGTCGGATCGACATCGACGTCGCGTCCGCTCGCAGATGCATCGGTCAGGGTCACGGTGAGAGTCTCGTCGTCCTCCACTTTCGCATCCGCAGTCGTCGCGATGCTGATGGTCGCAGCCTCAATCGATGGCGAGAGTACGATCCTCGATGCTGACCCGATCCGGCGCGCGCATCCGAACTTCGTCGACAATATCGACAGTCTGGGCGTGAATGTGCGGTGGGATGATTGATGAGCTCAGAGTGAGTGGCCAAATATGAGTCGCTAGCGGCCATGTGAACTTCAACACCAACAACAAAAAAGGGCGCCGCAGCGGGCGCCCTTTTTAATTGAAGGTTGTGACTCGGCTTAAAGCTGGCTCAGCATCGTCTCTGCGTTTGATACGCTGAATTCGCCCGGGCCTTCGACGTTGATTTCGCTCACCACGCCGTCATCGACGATCATCGAGTAGCGGTTGGAGCGTGTGCCCATGCCGTATGCAGAGAAATCGGCGTCGAGGCCGAGCGCCTTGGCGAAATCGCCACTGCCATCTGCCAGCATGGTGATGTCGTCTGCGTTGCTGGAATCTTTCCATGCGTTCATCACAAAGGCATCATTGACCGAAGTGCAGGCGATTTCGTCCACGCCCTTGGCCTTCAGATCAGCAGCGTGATCGACATAGCCGGGCAGGTGCTTCGCAGAACACGTCGGGGTGAAAGCGCCGGGTACGGCAAACAGCGCGACTTTGCGGCCAGCGAAAAACTCAGCCGAGCTTACCTTTTCCGGACCTTCAGCCGTGGCCTTTACCAAGTCCACTGCGGGCAGCTTTTCGCCTTTTGAAATCGTCATACTGTCTGTTCCTTCAGATTACGGGTTTACGTTCAGATAAGCGTGGAACGTCGCAGCACACAATTGGTGCCCATTGCACCGCACAAAAGTGGGGGTTTACGCTTTGGCCTACCCCGACTATGGCCGCGTTCAGATTGGCGTTGCATGGAGCCCCAGCGACGCTTCACCCGAATTGACAGGAGAAGTGCCCGTGGCTGACGCTGCATTCAACGATTATATCATCAAGGATATTGCGCTCGCCGATTATGGCCGCGCCGAAATCAACATCGCCGAAACCGAAATGCCTGGCCTGATGGCCACGCGTGAGGAATTTGGTGCTTCGCAGCCGCTTAAGGGCGCACGCATTACCGGTTCGTTGCACATGACGATCCAGACGGCTGTTCTGATTGAAACGCTGACAGCTCTTGGCGCTGAAGTGCGCTGGGCGACCTGCAACATCTTCTCGACCCAGGATCACGCTGCTGCCGCGATGGCCGAGCAGAACATTCCGATTTTCGCTGTTAAGGGTGAAAGCCTTGCAGAATATTGGGACTATGTCGGCAATATTTTCGATTGGGAAAATGATGGTGACGGCACGACTGCGAACCTCATTCTGGATGACGGCGGCGACGCGACTGCCTTCGCTCTTTGGGGCGCCCGCATCGAAGCTGGCGAAGAAATGCCAGAACCGGCCAACGCCGAAGAAATTGAAATGCAGCGCGCGCTGAAGGCGTTTCTGAAGAAAAAGCCCGGCTATTTGACCGAGACTGTCAAGAACCTGAAGGGCGTTTCGGAGGAAACCACCACGGGCGTGCACCGCCTGTATTCGCTGTCCAAAGCGGGCAAGCTTCCTTTCCCTGCTATCAACGTAAATGACAGTGTGACCAAGTCGAAGTTCGACAACCTTTACGGCTGCCGTGAATCGCTGGTGGACGCGATCCGCCGTGCGACAGACGTTATGCTGAGCGGCAAGGTCGCTTTCGTTGCCGGTTACGGCGACGTGGGCAAGGGCTCTGCACAGTCGCTGCGTGACGGCGGTGCCCGCGTTCTGGTCAGTGAAGTCGATCCCATTTGCGCCTTGCAGGCGGCAATGGAAGGCTTTGAAGTCACCACGCTGGAAGACGCTGTTGATCGTGCGGATATTTTCTGCACCACCACGGGCAATGAAGATGTCATCACCGCCGATCATATGAAGGCGATGAAGCCGATGAGCATCGTGTGCAACATTGGCCACTTCGATTCCGAAATCCAGATTGGCGCGCTGAGCAATTATGAGTGGACCGAACTGAAGCCGGGCACGGATCTGGTGAAGTTCCCGGACGGCAAGGAAATCATCGTGCTGGCCAAGGGCCGCCTCGTGAACCTCGCCTGTGCCACCGGTCACCCCAGCTTCGTGATGAGCTGTTCCTTCACCAATCAGGTGATGGCGCAGTTGGAACTGTGGAACAACGCCGATAACTATCAGAATGATGTCTACGTCCTGCCCAAGCATCTTGATGAAAAGGTTGCTGCGCTTCACCTTGAAAAGCTTGGCGTGAAGCTGACCAAGCTGAGCAAGGCGCAGGCCGATTACATCGGCGTGCCGCAGGAAGGCCCGTTCAAGCCTGAGCACTATCGCTACTAATTGTAATTGCCCCTCCCACAATTGGGAGGGGCATTTCACACCGCGCCCATTGCATCCCGGCGCGCGCTCACATAGCTGACAAAGCAATGGAACTGTCGCCCACCGCGCTGGCCTTGCTGGGCCTCTTGCTTGCTGCTTGGACGGCAGGCGCAGTGTGGCTTGTCATCGGCTCATTGCGGCGTGCGCGATCAGCGCGATCTGCCCGCAACACGGTGCGCCGCCTTACCCGCATGATTGACGATTCACCGGCGATTCCGTTGCTGGTGAAGGCCGACGGCAAGATCGAAGGGCCGGACAGGCTTGCCGCTTGGCTCGGTCTTGATAATCTTCCGGGGTTTTTGACCGAGCTTGATACCGGATCGGCAGGGCTGGCGGATGGCGATCTTGAACAATTGCGCGATGCGGTCAGCCGCACGCAGAAGACCGCCGCACCTTTCCGCATGATGATCACCCCGCGCGGGTCAGAGAAGAGCCTTGCGCTTCGCGGTCAACTGGCGAGCGCCACCGTCGCAACTGGCGGTGCGGTTCTTATCTGGTGGTTTGATTTTTCCGAAAGCCAAGGTGAGTTGTCACGCCTTCGGGCCGACACCGCCCGCGCGCGCAATGATTTTGCGGCGCTTGTTGGGCTGATCGAAGCGGCCCCCATGCCTATGTGGTTCCGCGGACAGGATATGAGCCTGCGCCTCGTCAACTCGGCCTATGTTGATGCTGTGGGTGCGGAGAATGCTGCGAAAGTTGTAGAGAAGCAGATTGAGCTGGTCGAAACCGTCGATGGCCTTTCCGCTGCGCAGATCGCGAAGCAAGCGCTTGATCACGACATGCCAATTGAGCGGATTGTGCAGGCCACTGTCGGTAGCCAGCGCCGGACCTTGCGGGTAAGCGACCTGCCACTGGGTGCTGAAGGTGTCGGCGGCTACGGCATTGATATTGAGGAACTGGAAGAACAGACCCGCGCGTTTCGCGCTTTCCGTGCGGCGCAGCGGTCCATGCTGGACCAGCTTTCGGTTGGCGTTGCGCAGTTCGATGAAGACCGCCGGCTGACTTTCGCAAACCAACCCTTCCAGCGCATTTTCAGCCTGCCCAATTCAGCCCAGGTCGATCCGCCCCGATTCGAGCGTTTTCTGGATATGGCGCGCGATGCTTCCCGCCTTCCTGAAGTGCGCGATTTTCCGGAATGGCGCGAAGAACTCGCCGGATGGTTTCAGGCCAATGCTCCGGTAGAGGAATTCTGGCCGCTGCCGGACAGCACCCATTTGCGCATCGTCGCGCAGCCGATGCCTGATGGCGGTCTGGTTCTGGTGGCAGAGGATCGCTCTGAACAATTGGCACTTTCCGCCACGCGCGACACATTGCTTCGCACGCGCACGGCGACGTTTGATTCGCTGTTCGAATCGCTGGCGGTTTTTGCGCCTGACGGGCGGATGCAGCTGTGGAATCGCAGCTTTCCGGCGATTTGGGGTCTGCCCGAAGATTTCTTTGACGAGCATCCGCATGTGGACCAGTTGCTCGATCGTATTTCCAACCGGCTTGCACGGCCCGGCCAGCGCAAGGCCATTGGTGAGGTGGTTCGCGCGGCGACACTCGATCGTCAGGGGCAGGGCGGACGTGTGGTCTTGTCTGACGGGCGGACGCTGGAATATGCGAGTGTTCCTTTGCCCGACGGCAATGGCTTGCTGACCGTGATGGACGTGACCGATTCGACCAAGGCAGAAGAAGCTTTGCGAGAGCGCGCCACCGCGCTGGAAGAGGCCGACGCGGTAAAGACCCGCTTCCTCGCCAATATGTCGTATGAATTCCGCACGCCGCTGACGTCCATCGGCGGGTTTGCAGAGCTGCTGCAGTCAGGCGTCGCTGGCGAATTGTCGGAACAAGGCGGCGAATATGTCGATGCAATTCTGTCATCGGTGGAACGTCTGTCGACACAGATCGAAAGCGTGCTTGATCTGACACAGAGTGAGGCTGGGCTTCTTCCCATCGCTACGGAAGCGGTCGATCTGTTTGAATTTACCACGCATGTGGTGCGCAGCAGGGAAGACGCTATCGACGCGAAAAAGCTGACGCTCGATTTGCGGGGCGACAAGAGCGCGGGAAGTGTGAATGCAGACCGGCGGCAATTGGGCAGGGCAGTTGGCAATCTGCTCGACAATGCCATTGGTGCAACGCCCAACGGCGGCCGTATTCTGGTCGCGCTTTCGCGGAGAAAGTCGGGTGCGCGTATTGTCGTTTCGGACAGCGGCGAGGGTATGAACCCGAGTGAGCTGGCGCGTGCGCTCGATGGATACCGTTTGACAGGTAGTGACGGCAAGGATGGCAAACGCGGCCTGGGCCTGCCACTCGCTCGGCAATTGATTGAAGCGCATGGCGGACGGCTTGAAATTCAATCGGAAAAGGGCGCCGGCACAACTGCAACGGTCATGCTGCCGTGAAGCTGGCTGATCTTGATGCTATGACAGAATTCGGCGCGCGCATCGCTGCGCGGTTGAAACCCGGCGATGTGATCGCGCTGTCTGGCGGGTTGGGCACTGGCAAAACGACCTTGGCACGGGTGATTCTTCGCGCCCTGGGCCATGAGGGCGAGGTGCCTTCACCAACGTTCACCATTCTCGAAAGCTACGAAACTCTGGAGCCTCCCGTGGCGCATGCAGATTTCTACCGGCTTGAAGACCCTTCCGAAGTCGAACAGCTTGGTCTGGAGGATTACCGCGAGGATGCGGTGCTGATTGCCGAGTGGCCAGACCATGCTGGCGGCTTCGCACATGAGGCGGGTTGCCTGCAAATCGCGTTGGAAATTGCGGATGATGGCCGCAAGGCAATTGTCACCCCCGGTAAGGACTGGCTAGAGCGGTTGCCATGACACGTGAATTGCCCACTGGGCTGAATGAATTCCTCGGAAAAGCAGGTTGGGAAGCGGCGCAGGTTGAGCCGCTTCCCGGCGATGCCAGTTTCCGCCGGTATTTCCGCATTCGCCGTGATGGGCAAAATGCCATGCTGATGGATGCACCGCCTCCGCATGAGGACCCGCGCCCCTTCATCCATGTCGGCAAGTGGCTGACAGAGCACGGCCTGCGCGCTCCAAAAATCTACGCCGAAGATGCGGCACGCGGGCTCGTGTTGATAGAGGATTTCGGCAATGACCGGATGCGTGACTGGCTGGATGACAATCCGGCTGCAGAAGACCGCGCCTATAGGGACGCGATTGATGCGCTGGTGAAATTGCATCAGCGACCGCCTGGTCCATTCGATCCGTACTCGCTTGAGACCTATCTGCGCGAAGTTTCGCTTTTTTCCGACTGGTTTTGTCCGGCGGCTGGCTTGGAAGTGGATTCGATGGGGTTTTTGGCCGCTTGGCGTGAAGCGCTCGGCCCGCTGCTCCTGCGTCAGCAACCCGGCGTAACCGTGCTTCGCGATTATCATGCAGAAAACATCATGCTGCTGGGCCCGGCGGGCGAGTATGGCGGCGAACAAGGACTGATCGACTTTCAGGACGCGCTTGTCGGCCACCGCGCGTACGATCTTGTATCGTTGTTGCAGGATGCGCGGCGGGAAGTGTCGCCAGAGCTGGAAGGCAGTATGCTGGATCATTATCGCACGAGCATTGACTGCGACGCTGAATTTGATGGTGATTATGCTCGGCTTGGGGCGCAGCGCAATGCCAAGATTGTTGGCATTTTTACACGGTTGTCCAAACGCGATGGCAAGCCGCATTACCTCTCCATGATCCCGCGTGTGTGGGAAGCGATGGAGCGGGATCTGGCGCATCCGGCACTGGCACCTGTCGCGCGTTGGTTCGATGCCAACATCCCTGAGGATGTGCGTGCTGCCCAAGGCGGCGGACTGGCATGAGTAAGCTCGCTTCGGATACTGCCATGGTTCTTGCGGCGGGCATGGGCAAACGGATGCGGCCACTTACCGCAACCCAGCCCAAACCGATGGTTCGCGTCGCTGGCAAACCGCTGATTGATCACACGCTGGACCGCTTGGACGAGGCGGGCATCGCCAAAGCCGTGGTCAACGTGCATTACCTCGCCGAAAATCTTGAGGCGCATCTTGCCGCGCGCAAATCCCCGGCAATCGTGGTGTCTGATGAACGCGCGCAATTACTGGAAACCGGCGGCGGCCTGATCAAGGCGCAAGCCGACTTGCCCGATCCGTTCTTCTGTCTGAATTCCGACAATATCTGGCTTGATGGGCCACAAGATTGCTTTGCCGATCTGTCTGCCATCTGGGACCCTGATAGAATGGATGCGCTGCTCCTCGTCGTTCCTCACAAGCGTGCGTATAACTTTCGAGGGTTGGGTGACTTCAATCTTGATGAAACTGGGCTGGTGAGCCGCCGGACAGAAGCGCGCCTTGCGCCTTTTATCTTCACAGGTATTCAGTTGATTGCCAAACGGCTGCTGCGTGATGCGCCTGAAGGTCCATTCTCCACCAATTTGCTGTGGAGCCGTGCGATCGAAGAGGGGCGTCTGTTCGGCCTGCCGTTTACCGGTCAGTGGTTTGAAGTCGGTACACCCGAAGCGATCAAGCCAACAGAAGCTGCGCTGCTCGATGTCTGAGGCGTCATCGCCGAAAGTCTATTCCATCGCGGCGCACCGCGGTTTTGCCGATGCTTTGGTGGCGGGCCTTGTTCCGCGCTATTCAGAAGAGAATTTCGGCCTTGCCAGGCTAACATTGTTGCTGCCTTCCGCCCGCGCTGCTCGCACGCTTTCGGAAGCATTCGTGCGCCACGCCGGAGCAACAGACAATCCCGGTCTGCTGATGCCGCGCATGGTGATGGTCGGCGACCTTGATCTGGATGAAGCGCTTGGCCCGCTGTTCGATTCGCTCGGAGCGGGGGCGGCGATAGCGCCTGCTGCCGATCCAACACGGCGCTGGCTGCGGCTTGCACAATTTGTGGGCGAGGCAGGGGTGCAGCTTGGCCGCAAGGATATGCCAGCAAATGCGCGGCTGAGGCTGGCGCGCGATATTGGCACGGCGATGGACCGGCTTGCGGTTGAAGAGATCGATGTTGAGGCCTTGTGGGAAGAGCGCGTTTTGCAGGCGCTCGAAGCGAATGCCGATCACTGGCAGGAAAACACAAAGCTGTTCTACACGGTCAGCAAGATGTGGCAGGCGGAACTGGCGGAACGCGGAGAGCTGGATGCTTCCCATCGCCGCAATCTGCTGTTTCATGAAGCAGCGCGGCGGATGCGTGACAATCCGCCGCAAACACCGTTTGTCGCAGCAGGCGTCACCAGCGCCGCGCCCGCGTTGGCAAGAATGTTGCGTACTGTTGCGGAATTGCCCGAAGGCGCGGTTATTCTGCCCGATCTTGATCTTTCGATGTCGGCTGATGTTTGGGACGAGCTGGGCGGGGCAGGTGATCCCGAAGCGGAAACGCCGTTCGACAAAGGCGACGCTGTCACTCACCCGCAGTACCATTTGAAATTGCTCTTGAACCGCATGGGCGTTGCGCGGGAAGAGGTGCAGCAATGGCACCGCGCTGGCCTTGCCAAGGGGCCGCCGGAACGCACCTATGCAATCTCCAGTCTTTTCTTGCCGCCAGAGGCCAGTAAGGCATGGGTCGATTTGCCCGCGGGCAAGCGCCGGCTTGCCGGTGTCTCGCTGGTCGAAACGGCCAATCCGGAAGAAGAGGCGCAGGCCATCGCTCTGCTGGTGCGGGAAGCTTTGGAACAGCCTGAAAAGCGCGTTGCTGTCGTGACGCCAGATCGCGGATTGGCAGGACGCGTGGCGCAGCATTTGCGACGCTGGAAAATCGCTGCGGACGATTCTGCAGGGCGGCCTTTGTCACAAACGGCTGCAGGGCGAGTGATATTGCTGCTGAGCGAAGTGGCGGCAGAGGCGGCTTCTCCCGTGCCGCTGATCGCTCTGCTGGAACATCCTTTCGCCGCGTTTGGAGAAAGCCGGGCCGATTGGCTGAAAGCTGCGCGCAGTTTTGAACGCAAGCTGCGTGGTCCCCGCAAAGAGCCGGGCCTTGCGCCGCTGCATCCGGTGGCAGCAGAGGCGAAAGTAGAGGATTGGTTCAGCGGCGTTGAAACCATGCTGGGCCCGTTGCTGGAACCTGCGGAGCAGCGGTCTCTTGCCGAGTGGCTGGACCTGCTTGCCGAAGCGGGGGAGGCGCTGTGCGGGGAAGCCCTTTGGTCGCGCGAAGATGGCCGGTCGCTTTCTGCCTTCATCGAAGACCTCAGATTACAGGCCCGCGACGTGCCTGTTGCGCTGGAAGCGGCTGACCTGCCCGCTGCATTGCGCGATGCGATGGATCAAGTCGCGGTGCGCCCGCCCTATGGCGGCCATCCGCGTGTGGCGATTTATGGCCTGCTTGAAGCGCGGATGACGCGCGCTGATCTGGTGATTTGCGGCGGATTGAATGAAGGCACATGGCCGCCAACGCCTTCTGCTGATCCGCTTCTGGCGCCCGCAGTTCTGCGCGCGCTTGGCGTTCCGGGTGCGGATTTCCGCATTGGACTTGCCGCGCACGATCTGGCGGGGGCCTTGGGCGCACCTGAAGTCGTTCTGAGCCGTGCGCGCCGCGAAGTTTCTGGCCCCGCAATTGCGTCGCGGTTCCTGCTGCGCGTTCGGGCCTTGCTGGGCCGCGACTTGGTTGAAAATCATGAGAATGCGGAGCTTCCCAAGCTTGTGCGCGCCATTGATGATGGTCGCGGCCACAACGAAACACCCCATCCGCAGCCCAAGCCCATGCCCAATTCGGCGCAGCGGCGGGAGGACATCAGCGTCACGTCGCTCGATCGGTTGCGGTCTGATCCGTATGAATTTTACGCAGGCAAAATCCTGAAGCTTTCCGAAATTGACCTGCTTGATGCTGATCCCGGACCGGCGTGGCAGGGCACGCTGGCTCATGATATTCTTGAGGATTGGCATGAGAACGGCGGATCGCTGGAAGAGCTGGCGGACAAGCATCTGACGGAGCTTTCTGCCCACCCCCTGCTGCGCGCATTGTGGCGGCCACGCCTGTTGCGGGCGCTTGAATGGGTACAATTGCAACTCGCCAGCGAGCATGGCCGAGAGCCGGTGAAATGGGAGGCTTGGGGGCAGATGCACGTCGATGGCATTCGTATTTTCGGAAAGGCCGATCGCATCGACCGCCTTCCCGATGGCTCCTTTGCGATTGTGGATTACAAAACCGGGTCACCGCCAACTGGCGCGCAGGTCGAAAATGGCTTTGCGCTGCAACTCGGGACTATCGGGCTGATCTTGCGCGACGGGGAGTTCGGTAAAGAGTCCGGCTCACCGGTCTCCGGCAATGCCGCGCGATTTGAATATTGGTCGCTCGGGCGCAACGCGAAAAGTGAAACGGGCTTCGGCTACGTCACCACGCCGCTGCTGGAAGGCAATAAACGCAGCGGCATCGCGCCCGAGGACTTCCTGCCCGAAACCGACAGGTTTTTGGGCGAAGCCCTGTCGCAATGGATATTGGGTGATGAACCCTTCACAGCGCGGCTTAATCCCGATGCTCCCGGGTATTCCACTTACGATCAGCTGATGCGTCTCGAAGAATGGCAGGGCCGTGAAGAGGATGGGGCATGAGCGGTAAGGTCTTTGAACTCAAAGAAAATCAGGCGCTCGCCGTTGTGCCCGATGACAGCGTGTGGCTTTCCGCCTCTGCCGGAACGGGCAAGACGCAGGTACTGTCGGCTCGCGTGCTCCGTCTGTTGCTTACCGAAGGCGTCAGCCCCGAACAGATATTGTGCCTGACGTTCACCAAGGCCGGTGCCGCCGAAATGGCGACCCGTGTGAATGAAGTGCTGGCCAATTGGGTGCGGATGAAACCGGAGGAGCTTGCCGCCGATCTCAACGCCATCGGTGCAGCGGGGGATGACGCGACGATAGCGCGCGCTCGCACTCTGTTTGCCTCCGTGCTCGATTGCCCCGGTGGCGGTCTGCGGATTGATACGATCCACGCCTTTGCGCAGTGGTTGCTGTCGGCCTTTCCCGAAGAAGCAGGCCTGACGCCGGGCACGCGGCCGATGGAAGACCGTGACCGCGTGATGCTTTCTGAACGCGTGCTGCGGGATTTGCTGGTCGAATGGCAGTTGAGCGATCCTGCTTCTGTCGAGGCGCTCGAAATGCTTTCGCTGCGGATGGGGCCGGATGGCGCGCGCGGTTGGCTGATGCGCTGCGCGATGGCGCGTGAAGCGTGGTTCGGAAAGTCTGCGTGGCAGCCGCCGATGGAGCCCCGCGTGAAACAATTGCTTGGGATGGCTGCTGATGTGAGCGCCGATGCTCTCGCCAGCGAATGCGCGGACGGCGGGGCAGGAATTGAGCTGATCCGGCAGGTCATGTGGGCCTATGATAGTTGGGGCACCAAGAGCGGACAGAAATTCGCCGGATTAATCGGTGAATGGCTGCTGGGGTCGCCTGATGAGCGATTTTCGGGCAGCAGCGCTTTCCTTGGCGATCTGTTCAACGACAAGGGCCTGCTGAAATATCAAGGCAATCTGGAAAAACAGGATGCTGCAATAACCGCTTTGGCAGAGCAAGCGCGCGTGTGGCTGGAGCAGGTAGCGGAACAAGCGACCCTGCTGGCTCTGGTCGATATCATTACTCCCGCGCTCGAAGTCGGGCGCAAATTCGCGCTGGGCTGGGACGAGGCAAAGCAGCGCGAAGGACTCGTCGATTTCGACGATCTGATCCGCCGCGCCGCCGCTTTGCTGGGCGATGCCGATATGTCCGCATGGATTCGCTATAAGCTGGATCGCCGGTTCGATCATGTGCTGGTGGACGAAGCGCAGGATACGAACGAAGAACAATGGGCAATTATCGGCGCGCTCACCGATGACTTCTTCTCTGGCGAGGGTCAGAAAGGCGACCGGCAGCGCACGCTGTTTGTGGTGGGCGATTACAAGCAGGCGATTTTCGGTTTTCAGGGCACCAGTCCGGAAAACTTCGCTGCGGCCCGCAATCGTTATGCAGACTTGCTGCGGACAAGGCGCGAAAATGCGGCGCAGGCGCGGCAGAATGTCAGCGCCCGTGATTTGCAACAGCTTGGGCTAGGGCGGTCATATCGCACCGCGCAAAGCGTGCTGACATTCGTCGATGCGGCGATGGAGGCGATCACTCCGCAGGCTCTCGGCCTGGACCGTCAGCCTGATGCGCATAAGGGCGATGATCGCCCCGGATTGGTCACGCTTTGGAAGCCCGTGCCGGGAACACCTGAGGATTATGACGAGGCCGATGGTCCGGAAATCCGCGTGTCAGAGCCGGAGCGGCGCATGGCCGATGCTTTGGCGACACAGGTCAAAACCTGGCTCGACAATGGTTTCGCGTTGGCAAAGGGCAAACCGCGCAATGCGACGGCAGGCGACATCATGGTGCTGGTACGCAAGCGTAAGGAGCTGGCCGGGTTGATCGTGGCGCGGCTTCATGCCGCTGGCGTCCCCGTGGCCGGTGTCGACCGCTTGCGACTGGGCGCGCCGTTGGCGGTCAAGGACTTGATGGCCGCCATCCGCTTTGCAGCGCAGCCGCAGGATGATCTTGCTCTGGCCTGTCTGCTGGTTTCGCCCAACTTCGGGTGGTCGCAGGAGCAATTGCTGGAACATGGCTACCGGCCCAAGGATACGCGCCTGTGGGATCATCTGCGGCGCAGCGATCACCCAGATGCGAATGCCGCAGCGGATAGCTTGCGCGATCTGCTGGCACTGGCGGATTACGAGCCCCCGCAGGCCTTGCTGCATTGGATACTCGTTGGCCCTTGGAAGGCACGCGCCAAGCTGGTTGCGCGCCTTGGGAGAGAGGCGAATGATCCCATTGACGAATTGCTCAATGCGGCGCTGCAATTCTCGGCTGCCAATACACCCAGCTTGCAAGGCTTTATCCGCTGGTTCGACGCTGGCGATGGCGAGCTGAAGCGCGAAGCTGAAGGCAGCGGCGATCAGGTGCGGGTGATGACTGTTCATGGCTCAAAGGGGTTGCAAGCGCCCATCGTTATTCTGGCAGATGCCTGCGGTGATCCTGACGCGTCAAGGACCTCTGGGCTCGATTTGCAGGAGGAGGTTGCAGGCGAAGACAGCGGGCTTACTTTGCCGCTTCCGCCACTCTCTAGCGATGAACGCGTTGGCCGCATCGCGGAGGCGGAGGAAGCGGCCAAAGCGTCTGACCGGCAGGAGCATTGGCGGCTGCTTTATGTCGCCATGACCCGTGCAGAAGAGGCGCTGTTCGTCGGCGGATCGCTGGGTAAGCGCGAAGCCGAGCCGAAGCCTGATAGCTGGTATGCCCGCCTTGAACCGCTGTTCGGTGGCGACTGGTTGGAAGATCCCGTTTGGGGCGCTCGAATGGAGCACGGGGAGCGCGCAGCTTCGGTCGAAAAGCGCACGCAAACCGATTTGGCCCTGCCAATGGTGCTCCCACAATGGGCGACCACGCCTGTTGGCGAAGAACCGCGCCCGCCGCGCCCCCTCGCACCGTCTGCCAGTGCAGATGAGCAGGGCAGTGATCCTCCGCTTCCGGTGGAGCAAGCTGCAATTGCTGCGCGGCGGGGGGTGCTGATTCACTCACTGCTGGAACGTCTGCCTGATGTGCCGCCGGAATTGCGCGCTAGCGGGGGCAAGGTGTGGTTGGAGAGGCATGGAAGTGATCTTGCGCCCGCAGAACGCGAAGACATGGTTGCCCGCGCGCTCACAGTGCTTGATGATCTGCAATGGCAGGAACTTTTCGGCCCAGACGCGCTTGCCGAAGTGCCTCTTGCAGCGACAATTGGCGAGCAAGTGATTGCAGGTACGGCTGATCGGCTGCTGGTTACGCCAGCGCGCGTGCTGGTTGCCGATTTCAAAACCGCCCGCCGTCCGCCTGCAACCCTTGGCGCGGTGCCCAATTCCACGCTGAAGCAAATGGGCGCCTATGCCGCCGCGCTTGCTGTGATCTTTCCGGACCGCGTCATTAAGGCCGCAGTACTTTACACCCAAACGCCGCAGCTAATTGCTATTCCGGCAGAGCTCCTTGCAGCGCATTATCCGTCTGCGAAAGCTGATCTGGGGGTAGGCTAAGGAAAGCTATCGCGCCTCATGCATTGAGGTACTACGAACCATCCCCAAATAGAGCTTCAAGCCGATTAGGAGACGCCATTATGGCCACCAAGAATGTTACCGACGCCAGCTTCCAGGCTGATGTGCTCGATTCCGACAAGCCAGTGCTGGTCGATTTCTGGGCTGAATGGTGCGGACCGTGCAAAATGATCGCACCCGCGCTGGAAGAGATTTCGGATGAGCTGGCCGACCAAGTGACCATCGCCAAGATGGACATCATGGAAAACCCCGAAGTGCCGGGCAAGATGGGCGTCCAGTCGATCCCGTTCCTCGTCCTGTTCAAGGATGGCAAGCCGGTTGCGCAGCAGATGGGCGCCGCGCCGAAGAACGCGTTGAAAGGCTGGCTGGAAGGCGAGCTTTAAGCGTCCAGAGCGTTTAACCGCTTTACCATTTCCTCCCACATGGCAGGTGAGGCTGCGCCGACCAGACCTTTGCGGTCCCATTCGTCTACTCGGTAGGCGGACCCGTCTAGTCGCGCGGCCTTGCCGCCTGCCTCGTTCAGCCACAACACGCCAGCCGCGTGATCCCACGCCAATGTGCGCTCGAAAATCGACACATCATTGGTGCCAAACGCCAGCCGCGGATATTGTTCGGCAGCGCAATAGGGGATGTCGATCAGGCGGTAGTGCGGCATGATCTGCGCTTTCATCGCCTCGCGCTGCGCATCGTCCATGAAAATCAGTGAAATTGCCGCAACGGGCGGTGTCTCGCCAGTGAGTTTTGCAGTGACCTTGTCCTCGCCGATAAAAGCACCTTTGCCACGGTGCGCCACGCAGAATCGGCGCGTTAGGCAATCATGTATCCATCCGGTGTGCGCTTCTCCGCCAGAGGCCATTGCGATCAGAATGCCAAACGGCGGCTTTCCGGCGGCGAAATTGCGCGTTCCGTCAATCGGATCAACGATCCAGCAATCGCCTTTCAACCCATCCAGAGCAGAGGGATCGGCATGCACTTGCTCTTCGCCTACAAAGGCCAGACCGGGGATGATTTTTTCAAGTCCTTCGCGCAGCATTTCTTCGGAATCGCGGTCTGCCACGGTGACAGGATCGTTGCCGCCCTTATCTTCAACCTCGCCCTCGGCTAAGTTCCGATAACGCGGTAGAATGGCTTTGTCTGTGACATCGCGCAGCAAATCTTCAATTGCGCGGTGGAACGCCAGAATGTCACTCATGAACGATAATCAGCGTTGATGCTGATATAGCCGTGGGTCAGGTCGCAGGTCCAAACCGTGGCGTGGCCATCGCCAAGGCCCAGATCAACGGTCACGTCGATTTCCGCGCTTTCAAGGTGCTTTGCCACGGGAGCTTCATCATAGTCTGCAACCGGCAGGCCGTCCTTCGCAGCCCATACGCCGCCAAAAGCAATGGAGAGCGTGTCTCTGTCGGCCGGTTCGCCCGCTTTGCCCACTGCCATGACAACGCGGCCCCAGTTCGCATCTCCGCCCGCAATGGCGGTTTTGACCAGCGGTGAATTGGCGACAGCAAGGCCGACGCGCCGTGCGCTGTCATCGCTTTGTGCTCCAGAGACATTCACCGCTATGAATTTGCTGGCCCCTTCGCCGTCACGCACGACCAGTTGCGCGAGGTTGCGGCACACATCCTCCAGCGCGGCCATAAAGGCATCTGCACCCGGATCATCGAAGGAGGCGAGGGGCGCGTTGCCCGCTTTGCCTGTCGCAAAGGCCAGCACAGTGTCGCTAGTCGAGGTGTCGCTATCAACGGTGATGCAGCTGTATGTGCGCGTATTGGCGGCTGAGAGGCATTGTTGCAGGAAAGCAGGCTCCACCGCCGCATCGGTGAAGATATAACCGAGCATGGTCGCCATATCCGGCGCGATCATGCCGCTGCCCTTGATGATGCCGTTCAGCACAATGCGTGTGTCGCCGATCATCGCGGCAGAGGTAGCGCCCTTCGCAAAAGTGTCCGTCGTGCCGATGGCGTTGGTGGCTTCTTGCCAACTGCATGGCTCCGCCTCCAGCGCTGCGGCCACGCCTTCCTGTGCCTTGTCCTTGGGAAGCGGCACGCCGATCACGCCGGTGGAGGAAACCAGTATGTCTGACGGTTCGCAATCCAGATGATGCGCGGCCTGCGCCATAATTTGCTCGACCGCATCGCGCCCGCGATAACCGGTGAAGGCGTTGGAATTTCCCGCGTTGACGATCAAAGCCCGCGCACGGCCAAGTTTAACCTGCTCACGCCCCATTTCGACTTCGGTGGAGCAGCACACATTTTGCGTAAACACGCCTGCGAGTGCCGTCCCTTTGGACAATTCTACGAAGGTAAGGTCGGCGCGGTCCCATTCCTTGTAATGGGCGCGAGCAACACGCAACGTGACGCCTTCGACGGGCGGCATATCGGGGAAGGGCATAGCGAGAGGTGAGGGTGCGAGATCCATGCACCTGCTCATAACGAGGCAAGTTTGCAGTAACAACGCGTCAATTTCACCGCATATTCACGCATTCTGGCATAGACTTCGCCGCATCAATCGCTATCTGACAGGCTCTATGCTTCGCCAATTGCTCACCTTGCTTGCTGTAATCTCGGGCTTCACGCTCGCGGCGGAGCCTGTGTCGGCAGCGGATGCAGGTCTGATCAGCATTGCTGCGGCAGAGCAGGCGGATTGTGCGGCAATCGTGAACACGCCGGTCCAGCTTCGTCAGACAAACACTGTGCGCGATGTCCCGCAGGCTTTGCCTTGCCCACATCAGCCAGCGATTGCGCTGGCCCCCAGCGTACGCATTCAGGTGGACCGCGCGCTACAATAGCGCAGCAAACCCCTCATATCGCCTGACTTCTTTCAGGCCGCGCCGATCCGCGCGGCCTTCTTCCATATTACCCGAATAGGAATAGCCCGCCATGTGGCAGACAATCGCCAAAACCGTTTTCGGCTCGTCCAATGACCGTTACGTCAAATCGCTCGACAAAATTGTATCGCGCATCAATGGGTTGGAAGACCAATTGCTCGACTTCTCCGATGAAGAGCTAAAGGCGCAAACCGTCAAGTTCCGCATCAAGCTGGAAGAAGGCGCTACGCTGGACGACATCATGCCCGAAGCCTTCGCCACGGTGCGAGAGGCGTCGAAGCGCGTGCTGGGTATGCGCCATTTTGATGTGCAGATGGTAGGCGGTATTGTTCTTCATCGCGGCGAAATCGCGGAAATGAAGACGGGTGAGGGTAAGACGCTGGTCGCCACGCTTGCCACCTATCTCAATGCCATCGAAGGCAAGGGCGTTCATGTCGTGACCGTCAATGATTACCTTGCCAGCCGCGATGCTGGCTGGATGGGGCAATTGTATAATTTCCTTGGTCTGACGACCGGCGTGATTGTGCCGAACCTGCCCGAGGCGCAGCGGCGTGAAGCCTACGCCGCCGACATCACCTATGGCACGAACAATGAATTCGGTTTCGATTATCTGCGCGACAATATGAAGCAGGAACGCAGCCAGATGGTGCAGCGCCCCTTCAACTTCGCGATTGTCGATGAGGTGGACTCGATCCTGATTGACGAAGCGCGGACTCCGCTGATCATCTCAGGCCCGACCGAAGACAAGAGCGAGCTGTATGTCGCCCTCGATGTCATCATCAAGGAATTGGTGAAAGATCAGGAAGCGCTGGAGAAGGAAAACGGCGGCCCTCTGGGTGAAGAAGAAGGCTTCTACACGAAGGACGAGAAATCGCGGAATGTCTCGCTGACGGAAATTGGTGCAGAGGAAATTGAGCAGCGCTTGTTGGCCTCTGGCTTGATGCAATCTGACAATCTCTACGATATAGAGAACACGCAAATCGTGCATCACATGGACCAGGCGCTGAAGGCCGTGGTCATGTTCAAGAAGGATACGGATTACATCGTGAAAGACGACAAAGTCGTCATCATCGATGAATTTACAGGCCGGATGATGGATGGCCGCCGCTGGTCCAACGGCTTGCATCAGGCGGCAGAGGCCAAGGAAGGGGTGGAAATCCTTCCCGAGAACCAGACCATGGCCTCGATCACCTTCCAGAACTATTTCCGCATGTACCCCAAACTGTCCGGCATGACCGGTACCGCCGCCACCGAAGCGAGCGAGTTTTGGGATATCTACAAGCTCAACGTTGTGGAAATTCCTACCAATGTGCAGATTAAGCGCGTTGATGAAGAAGACGAATTCTACAAGAGCACGCTCGACAAGTTCGCCGCCATCGCCAAGGCGATCCGGGAGCAAAGCGAATTGGGCCAACCTGTCCTGGTCGGCACCGTCTCCATCGAAAAGTCAGAATTGCTTAGCCAGTTCCTCGACAAGGAAGGCGTTGAGCACGCCGTTCTCAACGCCCGAATGCATGAACAAGAAGCGCGTATCGTCGCACAGGCTGGCCGAACCGGCGCAGTGACAATTGCGACCAACATGGCTGGACGCGGTACCGATATTCAGCTGGGCGGTAACGTTGAATTCCGTACCGAGGACGAACTTTCGGAAATGGAAGACGGCCCTGAAAAGGACGCCGCGATTGAGAAGATCAAGGCTGAAGTCACCGCAGAAAAGCAAGCCGTTTTGGACGCTGGCGGATTGTTCGTGCTGGGCACGGAACGCCATGAAAGCCGCCGCATTGATAATCAACTGCGTGGCCGGTCAGGCCGTCAGGGCGATCCGGGCCTGTCCCGTTTTTACCTTTGCCTTGAAGATGATTTGCTGCGCATTTTTGGGCCGGACACGCTGTTCTCCAAGATGATGAATGCCAACCTCGAGGATGGCGAGGCGATTGGTTCCAAATGGCTGTCCAAAGCCATTGAGACCGCACAGAAGAAGGTCGAGGCGCGTAACTACGAAATGCGTAAGCAGGTCGTGCAATACGATGATGTGATGAACGACCAGCGCAAGGTCATTTACGAACAGCGCAGCGAAATCATGGATTCAGAGCGCGTTGACGATGTGGTGGAGGAAATGCGCCGTGACGCCATCAACGCCATTGTCGCGAAGGCTTGCCCTCCAGGATCCTATCCTGAGCAGTGGGACATTGATGGGCTGAAAGAGGGCATCGACACCGTTCTGGGGCTGGATGTGCCGCTTGATGCGTGGCTGGAAGAAGATCAGGTTGAGCCCGATATCATCGAAGAGCGGCTGCAAACGCAGGCCGAAGAAAAGATGGTCGCGCGGATTGCTGATATTCCGGAAGATTCGTGGCGACGGGTGGAAAAGAGCATCCTGCTTGAGCGGCTCGATTATCATTGGAAAGAACACCTCGCGACGCTCGATGCGCTGCGTCAGGTGGTGTTCCTGCGCGCCTATGCGCAGAAGCAGCCTATCAATGAATATAAGCAAGAAGCGTTCGGCCTGTTCGAAACCATGCTCGATACGCTGCGCGAAGATGTCAGCAAAGTGCTGCTCACGGCAGAATTCCGCCCGGCAGCGCCGCCTCCGCCGCGTGATTTGCCTGATCTGCCAGAATTCCTGACAGGCCACATTGATCCGTTTACAGGAGAGGATAACTCCAACGACGGCGATGGTTCGGCGGCGCGTGCGCCTTTGTTCGGAACGCTGGCAGGTTCTCCCGTCGCATCGACCGGATCGGGCGGCGCGCGATCAGCTGATCCCTATGCGGGCCAGAATGTGAGCCGCAACGCGCCGTGTCCATGCGGTTCGGGCAGCAAGTACAAGCACTGTCACGGGGCACAGGGCTAAAGGCATTTCCGCGTGTACCTGCATCCGCAGGTGCGTCCTCCCGGCCGTTCCCTTCGCTACGCCGCGGGGCCGGTTCGGGCGGGCGTTCACCCTTGCCACCAGCCCAAGCGGGCCGGTTTTCGTGAAGTGTTGGAACGACTGTGCTGAAATCGTCGCCGACCAGGCGACGACAGAGCGCAAATGCGCGACCGCAGGTGCCCCGCAGCGAAGCGGAGGGAATTGCATCGAGGATGCTCGCCCGGATGGGCGAGCGTAACGATACCAATTAAGATTTTTTGAAAATGGCTCCCCGAGTAGGATTCGAACCTACGGCCAAGTGATTAACAGTCACCTACTCTACCGCTGAGCTATCGGGGAGCAGCCCGAAAGGCAGGAGAGCGCCTATATGGGGGGCGATTTGGTTTGGCAAGGCCCTGTTTTAAGGACTTCGTCTATTACCTGCGATCAGGTGATAAATTGCTCTGCCACGATGCGCTCATCCAGCGCATGGCCGGGGTCGAATAGCAGGGTCATTTCCTTGTCCCGCGCAATTTCCACATGCACTTCGGCGATGTCCCGCACTTCTTTCTGGTCGGCCACCACTGCGACAGGGCGCTTGGCCGGTTCGTGGACACGGAATGTCACGCGGCTGCGCTCCGGCAGAATCGCACCGGGCCAGCGGCGCGGGCGGAACGGGCTGATAGGGGTGAGGGCGAGCATGCGCGAATCCAGCGGCAGGATCGGACCATTTGCGGAAAGATTATAAGCAGTGGAGCCAACCGGCGTGGCCAGCAGCACTCCGTCCCCCGCCAATTCAGGTATGCGGACCCGGCCGTTGACAGAAATTTCCACTTTCGCCGTCTGCCGCGTTTCGCGCAGCAGGCTTACCTCATTGATGGCGCAGGAGCTGACGCGCTCTCCAGACTGGGTCACGGCTTCCATTCGTAAGGGCGAAACAATCAGCGGCTTGGCCTTCGTGAGCCGGGGCAAAATGTCTCCGAACCCGAAGTATCGGTTCATCAGAAAGCCAACGGTGCCAAGGTTCAGGCCAAAGACCGGCAGTGTCCTGTCGCTGTCGAGCATATCGTGCAGAGTATCGAGCATGAAGCCGTCCCCGCCAAGGGCTACGACGACATCAGCTTCATCCAGCGGTACAAAATCGGCGCGCGCTGCCAGCTCCTCCGCCGCCGTGGTCGACTTTTCCGTGTCAGAATGCAGCAGAGCAAGCTTCTTGAAGCTCGGTTTTTCGTCCCCACTCGGCATTGCGTCTCCCATCCCGGTCAACTCTATGGAGCGCCGTCCCGATTTGCAACGCGCCATTATGCGTGAGAGACTACACTCTTCGCATTGGGCAGGAGGCTTGCATGTCAATTCCAGCACAAATCATTGATCGCCGCGCCAGATTCGACCGGCGGCAGGCAGAGCCGCATCCTGTCACAGAGGATCTTGCGGATGCTCTGACAGCCGATGCGATCGAATTGCTGTTCCAGCCGCAGTTTCGCAGCTCTGACGGAGCGTTGGCGGGGGCAGAGGCGCTGGTGCGCTGGGAGCATCCCGATCATGGCGTTCTCGCTGGCGATGCATTGGTGGCGATTTCACAAAGCGGCGGTATCGCCCGCCGACTGTCACGGCATATTGCTCGCGCGTCATTGGCGGCGGCGGCGAAGTGGCCTGATCACCTGCGTCTGTCGATTAATGTGACGGCGATGGACCTGTTCGACCGCACATTTGGCGAGGAATTGCTCGCCATGATTGCCGATGCAGATTTTCCAGCGGGCAGACTGACACTGGAAATTACCGAACAGGCGCTGGTCGCTGATCTTGACCGGTCGGCAGAGCGGCTGAAACATCTGGCAGATGCCGGCATCCACATTGCGCTGGATGATTTTGGCGCAGGTTTTTGCAACTTTCGCTATTTGAAAGTGCTGCCGCTTCACGCGTTGAAGCTGGATCGTTCGATGATCGAAGGCGTGGCGAGCGATCCGCGCGATCTGGCCGTGCTGCGCGGCATCATTGCGATGGCCCGTGCGCTTGATCTCAGCGTTATTGCAGAGGGTATCGAAACCGAAGAGCAGCGCGACGTCGCCGTGCGTGAAGGCTGCGATGTCTTGCAAGGCTATTTGCCCGGAAGGCCCAAGTCGCCGAAACTGTTTGCCGATCAGGTCGCGTCTGCGGGGTAAGCCGCAGCTACGATTTCGGCATCAGTCCGCTGCCACTTCGGCATTTTTCACATGTGTGTCGAACCAGTCGATCATCTCGGCCAGAGTATGCAGCACGGATTCGCGCCCGCGATAGCCATGACTTTCGTACGGCAGCATCACCAGCCTCGCCGTGCCGCCAGTCCCGCGCACAGCTGCAAACATGCGTTCTGACTGCTGCGGGAATGTGCCCGAGTTGTTGTCATTGTTGCCGTGGATCAGCAGCATCGGCTCATTGATCATGTCCGCCGCCATAAAGGGCGATAGCTCATAATATGTCTCTGGCGCGTCCCAGAAGATGCGCCTTTCAGCCTGAAATCCGAACGGTGTCAGTGTGCGGTTATACGCGCCCGAGCGGGCGATGCCTGCGCGGAAAATATCGCTGCGAGCAAGGAGATGCGCCGTCATAAACGCGCCATAACTGTGCCCGCCAACGCCCACTCGCTCGCCATCGCTGATCCCGCGCTCGACCGCGAAGTCGACTGCTGCCTGTCCGCTGGAGACGATCTGTTCGATAAAAGTATCGTTCACCGTTTCAGGATCGTCGCCGATTACCGGCATCGAGGCATTGTCCAGGACGGCATAGCCCTGCGTCAGGAAAAACAGATGCGAATATCCGCCAATCCGGGTGAACCGGTACGGTGAATTCCGGTTTTGCGACGCGGTATTGGCGCTGCTGAATTCGCGGGGATAGGCCCATACGACCAGCGGCAATTGCTGGCCTTCGACATAGTCGGGCGGCAAGTACAACGTGGCCGTCAGCTCGGTCCCGTCCTCGCGCGTGTAGGTCACGAGTTCGCGGCTGATACCGGTCAATTCCGGGTGCGGATCGGCAAAGTCGGTAAGTGCTGTCGTGACGTCACCATTATGCAGGCGGAAATTTCCCGGATCGGTCGGGCTCTGGTAATATGTGACGAAGGCACTGCCGCTTTCATCGAGGACATCCACCACGCTTTCCAGATTCTCTCCTGTGTTCCGCCAGATTTCCTGCGTTTCCAGCGTGGCCAGATCGAAGCTGCGGAGGAAGGGGCGCAAGCCTTCTGGCGTCGCTCCGCTCCCGCTGAGCAGCAACACGCCATCATTGTTGCGCGCCACATTGAAACCTGCCGCTGTGGTGACCGTGATGGGGGAGCCGGGGTTGTTGTACGCATCCTGCGTATCGCGCAGATTGATGACGCGGTCCGGTTCGCTTCCAGTTACGTCAACATGTGTCAGGCGGATTTCGCGCGTATTGCGGTCGTAATCATAGGCGATCACATCGTCGGTATCTTCCATGCCGACGAAGCCGGAATAGCGATCTTCAAAGCGAGCGATTTCCATTGGTTCACTGGAGAATGGCGCAGCAAGACCCATCATTGCATCGCGAATATCCGTCTCCGTGCGTGGATCGCCGCCATCCTGCGCCTCTGCCCAAACGAGCAGCGCGTCTTCGGTAGGGTGCCAGGTGATAGAGCGACGACCCGTGGGCACGCCTTGTACCGGCAAATTGTCGGCGATTGGGCGCTGCGCTATTGTTGTGACCACCGCTCCGGTGGCATCAGTCGCTACAGAGGTGAGCGGAAAACGGCTCCATGGGACTTGATAGCTGAACGGCTGTTCGAGCCATTCCATCAGCATATAATTGCCGTCTGGCGATGCTGCGACATCAGTGTAGATGCGCGGTTCGCCCAAGACTTCCGGGGCGCTGCCGTCGAGCGCATAGGCCACAGGCTGACTGGTGGTCAGCCAAGTAAACAGCGCTTCGTCATGCGGGTTTTCCAGCAAATCCTGGTAGGTCCGCGTCTGGGCTTCCTCCCCGCCTGACGCATCCTGAAGGGCGGGGCCAATTGGGGTGGGCGATTCCGCAGGCATCGGTCCGCGATCATCAGGTGATGCAAGGATTAGCAGGCGGCCATCAGGCATCCACCGTGGGCCTTGGAAAATCGCATTGATGCCGCGCTCACTTACGGTGGTCGCTTCGCCGCTGGCGGTATCCAGCACCATCAGCGCCATGCCGTCCGCATATGTATTGGTGAAGGCAACATGGCGGCCATCGGGCGACCAGCTGAGGTCCGAGACATCCGCCTCTTCCGGCAGAGCGACTTGCCGCTGATCGCCACCTTCAACATCGCGCAATGCCATGCCGACAAAGGCGCGTGTGCCGTGGCGGTCGTTAATCGCCGCGTCCAATCGCAATCCGGCGAGCTTTTCCATCGGCCTTGCCAATTCTGACACAGGCGGCAGGCTTTCACGTTCCAGCAGCAGGATGGTGTCACCTCCCGGCGAGACGGAAACGCTGGGGGAGGGCGCGCGCAGCACGATATCGGTGACATCTGCGGGCGGTTCGCGATAGGTTTCCTGCGCGGCAACGGGCGCAGCAAGTGCGAGGGCGAGGGCGGTGGAAAGCAGCAAACGCATAGGTCGAAAGTCCTCCTGTTGCGCGCACTATTGATGCAGGCAGTCCGGAAGACAAGACACTACGCAGCTTTCTTTTTTGCTCTTTTTACAACGCTGCTCAAACCCTTGGTCAATTGGAACAGCCCGTTCAGCCTGCTTTGCGGATCGCCCCAGGCGCGGTTAATAACCAGTTTCATATCGGGCCGCAGTTTTGCAGTGCCATTCAACCGGTCGACATAAGCGATGAGGCCCACTGGATCGGGGAAGTTGTCCTCATGGAAAGTCACCAGAGTGCCGCGCGCGCCAACATCAATCTTGGCGATATTGGCGCTGATGGCCTGCGCCTTGATCTCGATCAGGCGGATCAGGTTCTTGGTTGGCTGCGGCAGTTCCCCGAACCGGTCAATCATCTCCGCAGCAAGGCTTTCGATCTCTGACTGCCCTTCGGTCTGATTGAGGCGGCGGTAAAGCGCCATGCGAACGGCCAGATCAGGCACATAGTCTTCAGGGATCATAATCGGCGCATCGACAGTAATTTGCGGAGAGAAGCCGCTGCTGTCCGGTTTCAGCCCGGCATCGCCAGCCTTGGCAGCAAGAATCGCGTCTTCCAGCATGGATTGATACAGCTCAAATCCCACTTCGCGGATGTGGCCTGATTGTTCGTCCCCCAGAAGATTGCCCGCGCCGCGAATGTCCAGATCGTGGCTGGCAAGTTGGAAGCCTGCGCCCAAACTGTCCAGATCACTCAAGACCTTCAGGCGCTTTTCCGCCACTTCTGAAAGCTGTGTATCGGCAGGCGTGGTGAGATAGGCGTAGGCGCGAATCTTCGCACGGCCCACGCGGCCACGCAGTTGATATAGCTGAGCCAAACCAAACCGGTCTGCCCGGTGGATGATCATCGTGTTCGCGGTCGGCAAATCCAGCCCGCTTTCGATGATGGTGGTGGAGAGAAGAACTTCGTATTTGCCTTCGTAAAAGGCGCTCATCCGTTCTTCGATTTCGCTGGCGCCCATTTGTCCGTGGGCGGATACAACCTTCACCTCGGGCACGGTTTCGCGCAGCCATTCTTCGATTGGCCCCATGTCGGAAATACGCGGGACAACGATGAAGCTCTGCCCACCGCGATGGTGTTCGCGCAGCAAAGCTTCCCGCACGACCATATCATCCCATTCGGACACATAAGTGCGCACGGCGAGGCGATCGACGGGCGGGGTTTTGATCGTGGAAAGCTCTCGCAATCCGCTCATCGCCATTTGCAGCGTGCGCGGGATGGGTGTCGCGGTGAGAGTGAGGACATGCACGTCGGCGCGAAGGGCTTTCAGCTTTTCCTTATGTGTCACGCCAAAGCGCTGTTCTTCGTCCACGATCACAAGGCCGAGGTTTTTG
>ENA-ORXU01001063-ORXU01001063.1-marine-metagenome-genome-assembly--contig:-NODE-1063-length-25100-cov-5.230348_pt1 | contig 25100 bp, 20 predicted proteins | sample MGYA00237869_ERZ511484 | MGnify/ENA metagenome assembly ERZ511484
GCTTGATGTGTCATTGGACAAGAATCGCGATGCACTCATCAAGGTTCTCGAGACAGGCGCGTCAGTAACCTATGCCGATCATCATTTCCCGGGTGATATTCCCGAGCATGCCAACCTCACCACACACATAGATACCGCTGCAGAAACCTGCACGGGTTTGATCGTGAACGGTTTACTCAAAGGCGCACACCTGGCGTGGGCTGTTACAGCTGCGTTTGGTGATAACCTGCTGGTCAATGCTCGCCAGGCTGCAGCACCACTGAATCTGTCTGCCGAGGATCTGGACAAGCTGATGACGCTGGGCACGCTGCTTAATTACAACGGCTATGGTTCCAGCCTGGAAGATCTGTTCTTTGCACCGGCCGACCTGTATCGACGCATCCAGCCACATAGCGACCCATTGACGTTCATCAATGAAGATGCAGCATTTACAACACTCAAGGAAGGCTTTGCCAGTGACCATACGCGGGCCACATCCATTGAAGCGGCGCGTAGCACTGAGAGCATTGCCATCTTTCAGTTCCCCAACGATCCTTTTGCACGACGCATCAGTGGCGTCTATGCCAACGAGCTTGCACAACAACATCCTGATCGTGCACACGCCTTGCTCAGTGAGCTGGATGATGGGTCGTATCTGGTCAGTGTGCGCGCACCACTCAACAACCGAACGGGTGCTGATGAGCTGTGCCGACAGTTTGAAACCGGTGGTGGTAGAAAAGCGGCAGCAGGCATCAATCAGTTGCCTGCCAGTGACGTTGACCGGTTTGCACAAGCGATGAGCGAGCAATTCAAACGGAGTTAACCTCGTCTTTACCCCAGTGTTGCAGACAGACGCAGCAGTCAGCTTTGCCCCAGCCCCATCAGCTCACGCGTATGCGCCGTTGCACAGCGACCCAGCGCGGGTAACGAATAGCCACCTTCCAGCATCGATACGATTCTGCCGCCTGCATGACGATCAGCTACATCCATGATTTTCCGGGTGATCCAGACGAAGTCGTTATCCTGCAAATTAAGGCTCGCCAAAGGATCGTCCATGTGAGCATCAAAGCCTGCACTGATAAAAATCATCTGCGGCTTGAAAGACTCTAGTGCTGGTAACCACGTATCTGTAATTGCCCCTCTAAAATCTGCACTGCTACAGCCTGAGTTCAGCGGCACGTTAACGCGCTGATCAGTGACGTTGTCACGGTACCCACCCGGATAAAACGGATGCTGAAACGATGAGCAGAACAGAATGTTGGGATCGCTATCCACTATATCTTCCGTGCCATTGCCATGGTGCACATCAAAATCCACAATGGCCACACGCTCAAGGCCATGCGTCTTGATAGCGTGACGAGCAGCTATGGCGATGTTGCCAAAGAAACAAAAACCCATTGCCTGAATCTTCTCCGCATGGTGGCCGGGAGGGCGCGTCAGGCAGAAGGCATTGTTCGCGGCACCACTGATTACCTGATCCACCGCTAGTACACCTGCACCAGCGCCTCGCAAGCTGGCATCCAGGGTGAAACAGTTCATGGCGGTGTCAGGGTCCAGTTGAATCGATCCGTTTGCAGGCGACTTGCTGTGGATCATGTTCACATAACTTTCGGGGTGCGCCAGCATCAGTTGCTCAGGCGTGGCCCTGGGAGCTTCATGGTGTTGCAGGTAGTCGAAGATATCCTGCTTCTTCATCTGATCGCTGATGGCGTCGATACGCTGCGGACACTCCGGGTGCCCAGGGCTGATTTCATGACGAACACAATCGCTATGAGAGATAAGGGCGGTCGGCATGAATACTCCTGCAAGCACAAGTGAAGTGAACGAGTATCAATATACCAGTAAGCCGATGCGGGCTCAGTAAAACTGTATATTGAATGCATGTCTACGCTACACCTCGACAAGCTTCTCGATCCCGGCTCCATTGTGCTCGTGGGCGCTAGTGCACGTGAGGGCTCCCCGGGTAACAAGCTCACTCGCAATCTGTTACTTGGCGGGTACAAGGGCACAGTGCATCTAGTCAACCCGCGCTATCCTGACATTCTGGATACCCCGTGCCTGAAGTCGATCAAAGCCCTGCCAGAAACACCTGATCTGGCCATTCTCATCGTGCCTGCGCGCCTGCTCAGACGCACACTGGTGCAATGCTCACGCAAGGGCATCAAGGTGGCCATGATCATGTCGGGCACTGAGAAAAGCCAGGCACTACACCGCTATGCCCAACGATTGGGAATGCGCCTGGTGGGCCCCTACTGTGCCGGGCTTATTCGCCCGCACATCAGTCTGAACGCCAGCTACAGCCAGAACACGATTGCCAAGGGCACGTTAGCGATCGTCAGCCAGTCTGCTTCACTTGGCGCTGCCATGCTCGATTGGGCACAGACCAGCAACGTGGGATTCTCGGCATTGCTTTCCACCGGGGAAGATACCGATATCAGCTTGTCGGACTTACTCGACCTGCTGGCAGAGGACCATCACACACGAGCCGTCATCGTGTACGTAGACCGGGTTAAAGACATTCGCGCGTTCCTGAGTGCGTTGAGTGCCACGGCTCGCATCAAGCCTGTAGTGTTGATGCGCTCTCCCACCGAGGCTGCCCGCTTCTGTGACGCGCTAACCCGCAACGGAGAGGTATACACGTCGGGTGATGTGCTTCAAGCTGCCCTGAATCGTGCCGGTGTGGTTCGTATACGTACTTTTCAAAACCTGTTTGCTGCAGCCAAGATCCTATCCACTCGTGCGCGTGTGAAAGGCGACCGATTAGCCATCATCAGCAACGGTCTGGCATCGGCCATGATGGCGGTAGAGCGAATGGAAATTAAGCACTTCCGTGTGCCACCCGTTGACGCAAAATCTCTGAAAGCGCTGGCTAAACAATCCGACGGCAGCTTTAGCGGACGCAACCCACTGGTGCTGCGTCACCCTGACGCACTGGCCGACCAGTATGTTCAGTTTATTGATGCCGTCATGGCGATGGACCGATACGACGCTATCCTCATCATCTTCGTACCCGATGCCAGAAATGATCCAGACGCCGTGGCGCAGCTCATCATCGACAAGCTACCAAAAGCCAAACCGATACTGGCGTGCTGGATGGGCGACGCCAGTGTGCTAACGGCCCGTGAGAAATTCTCCCAAGCGGGCATTGCCACCTTCCGCACACCGGAAGGCGCTGTGGATGGTTTTGATTTCCTACATCGTTACTTTGTCAGCCAGCAGCAATTGCTCCAGCTTCCCAACCCTGCTTCGCGCAAAACGCGCGCTGACGCCAACGCCGCTCACAAGGTAGTAGATGCAGCACTCGCGGCTGGCCAGCGCGTCATGTCGCCTGATGACACACGCAAACTACTAAAGTTGTTTGATATACCGGTGCTGCCTTCCAGGCACGCCACCACCCTGCCCGATGCCACCGCCATGGCGAAGGAGATTGGTTTCCCAGTAGCGCTGAAGCTTGTGTCGCCCAACATCAGTTACAAGGCGTCAGTGATCAGCACCCAGCTGAACCTGCAGAGCGTGCGAGACGTACAGAGCGCCTGGCAACGCATAGAACAACGCCTGGCAGAGCTACGGCCCGATGCCACGTTTCAGGGTGTTCTGGTGGAAGCCATGCATGCGCCGGGTAACCAACGGCAACTGTCGTTAACATTATCGCGTGATGCCACATTCGGGCCTACCATTGGCGTGGGCATAGGAGGAGATCTTACTGTGCTGGCCCACGTGCGTGCCGTACAGCTACCGCCACTGAATCGCTACCTCATTGAAGACTTGCTGGACAACCGCGACATACGCTCATACATGGGTGCTTTCCGCCATACCGAGGCCGTGAGCATTGAGCCGGTGGCGCACATCCTCAGACGATTGTCTGAAATGGCCTGTGAGATGCCCGATATACATTCGCTGGATATTAATCCGTTGGTTGTAAGCTGCGACGGTGCAGTAGCCATGGATGTGCAGGTAGTGCTTGAAAGCTCACGGAACACGAAGCTGTATTCACACCTGGCTATCCACCCCTACCCCTGGCAGTGGATTCGCGACCTGACACTCAAGAACAACCGACAAATACAACTACGGCCTATCAGACCCGATGATGCAGCATCCATCAGCGCACTGGTCAAGAACATGTCTGCCGAGTCGCGTTACTTCCGGTTCATGCACGCTATCAATGAATTATCGCCGCAGATGGTGGCGCAGTTCACCAAGCTGGACTACGACAGGCAGATGGCCTTTGTGGCCGTGAGTGAGGTGAACAACGTGGTAGGCGTAAGCCGCTACATGATCAGTAGCAATCGTTTGTCCGGGGAGTTTGCCATATCCGTAAGTGATGACTGGAAGGGGCTTGGACTGGCGTCATCTCTCATGCGCTTGTTAATGGAACATGCAAAAGATCAAGGCCTGCAGACTCTGCAAGGTGATGTGCTACGCACTAACACACCCATGCATGGCTTGATGAAGTCACTGGGCTTCAAGTCCAGAACCAGCCCAGACGAACCCGAAGTACTTCTGTTTACCTATCCCTTGAACGAGCCCGCATGAGACCCAAGCTGGAAACGATTACGCTGAGCGTAGACGGTAAAACCATTGCCGGTATACGACAGCGAGACCCTAACGCTGTTGATGCACCCAAGCTACTGTGTGTACACGGCTGGCTAGACAACGCCAACAGCTTCGTTCCCATGATACCGTACCTGCCAGCTTTTGACCTGGTGGCTATAGACCTACCCGGCCATGGCTACAGCGATGCACTGCCGCAAGGGTATACGTTTCATGAGTTGTGCTATCAGCTAACGCGAATTGTGGAAGCACTGGAATGGGATAGCTGTCATTTGATGGGGCATTCACTGGGCGGATGTATAACGCCTATGTTGTGTGTTGCCAACCCTGCCATTGCTGAGAGTTTGATACTGATAGAGGCCAGCGGCCCCTTAAGCGAATCCGCTGCGAAGTTGCCCGAGCGCATGGCCAAGTCCATGCAGGATCGCTTGAACCCCGCACGCTTCCAGTCCAGAACATTCAGCACCAAAGATGATGCCATCAAGTCACGCCTCAAAGCGGCGAAGATGGCCCCGATGTCCGCCAAGCTGATTATTGACAGACAGGTAAAGGAAATAGATTCTGGATACCAATGGCGCTTCGACCCACGTTGGCGCGAATCCTCCTCACAGTATCAAACAGAAGAACAGGTGCGTGCGGTGTTAGCAGCTGTGGGTTGTAAAACATTGGCTGTTGTTGGGGATGAAGGCTTTCTAGCAAAGCGGCCTGAAACTCAGCAGCGGCTTGATTGTTTGACCGATGGTGAAGTGATGATTTTGCCCGGCAACCATCACTTGCATATGGATACGCCAGAGCCAGTGGCGGCTGCGGTTAATCGGTTTTTGGGAGCGTTGCCGGATATGGGTGGGTGATCGGTTTTTGGAGCTGGTTTTCATTACTGTGGAGTTACTGATAAAACTACGCACGTATCCACATCTACCTAAACCACAGCCGCCCCCCTCTCGGAACTCTCTCCCTGCTCCACAGCAACTTCACCACTCACCCCATCCAACTTCAATCCCCCAAGCCCCCTCTTCCAGTTCATGATCAATTCCAGATTAGGATAGCTATAAACCGACCGTGCCAGTGTCTGAAGCAACGTAGAGTCAATAGTTGTCGACGCCCATTTCTGGTTAAGTTTGTCTTGCGCAGTGGCCAGATCAACCAGGGCGCTTGCCGTTCGTATTCCGTGTTGTCCAAGGACGTCTACGATGGACAGTGAATCTTTTGGCGCACCGCTGGCAACCGATTTCGGAACGGCATTGGTGCAGCACAAAAGGATGGCCTGATCAACCCAGCCGATGATTCTGTTGGCCGGTATCTTGGTGTTCAGAATCAGCGGCAAAATATGGGTATCTGCCATGTTGTAAACGTTCTCGATATCCTCTTCCTCCAGACGGGTCTGGTGCCAGATAGTGAGCCCATCCAGTCGGCTCAGCGGCAAATCAGACTCAAATCCAGGGACAATCCCTTTCAACAGGCTCACTGGTCGCACTGCATTTCTCAACAGTCGCCAGATCACCGGGGGAAAGGCACCCACCACGAAGGCAGTTACGAGCAATAACTCTTCGGGTAGAAGAGGCTTGGCATCAGCGCCAGTGGTTTGCACCAGCACAGCCTGCAACACACAGGCGGCAATCACGGCTAGCACAATGCGGGTGGATAACGATGTGAAGATACTGGCTTTGAGATCATTGGTCATGAATCGTCGGTAAATCATCTGCAGGGCATAAAAGTAGGCGCCAAGAAATGCGAACAAAGCGGGTAGCCGGTTATAGGGCAGATCTGGGTGTAATGATGCAAGGGTGGTAATTCCGCCTAGCATGCCAGCTGCGCTTTCAAGTGCCAGGGGCGGTATGAATTGCACCCAACCCAGGCCAATCAATAGCGAGGCAAGAAACACGGGTATAGCCGTTGCGAATGAAAAAATCACAACACCGGAGTGTCTTTGCTGGCTGGGGCTGAGTTTACGTGTCCGGTTTCCCCGTCTTTCATGCTGACATGTATGCTTATCAGTAGACGGCCTGGTTGCTATCGCCGATAGATCGCCTTCGTCAATGTCAGTATTGGTAGCGGTTAAAAGCTTCTTCTCAAGTTCAGGCCCAACAGATCCGTACACGCCTTCAAATCGCACCAGATAGCTGTCTATACGCATGTGGTTCAGATAGTGTTGATTGCGAACGGTAATGGGGTCCTCTTCAACCTTCTTGTGCGGACAGAGTAAACCCAAACGCCCAAGGTTACTGACGTATTCCTGAAACAGATTCGCCTTAGCGGTGGCAATAAACACGTAGTACATGACCGCTGGCAGAATCGTGAACGTAACGATCATCAGTACACGGAAAAGCTCAAGACCCACATCACCTTCGTTGAAGCTCATCCCCGCCGCCAGCCATACAACCGCTACCAGACTGATAATCAGAGCAGCTGCAGCCGTCCATGACTCGGTACTCAGATACGGTCTTATCCTGCGCCACCAGAGTGCTATCCTGTGATTGGACAGTGTTTGATCTGTGTTCTCCGTGTCGGTCATATCCATATCCCTATTCGTGTAAACGGCTGTCAAGTCAACGGTGTGCCCGGCTGACAAGCCAGTTCAGGATGCGGGACAAGCGTGTTCTGCTCTTTGTTCCACAGGCGCTGTCCAGCGCTGCTCTGCATGAACGTTTTCTGTACTGGCAAGCGCTCTTCAACGTTATCAACCCGCTTGCGGATGATGAAACGCAGCTGTCCTTGCGAATCTAAAATCAGGGTTGATCCACCATAAAATCGAAAGCGTATCCCGCTAGGCATTGTTACCCATCGACATTGAACTACTTCGGCCACAGACTCAAACAGCACTGATCGATCAGGCCCTACCCGGCGTAACGTTCTTACCGATTCAATACGGGGGACTTCATAGCCACCTGATTGAAACAGCTCATCGTCCGGGCTAACTAGTCCAAACTCTCTTGCATAATGTCTCTGTACAACCAGTTCACCCAGCGCATGGGCCTGACGGCGCATCTCGCTGGCATCCACAGGACGTGCCGGATCGCCATCAAATTGAATTTGCCCATAGCTCAACACCTTGATCGGCTCTATGCGCATAGACGGCGAATGCCAGAGTAAATCGTCCTCCCCCATCGAGCGTGCACCCTCACCGTAGATGCCATGCTGCCCAAAGGCCTTGATGATGGCATCCCGATAGCCAAAGCGATCATCTGGCACCGAGTCCACATCAGCAGTGATCAAGGCGCGAAGAAAGTCACCGTAACGAACATCCACTGGTGGGCAGTAGTCTACCGCTCGAACACAAATGCTCAGAAACTGCTTCGCAACCGAGCCCACTTCGTTCGTTAAAGCATCAAGCAGATCTGCACTGAGCTCTCCTGCGGGCAATTGGCCCGTACCCTGGGTGGCAAGCTTCACCAGTGGTTTAGCACGTCGCTCATAGATAGCCAGAAAAGCACTGAACACCGCTGAAGACAGGCGATTGCCATGAACGTGCGGGTTATCGTCTGCATTTTCCGAACCGCTTTGTAGGGACGAACCTGTTGGCCCACTACACGCCGGGCAATACGGCCGCTCATCATCGGGCATCCGAACGGTTGCCAAGGTACGCAAGGCTCTTCCATTCCCGCTCAGTGCCCTGCCCAATTCCTGCGCAACATCAACCAGCACCTCAGCGCTCTCTAAACGTCCACGTGTTTTTGCTATGGCTGAGCGGACAATGTCGGTGAGTGTGAAGTGCTGAAAAACAGCCACCAGATCAGCAAATGCTTCGTGAAACGCAGGCACGTCAGGATGACTGGGCACCATGAAATGCGACCGTAACCCATCAATCAATGCGTGGCTCATCTCGTGGGCGATGACATCGTGCGACAGACAGGTAAATACTTGCCCGGTTCCCGCTTGAACCATGGACGTTGAGCGTTCCGCCTTGAAGTAGCCAAAGACGATTTCACCGCGTCGGCGATCGTACCAGGCATTAGCCACTTGCGGCCCGTGGGGCCTGAGTAACAGCCGGTTGTTTCCGTCGCTGCCTGCTGCCTGTCGCCGATCAAACGACCAAGTGATATCCCGACCGAGCGCTGTACGAAAAAGATCGTAGGTCTTCATCGCAACGGCATAGACCATCTGCTGATGAAATCGAGGATCAGATTGTGAGGGAGCATAGCCATCTTGCATGATCACATCGGGCAACTCCAGCTCACACCGCTGCCACGAACTTGTGTCATCGCCCTCACCACTCACCTCAATGACCGATCCAATCGGCCCTGCCTGTAATGGCTCAAACGCTATCGTCACCGTGCAAATGCCATGATCCGTACGGGATACACCCGGGTGGAGTGCATACACCCGCAGTCTGCGCCGCAAAGGCCGATCCAGTGCCGGTTCATGCCGCTGTGTATAAGCTGCCAGCTCCACGCCATCTCCAAGACTGTATGACGACTGTGGCAGAAACCGCTTTGATGGCTTCTTGTCTCGCGACGTACCGGGCCTGCCCGCTAAATTTGCAGTCATTGCCGAGAGTTCCACCGTCCTTCAAGTTTCGCCGCTACTGAAAAGGTACAATGACTCAAGCAGGTGATGATCATGGTGGGGAATCCGCAGTGGCGGCGATGCCGTTGCTGGTTGTTCCAGCTGAATCAGGAGTGGGCGCACGCGTTGGTGTGTAGGCATTAGACAATCCGTCGCCACCATGGTCACCACCGAGCAGGTTCTTGGATCGCTCAGTGAACTCACAATCAATCTGGGGCGTCTGACGCGCTTGGCTACCAAAGGATGCAACCACGCGTTCAAGAAACTCCACATTGCTTATGCGACCCACACTGTTCGACAACAAATCAACAGCTCTACGGGTGAAATCGCCCTGACCATCAGTCTCATACGCCAGCTCGATATCCCGACACGCACTGAACAGTACTTCCTTACGCAGTGCAGCCACACGGGATGAGCGTTGATGCACACCGCTAAGCCGGCGCTGATAAGCCTCCTGCATGAACGGGGTGGGTTCTTTGAATCGGGCACGCCTGTCCTCGTTCTTACCATCGGCTGTCGCTCGCCGTTGAAACATGCGAGTGGCAGAACCTGAATGACAGCAGTCAAAGAAGCATGTCATCGCCACCCCATTAGGCAATGTATCCAGAATGGCGCGTATCTCATCGTCAATAACCAGACCCTGATCTGAGCTATCACAGTCGATACCACACAGACACTCATCAAGCGCCGGGCCCGGATCATCTGATTCATCACCAGATGAATCTTCAAATTGCGTTCCATGCCCGGCAAACTGAAACACCAGATGATCGCCAGGTACGCTGCTCCGCACCAGTTTGGTCAGCCCTTCGCGAATGGCATCACCAGTTGCCTCTTCTTCTAACAATAAGTCCGCTTCAAAGCCTAGGGATCTCAGTGTCGTTGCCCACAGCCGCGCATCGCGTACGCAACCGCTCAAAGGTGATTCTGTATAGGCGTTAATGCCGATACACAGCGCGGTTACTTTTCGACCGCTACCGTTCGACCCTGCTGGTGTGTCACCATTACTCGGCCGGATTGCTACGTCTGGAGGCGATGCTGCATTCGTGGATGGTCCGGACGCGCTCTGCGCCGCGTTGCCAGTAGACTGTGGCCGATCAGCTGCGCTGCCTTGGTAGGCAGTTGATGATGTGGCGTACTGTGTATCCACCAACTCTTCAGGCCACTCGAACTGATTCTCCCAGAACGTATCAACAGCTCTGTGCTGGTTAGTCGGGAACGCTTCAATGGATTCACCACGCCGCTTGTTCAGTATGCGTCGCAGAACACTTTCCATGGTGGTTCGATCTTCGTCGAATCCGCCATGAGTAGTGGCGTTTGATGCACTGCCGCCACTAGTATCATCACTGGGAGAAAAAACTATTTCTGCCATATCCGATTGAGCGCCGCGCAATCCGAAGAGCTGCCGTGTCTTCTTATCGCCCCGAAGAGATTCTTCAAGACCCAGAATCAGTGTTTTCTTTTCCCGCTCAAGGGCTTCATAAATAAGATAAAGCAATGATTGACCATAGATCTTTGCCACCGAGTCGCGCTTTTCACGTCGTTTGTTCATCGTGAACACAGTCAGATGCTTGATCTTGTTACCCAGCAAAGGGCCAAGCGTTTGATGAAACACGTCATTACGGATAGCAGGTGCCAGGAAGTGTGCGGAACGCACCTTCACTTTGTGCGCTGCAAGTTCCACCATGAAGTGCGCGTGAAAGATGCTGCCGGCACTGTGGCCCACCGTATGCACCTGCACATCTGACGAGAAACGCTTTGCCAGTTTTCCTGTTTTCCTGGCCACAAAGGCGGCTCCTCCATCAGAGTCACTGGCAAGCTCTGCGCTTGACTGCATACCTCCCCAGATTGTGTCGCCACCCAACGCACGCGACAGAACCTCAATCGCTGAGTCTTTAAATGAGCCTCTTGCCAATCCATCACGCTGTCCTGATGCTCGATCAGCAGACCCCCGAACAAGTTGTTTTATCGTCTCCGCCATCCCGGTTTCCCAGATGAAGAAGATGGGATAGACGCCGTTATCCAGCCAGAAGTCCAGTTGATTCAGCGCGCCCATCAGTGCGTTCTTTTCTGACACCAGACCACCATGAGCATAAAACAGGATGTGAAACTTACGCCCTGCGGCACGCGCAATATCAATCTTACTGACCAGCACTTCATCAAACAGTCGATCAATATCAGCTTGAGTCGTCTCGATTCTGCCGGACGTAGACAACCGACCCCGCTCAAGATTAATCACATGATCCGACAATCTATCTAGCGTATCGTTAGTCAGCCCACGCGGTTGACTGTCAGTTGCCACGCTGCGACTGTTCGACGAGTCACCACAATCGTGCTCGGCATCCAATGCCTCATGACGTTGGCGTGCGTTGGGATGCATGGTGTCCAGCAACTCGAGATAACGACCTGCTCGCTGCGGAAACGGTTGATCATGTAGAGAACGTGTCATTGCTGGCGAGTAACTTTCAATCCGCTCTATCCATTCGCCCTTGTCCATGTTGCTACCGGGACAAGACACATTCGACATGTCCCGATGAAATCGCACAGTATGAGCCGGCATTTTAAAATGCCGCTGTACTGCATGAATGACACCCAGCGTGGCGTTCAATTGATCGATTGGCATCTCGTCCATGCCTTGGTCAAAGTCACCAACAAGGACGATCATGAAGGGTCCCGCCGTGCGGTTACCGTTAAAACCTCGGGCACTCGCTGGCACCCAGTTGAAGTTCCGACATAGCCAGATATCACCATCGGGCGCGATGGTCACATGCTGGGCGATGTCTTCCCAGCCTTTCTTACCCGTGTGATTACGCCACATGGCTTCTATGGTCGCACTACCCCGGTACGCAGTTTGCCGAGGGTTTTTACTATGGTGTAAATCAATATCAGTGATTTTTCGCGTGAATGGGTACGCGTCAATCAAATCCTGAAACTCACTGAGTGTTGCAGTTAGAAAGGTACGCATGGCACTCATCTCCACTATGAAATCATGTATTTGAAGTGGCGCATGACAGCCTTCACACGCACCACAAAAAGTAAACCAGCTACACGGTTTAACAAGAGTGCGCGCGTAAGTAAAGACTACCTAATCCATTGTTCAGGTTACTTGTCAGAAGATTGTCACATCGCATTATGTTTTATATAAAACTAGTCTGGCACCAACGTTACGAGAGCGGATAGTGACTGTTCTTTCGTCTACATACAGTGATGCTAACTGTGATCTGTTGTTGTGCTGCTGTAGCGTGTTTCCGCTCAGTGTCAAAGCTCTGCTTGGCATTGATCTCAATCACAGCAACCCAGGAGCACCTACGATGACAATCAGATTTCAATCTCACGGTGGCAGTGAGAAGCCCATGCGTTCTCAATCACGCCAAACGCGCGCAGCACTACCTGCACGGGACGATATAGCCGTTGATGAATGCGCTGACTTCGGTTACTTGCTACCTCCCAGTAGCCAGACCGACGACTACCTGCCAGAGTGCGATGCCACCATTGCCGATCTCGACGCACTGGGTAATGCCATGGTCAACACCGACGTAGATCCGGAATCCCTCGACGCGTCTACAGACTCTTCATTACCGCCGGTTCTGACTTACTGGGGGCAGTTTCTGGATCATGAACTCACGGCCCGAACCGATCGGGATAGTGAGATAACCTCAATCATGGATCCCACGCCTACACTTACTGCCGACAAGATCGAAACTAAACTCAAGAACGCCCGATCACCCGCGTTTGATCTGGACAGCGTGTATGGCGGAACGCCGATCGGTCCAGACTTATCCGTAGAAGTAGCGACGGTTATTTCCGGGTTGCGTCACCCCATGCTGACGGCAAAGATGCGAGTTGGAACAGCTCAAGACATACCCTCACAACCCGATGGTAGTGACACGCTACCGGACAAACTGGACCCGCACCGCGACCTTCCACGCTACGGGCAGGTTGAAGAGAATGTAACCGCGGCTGCAGCCAAGCTTGCCGGTACTGGCATGAGCGCTGATGAACTTCAACAATTCAAAGACTCGCAGGAGTCCCGCGCATTGATTGGCGATATGCGTAACGATGAAAATCTGGCCATAGCGCAGTTTCATGTCAGCTTCCTGCGTTTCCACAATAAGGCGGTCGATTACCTCGAGAACAATGAAACCGGGTGGATCGCAGACTTTGATTCTGCAAAGAGGCTCACGCGTCTGCACTATCAATGGCTGGCTGTGGAAGGCTACCTGAAGAAGGTGTGCCAGAGCGATGTGGTGCAACGCATACTCGATGACAGAGCAGCCGGGTTTTATCGCTTCCGTACCGAATACCAACAACGTCATCCGGACCACCAGATGGGCAATGCGATACCACTGGAATTCTCAGGAGCAGCATTTCGCTTCGGTCATACGATGGTGCGTAACGTGTACGACTTTAATCGCAACTTTGGCCGAGGAGAGGGAGGACTGGACAAAGCCACGTTCGACTTGATGTTCAAGTTCACGGCTAAAGGGGGGTTTGCCGGGCTTAAAAAATTGCCAGAGAACTGGGTCATCGACTGGCGACGTTTTGTGGGTGTAGACCCCATGGACAATTCTGATGGCCTGCCGGCACGTAATGCCAGACGTATCGATACAGAGATCGCACCGCCATTAGGGAAAATGGTAAACGAAGGCGGCGATCATTCTGAAGGCAGCGAGATCTGGGAGATGTTCCGTCATCTGGCTCGGCGTAATTTGCGTCGCGGATACAGCCTTCGCCTACCCACGGGTCAGGCACTGCACCGCCACCTGAAACAACAAGGTCAACTAACCAGTGATCCTATTGAAGATGTTGCTGCCTTGTTCAATAGCAAACCCGCATTGCAGTCTTTTCTTCAGAACAATCAATCGGGATTCAGCCATCGAACACCTCTGTGGTTCTATTGTCTGGCTGAAGCCGAGGCCGCTGACGGTGAATCTCTAGGTGAACTGGGCAGCTGGATTGTCGCTTCAACCTTCATCGGCGTGATGCTCAGTGACCCCACTTCGGCATTGTCCACACGATTCAGACCCATGGACAGCCCGCTACGAACCGTGAACGGCGAGAACGGCATGCCGATAGACTCCATCGCTCGCTGGATGGAGTTTGCGCTTGTCATGGAGCCTGGACAATCGGGCAACTTTGCTCAAACCGGCACCACAGCGTCGTCGGAAGAACTGACTGCCTAGCCTGGACTTGGTCGCTTACAATCGTCGGATTCTTTAATCCGGCGGTTAAGACGGGATTCGCGCTGAAAAGGGCTCAATCACAGTAAGAGACTGAAGAGCAGGTTCGACCCATGTCGCAAGCTGACTACTTATCTATCGCCAACATAAATTTCTCATACTCTGCCGCCTCAATCTGAACATCCTGTTGCTCTGCCGGGTAGTTCGCTGATTGTACGTCGCCGATAAATTCCTTATAAGCCGCAATACGTTCCAGCTGCAACCTGTCTCGCTCCGCTGCAAACTGTCGATATACTTTCGCGTGTCTGGGTATGTGGCCTCGATTCTCGCCGAGCAGATCTGCTGAAAATAAATAGGTGGCGTCGCAAGCAGCGCCTGACCCCAAGGATATTGTGAGAATAGACAAGTGCCGGGTTATGGCTTCTGCAACTTGTGCGGGTACCACTTCCATTTCTAGGGCAAATGCACCCGCTGATTCAAAATCCTTACTGGCCCGATACACCTCGCTCGCCTGTTTCGCGTCGCGCCCTACTGCACGCATGCCGCCAACCCACGTAGCCTTGGGTGGTACCAGACCCACGTGTGCAATTACGGGCACCCCTTCTCTTGCCAACACCTCTACAACAGAAGGACTCATACCGCAGTAGATGGATTGGGCACCCGCTTCCATGGCTTGCATAGCCGTCAGTAGCGCAGCTTGCGCTGTGGCATGTTGACCCCACGGCAACCCAAACTGAAAATGAGACTCTGGAACAAGCGATGCAAAATGACGAGTGTCTGTACGGTAGCCCGTGCCAATCATGTCCATACCGGCTTCAGATGCCGCAATAGCTTCCGACTCTCGTGCAACCTGAACAAAAGCAATCTGCCTGACACCCTTGAGTTCGAGCAGATGTTTAACAGTGAGACTACCCATTGACTTTACCCTTACGTCTGGCCAGAAACGCCTCATGCGATTCGTTAGTGCCATCGTGAAAACTACCGGTCCATTGGTCCCAGGGGATTTCCAAACCACCGTAGTTGCAGGTAAAAAACCGATGATGCAGCTGGTGGTGGAACGTGCCCAGCGGCAGTACTAATTTGCCACCTATTAAGATTCCTTGGTAGCCGGTGTGTGTAGTCGCTGCAGACAATGTGAAATACATTAAATGAAATGCAATGAGCAAGGGTGTTGATGGAATGATGAAGTGCACGAGTATCGTGCTCAAGTAAATAAGGTGTTCCAGAGGATGCATGGACATGCCAGACCAGGGACCAACGTTGGTGTTTCTATGATGTAGCGAATGAATGCGCTTGTACAATTCTGTCGTGTGAATCAGGCGATGGATCAAAAAGAAATGGGTGGTTTCCCACAACGGTAAGAGAAAGATGAACAGAGCCAACCACAGCCATTGCTCAGGCATGCTCAAAGCAGGCGCATGTCCGTTCGCCAGTGCCCACAACATCAAGGCCTCATACGCAGTCCAGACAGTGACGCCACTCGCCAGAGTCCAGAACATGTTGTCTCGTACTTGCGAGCCAAATGTAAATAATCTACTCGAGGTTGCAAACGGGCGAGTGTCATAGCGTCGCTCGTCACCTTGTTTGCGTGCGATGTAGAAATACCAGTGCAAGCCACCTGCGACCAGACACATGAGAAACAGGTTTCTCACAAAAAGCGAGAACATGGCACCGGGCGACAACACTCCAAATTCTGACAGCATTGGCTGAAAAGCCGACGTCACAATAACAGCGAGTACCAGGATGATCAGGCGCTCTGACACTGGAAACCATCCGCTAATCATCCATTTCAGGATGCCGAGTACATTAGGCGGCCAACCGAAATAAGGTGAAACGGCGACGGGTAAAGGCGGTTTGTATTGCCAGGTTGCTCGGCGTTTACTCGGTTTTGGCGCTGACGCCTCAAATTGATTTGACTGACTCATGACCATTCTCATCGGACGTTTCGACGCCTATTGGCTCTAGATGACGTAACCGGCGCTGCTACAACTGTTATAAAGAACCGTCAGGCTGTAGACAAACTAAATAGCTTGCACAATAGATCAAATAATTTAATCTATAGGCATGTTTACACGCCTGCCCTCTCTGAAAGCCCTGCGCGCCTTTGAATCCGCAGCTCGACACAGCAGCTTCACGACCGCTGTCGACGAATTGGCCGTGTCGCCAGGTGCGATCAGCTACCAGATAAAACAGCTGGAAGATTCACTTACCACATCATTGTTCCACCGCCGTGTGCGGCAAGTGGAACTTACCTCCGCCGGACAACAGCTCTTTAAGACCGTGCACAAGATGTTTCAAGAACTTGATAGAACTGTTACTCATATCGTACCTGTCCAAGCAGGGTGTACTCTCAACGTGGCAGTTAGTACCTATTTTGTCACTCGCTGGTTATCGTCTCGCCTGGCAAATTTCCTGCACTCAAACACTGATTTGGATGTTTGCCTGCAGCATTCAGTGAACGATCCGGAATTTGTGATGGACAGTACTAACATTGCTATCAGATGGGGAGACGGGAATTGGCCAGGCTGTCGGTCCGAGCCCCTTGTCATGCTGCCCATGATTGCCCTGTGCTCGCCTAGGATCTTGCAAGGAGTGCACCCGCTTAAGTCAGTTGCCGATCTACAGCATCACTCGTTACTACGTGATCAGGTGAGCACAGACTACTGGGCCGAATGGCTGCATTTGGCAGGTGCTCCTGATCTATCACCTAACGCGGCAGTGATAGTGGATCCTAACGTCAGAGTACAGGCCGCTATCGATGCACAAGGTGTGATACTGGCAAATCCGTTGATACAGTCCACGATTGATTCAGGCTTACTACATGAGCCGTTTGACGTACGCCTGAATGGGTATGGCTATTATATCGTCAGTAGTGATAGTGTCAACGAACACCCAAGGTTCAGGCTTTTCCGCGATTGGCTTGTGCATGAATTCAGGCAAAAGTAAACCACATCTACAGCACCACCCTACAACGCAGCGCGAATGCAAACCCAAGCCAATCGTTTCTGGTTATGACCGCATCATTTCATCATTGGACTCATTACCATCACCACGAAATCCGACGATGAATTGCTCTGCTATTTGCGGCTCAAGCGCCTTGCTTAAGCCTAGTGATGCAATAATTGATATTCAGAAGAGTCCATCTCACCCTGTATTCACCAATTAAAAACCAAGGGGATTTTCGACCTGAGATGTTTTCGAATTCTTTGTTTACCATGATTGAATGTTAGCTCTAAACGATTGGGTTTATTAAGCTCGATGACTATATTATGGCACTTTGAAATTTCGTTCAAAGGTATAGATTTAGTCGCTATAGGTATACTGATACGTAGTTCGGTTAACAATAAATCTGTGTTTTCTGGGATTGGCATTTCCTTTCGGCGTTCGTGATGGCCTGCGTTTATTCGAAGAGCAAGAGCAACAGCGCTTAGCACTTCGAAAAGCATTGATCGCCGGTGAAAAAAGTGGCGTTGCAGGCCTAATGGATATTGAAAGGATAAAGCAGAAAGGTAGAGAGCGCCTGCAAGAAAAACGGAAACGTGCTTAGAGTTGTTAAGTCTGAACTTGCTGAACTTGACCTCCTGAAAATCTGGATTTACACGACTGAAGAATGGAATCTTTCGCAAGCAGATAGTTATCTAGCTCAGTTAGGCAAAACCCTCAATAATTTGACTGACTATCCAGGAGTGGGAAAAGACAAAGCCGAACTCAGAAAAAGGTTACAGATCACTTCTGATCAATCATCATCTTGCCTTCCACCGCTTAATTGGTGATGAAATTCAAATCATGAGAGTACTACAAGAACCAGTTGATCTGGAAAAACACCTATATCATCAACAGCTGGATCGCAACTGAGATTAAAACTTCTAAAAAAAGTGATTGTGCCGACTAACATATTCCTTCCGCCGCAGTGGACAAGTGAGCGGGTTTTCGGCAAAGCCTACGTTCCGATTGCTTGTCCACTGTCAACTGCATAGATGAGTTAGACATGCGCGCGGAATGAGCAACCAATTATCTACGCCAGTTGACTACTGAAAGTCCTTTTGCACGTTTGAACTCAAGAACGTTATCTGTAACAAGTGTAAGACCTAGGGACAAGGCGTAAGCGGCTATAAGAAGATCATTGGGTCCTATGGGTGGTTTACCTTTAGCTGCTAGTAGCGCACGGAGTTTTCCGTATTCAATGTCAGCCGGTATGTCAAAGGGAAGTATGTCAATTGCAGACAGTGCGGCATACACTCTTAAGGAGAGTTCTTTTGAGCCACACTTTGCGACAACATACCTGAGTTCTGAGGCAACGATGATGCTGCTGCAGACGCTCGATTCGCCTTCAGTTTCTAGTAGGCGAGCTACTTTTCCCATAGGATCTTTGATCAGCTCAGAGATCACATTGGTGTCGAGCATAAATCTGTAAGGCATGCGTTAAAGGTCCGGCTCATCTAGCGGGTGAGGCTCATCATCAATATTTGGGAACGGTAAGATCATCGGGCCTAAAGCGCGGAGTACAGCTAGCAATATTCCAGTTCTAATTGGCTCAAGTATTAGTCGATCACCTTCTTTACGAAGAATTGCTTCATCACCTTTAAATTCAAATTCTCGAGGAATTCTTACTGCTTGATTTCGCCCGTTGCGAAATAGTCGTACATGTCGTTCCTCACTCATCGAAAATTCTCAATCTCCTATGTATATACCTAGACATATGCCATGCCAGTTGATTCGTCAAGTTGTGCCGGAGAGCTCAAATTGGAGAGTGAGTTAGTTCAGACATTACGTTCGAATGTCTATGAAATCATTTGGGGTTAAATGTATGTGTCTCACACGGCTATCATCGCGCATGAGCCGCGGTCGAGGCAGACCCAGGTTCTGGCGCAGCCAGACTGTGGGGCTGGTTCAACCATCAGCTCCATTCACCCCGTTAGACAGGAACACAGTGAGTCGGGTCGCTGACCAATATCCGGATCGATCACGAGAGTCTGCGTCCCAACCAAGTTTTCTCAATCTACGACTCACCAGACGGTTCATAATTCCATGACCCACAACCAATACACTCCCATTCACACTAGCAATTTCGATCAGCTTGTCTGCTGCAACACCTGCTCGTTTCTGTGTTGATTGGTACGATTCAACTCCTCCACTATAGCCTAGGAACCACGCTAGTCTCAGTCCGACGATCGCTAGACGATAAGGTATCGGTAATTGCAGCCAACTGGGACTGGGAAGATCAGCCTCGTTTAATTCAGAAATTCGTGCCGCACCCGAAAACCCCAAAGCAGCTGCTGAATCGACACAACGAGGTAGTTCACTACAGCATACCTTTTTATCAGTAAACGCGAAAAGCATCCCCAGCAACTCAGCTGGCGCCGGGCTTACTACTCGGGATCCTTTGTATTCTGCAAGCAATTGCCCCAAGTCCGAGTTATGCAACCAGCGTGAGCTGTCGAAACCAGGTGGACCGTGACGAATTAAGATGATCTCCATATATGATTTCTCAGGAAACTCGCTACTGCTTGCTAACATTCATTGCGGATCAGAAACACTATGAAGCTGACGCAGATTGTGACGTAGCCGGAAGCTGTGGCAGGGTCAGGTTTTCGCCGCATGCGCCTCGTTAGCCGTCAATCTTTGCTACTGCACACTTTAAATTATCGACCGTCTAATGTCGTGCATCTGTAACGATGAAGTTACCATAGTGGACTGGCACACGTCGTCATCAGGATCATCTATAAAGCAACCCGCCCGTAGGAGGGTTGCTCTATCTCACGTCTTATAAAAACTTGTGGAACACAATTTTGTCGTCTCCGACGCCGTAGTATTCCCGTATGCAGGCTTCTTCGATATAACCTAGTTGGGAATAGAAATTCCTAGTTCTGTTGAAGTCTTCAGTGCCAGATGTTTCAACCAACAATACACGAACTCCTTCTGCGGCAAGTTTCTCTTCAGCATACAACATTATCTGAGCCCCTATGCCTTCACCTTGGCGATTTGGATTTACGGCAATCAACAACAGATTCCATGTGCCGTCGGCCATAGGCTCTGGCGCACAGTAGGCAATAGCTACCGGTGATCCGTCGTCAAAGGTGAGCCAAAATCCAGTTGACTCAGGGTTATCTGAATTGACACAGAACATGCCGTCCAACATCTCAGGTGGAAACAGCTCGACGGCGTCGATTATTCCTTTTGCAGCGGATAAATCGCTGGCTATAGAGGTTCTAATATAGGATTTATTCAATGTTATTTACTCGAAAGCTAGACAATGCAATGCTGCTGGTCTGAATTTGCTTTCCAGACTCAACCGCTGTTAAGGATGTTTCCTCTCGGAAACCCTTCAGCAGGTGGTGCAATACCTCAACATAAAAACTCCGAATATCAGTGGTGGGGCTCCACCATTACATTGAATTATAACTCTGGTCGCAACGAATTAGAAGAACAATATTTGGAGATACAAAGGTGGCTTGTAAGTGAAGAATGACGAGCATTTCCGTGAGTACAATCCGCAACAAAGTATTTGATTGGTACGGCTAACATTTGACGTAACTTGCAGTTGCCGCGCGGCCTGGTTCTGAGGTACTCAATTGTTTCAGGTCGCGGCGCAACTGTCGAGTTCTCGACTGCGTTAGACTTACGACGCGAAATAAATTGTTCTGCCATTGTTGCCTGCAGCTTCCGATTTTTGAAGGCGTCGAATTAGCCAAGCAGTGCTCAAATATTCATTACCACTATGTCCATTCGGTTACATTGCATTTCAATCAATCGTATTATCGTAATACAGTATTGCATCCGAGGTGATTTATGGCTCTCTCCGTCAGACTTGAACCTGCGCTTGAAACAAGGCTTGAAGAAGAAGCCAGAAAACTGGGTATTAGTAAGTCCGAATTTGTTAAAGATGCCCTTGAGCGAACGCTGGGGATCATAAACCCTGCAGAGCTTTTGTCCCGCGCGCGTTCCGGCACACCAATGGGAAATACTAAGGCATCCGCTAATGTCAGGTCCAGCGTAAAGAAAAAAATCCGTGCGAAGCATAATAATTGATGTTGGTCCCCTCATCGCTCTGTTCGCAGTCGATGACGCTAATTATCAGTACTACGACGATCTTATTACGACACTTTCCCCTCAAGGGTTGAGGCTAATTGCGACATGGCCTTGCATTGTTGAAGCCAGCTATATTCTCGATGATACCCATCGATTCGAAATGCTTCACTGGATTGAAATCGGCGGCGTTATCGTATATCCATTTGGACCTGAAGATCTTGGTCCAATGACGAGTCTGATGAGACGATATACTGAACCGAAAAAACGTGATATGGACTTTGCCGATGCGTCTCTGTATTGGCTTTCGACCGAGACAGGAATCACTGAAATAATGACTACAGACCATCGAGATTTCTCTCGGTATCGATTACCTGAAAACCAGCATTTTCATATTCTCTGAGTTATCAGACTATCAGACTACCATGTAGCCATTGATGGCTGCCTCTTTTGTTGCCTTCGGTGAATGTTAAGACCCTCGGCATCTGGATTGTAGCTTTCGAAGCTGTACCAGCACTTCAGGGACGCGACTCCCCTACGGCCTATCGGATTCTCTGTGTACGCTTACCTTATCTCTTGTTCATGAATTACTTCACTCCTCAATAAGATCAACACTCGATACGGGCGGGTGGCTAACCCTTACCCGACGGGGACTTGCACCCCGCAAGATACGCTGAGCTTTGCCCAGCGCGATAACATCTGCCGTGAGCCGCAGTTGATAAGTGAGCGGATTGTGGGCGAAGCCTGCGTTCCGATTGCTTGTCAACTGTCAGCTCCACAGCTAGGTTAGATGTCAGTTTGCTAGTCTCTTGAATCGACGGTGAGAGTCTAGAATACCAGAGCAAGCGCACTCAATTTCTTAGGTCTCATAGCCATATTGTGAAGCAAATCTGTTGCAGGCTAGTGCTATATGGTCTACGATGCCATATATGGCTCCAGCGATGCTAGTTTTCAGAGATAAATTGGTTTTCCCAGATGGAGCGATACTTGAAATTATTATTTGGCGGTTACCTCAGCCTGATGTAGAGAGACCGCATGGACTGAAATATAGCCTGTATTACGGCAAAGATGGAGTACGTCTTGTTGGGTAAGACAATGAGAGAGGAAAAGGGGATCACCGGCATTACGGCCCTCACGAAGAGCAATATGAATTCACGTCTGTCGAGCAACTTATGTTTGACTTCGATGTTGATGTGCAAAGATTAAGAGGTAGCTGATATGAAACAGAAGAAGATAGAAATTGGATTGAGCAACGCTAAAGAAAGCTACCAACGATTTATAGACGCTTGGCATAAAGCAGAATCTGGCAAGCCGATGGATGTAGAAGTGCATTTGAATTTTGAGGATCTTGAGACGCTAGTATCTATACTTACCATTAAGCGGCTTGAATTGCTCAAAACACTAAGAAAGCATGGACCAATGAGTGTAAGGGCATTATCGAAAGAGTTAGGTCGGGACTATAAAAACGTGCACGTTGACACTGCGGCCTTAGAAGCAGTTGATTTAATACAGCGTAATGATGAAGACTTAGTTCTTGCACCGTGGGATGTCATCGATGCGCAACTACGACTAGTAGCGTAACTTGTGCACATCAAAAAAACTGCCTGAGAAACGAAGTTAGAAACTGGTACATCTAACATCCTCCATCAGGAACACTGGGTAGACGAACAGGTTGTGGCGTAGCCACGTTCTGGTTGACTGTCCAGTGATTGCTGCATGGAAAAGTTAGACAGCAATTTTAGATATCAGAGCCGATCAGCTTCATCTGGCTGAACATCAGGCACTTTGCTTAGTACGCTCTTGAAGCCTTTACGACTCGCAAGTTTTGCTTCTGACTCCAGGAATTCGACAGTTTTAAGAGCAGACATTTTTTCGGCAGCTGCAACGACTAAGAACTGATTGATAGAAATGCCTTCGGCTTTAGCCAAATCTTTAAGTTGGTCGTGTAGCGATTCTGGAAGTCTTACAGTCATAGTGCTCATTTATTTATTCTCCCTATTTCTATAAGAAATTCTTTGGCGTTAACAGGCTTGATGCCAAATGAATTTTCGATACCTTTGCCTACAAGGTCTTTCGTGTTGTATGTAACGATGTATTCGCTTTGAGAGGCGAATGCAGCTTCAAGTACCATGTCGTCTTTTGGGTCTTTTAGCCGAGGTCGCCACAAATAGTAAATCTCTTGCTTGTGACTGATGCTTGCTAAGTATCGAGTCAATTCTTTTATGTCGTTTAGGGTGTATCCCAATTCCAAAATCTCTGGCCTAGACAAGACGTCCTGATACTCTGTGTATAGAGGTATCGTAAGCACAATCTCAAAGTCTTTCGCTGGTAGTTCAGATAGCAGGTGAAACGATGCTCCTCGTCTTGAACGAAGCGCCATAACGAGCACATTGGTATCTAGAACTATTTTCATATGGTGGCATATATACCACCATTATTTAGCGCCGGCAATCGAAAATGTGAGCCAATGAGCATGTTATGGCGATTCGGGGCGTTTCTAATGGCTAGAAGCCTCTTTGGCTTATTGGTGGATAAGGCAATAGCGCTGAGTTAGACTTACCCCCGAAAAAGGTTTCGCATTTGCTGACTAACATCAGCCATCAGGAACACTGGAGGCTGATGCAGGTTGTTGGCAAAGCCCACGTTCTGTATTAGGGTCCAGTGCTTGCCGCATGGCTCAGTTAAACTGGAACGCGAGTACCTAATTTTTCAATGTCACCGTCGGCTTCCATACCACATCTGTTGATCAAATAATGAAAATGAACCGTAGGGCTGATCTAAATCCATATCGCTAAAGTTGTCAGAGTTTAGCCCAACCGGTATAACTAACTGAAGTCCGCAATGGGGACAATATGAAATTTCATGGTACACCGACCAAATTGAATCCCCTACTTCTTCGAGAAGGTGATTCTCTTCGAGATCTTCTTCAGTTGCCTCTCGAATGAGATACAACGACCAACACAGTGGACGCCCTAATAGGTTACGACCGTATTGGACATGAACACCCGTACTTGGCATTTCTGCACACTTATGTGATCTTGGATTCTCAAGCTCAGCATCCTGCACCTTGTTTACAATGGAATCACTCATCAGAGCACTCCTGTGCCGATAACCACGTTACCTATAAGTTTATCAGAATACGCTGCTAGCGAATTAGGACAGTTTCTGGTGCATTTGGGTCGTAAATTTGTGAGTGATCGAGTAATTTATTACAAATTCATGCCGTTACGCGGATCACATAAAGATCCCGCGTCTACTGCGTCTTGTGTATGGAGATAGATACTTGCCACTTCTTGCCAGTATATTTTGAGGAATAACCGTTGACGACTAACATCGCGCATCAGGAACACTGGAGGCTAACGCATGTTCTGGCGTAGCCAGGTTATGCGGCTGGGTCCAATGCTTGTTGCATGCGCCTCGTTAGCCGTCAATCTTTGTATGAGTACACACTAAGATCACGATCGCTAGATTTTCGCTAGTTTATGTCTGAGAAGTGAGCTTAAAGCGGACGTTTCGTAGTTTCTAACGCCTCATATACCCACAGTTTATGTGATGCGCAAAGTGCGGTAAAGTGGAACGACAGCGAAACTAGGATTGTCGCAGCGGGTACACTGTCGGGTACATTAGTTTGTTATGTGAGTTTTCATGTTCGAGGTACTGGTATGTGTTTAAAAGTTGCCTCAAACACATTTCTATCTCCTTCAGACAGGCTTGATCTCAAACGAACTGCGTTCTCATACAACAGTGCAGATTTTTCGTTATTTTCAACAATGTTGAAAGCATGACTTAATACGAATGGCACTTACTTTAGGTACAAGCATTTGATTATGTGAGAAAAAGGCTGGCTCGACTACTACGCTTTGA
>ENA-ORXU01001064-ORXU01001064.1-marine-metagenome-genome-assembly--contig:-NODE-1064-length-25064-cov-3.181254_pt1 | contig 25064 bp, 17 predicted proteins | sample MGYA00237869_ERZ511484 | MGnify/ENA metagenome assembly ERZ511484
GTTGGCGCGACGCACCGCCAGATGGAGTTCTTTCGCCCCGCGCGGGACCTTGACGGTCCAGGTCGCGTCACGGAAGTGGCGCTTGATCTCGCCTTCGATGGTCCGACCCGCGAACGCTGCAAACGGCACGCCCATCGTGTGATCGAAGCGGTCGACGGCCTTGACGAGGGCGAGCAGGGCCACCTGGTTGAGGTCTTGTAACTCGATACCTCGGTTGCGGTAGCGCTTGGCGAGGTGGTGGGCGAAACCCATGTGGGCCTCCACCAGTTGGTTGCGGGTTCGCCGTTTCCTGTTGGCCCGGTAGTCCCGGAACAGTTCATCTGCGACTGACGGCGCCATGCGGTCAGTCATCCAACGCGTCGCCTCTTGACGATCCGACCTACGGATCCGCTGAACTCGAACGAATCCACGACCGCAGCGAGGATCGTCGTGGTGAGCGAGTCGAGTGGCTCGGCCGTCGGTGGATCGCCCTCGACCTTGATCGAGCCACTCATCTCGAGCGTCACCCCCGACTTCTGGTCGATGGGTTGGCCGAGGGTCGTCGACTCGCCGGCGTCGACGCTGTCGACCTCACCAGCCTCGCTGGCTCCCCCCGCGCCGCCAGCGCCTTGCCGGGCGGAGGAAGTGGTGACGCTGATCTCCAGGTTGATCGGGCCGTGGCCGAAGTCGTCGGCGGACTCGATCAGGAGGCTGATCAACTCGTTGGCCGCCGTGGTGAGATCGTCGATCTCGCTCATGTCGAAATCGAACTCGGCCGCCACGCTCGCCGCCGCGAGGCGCGCGGTCGCCGCGTACCGGGAGTCGGCGGGGATGGTCATGGTGACGAGATCGATCACGAGCGGTGGCCATTCGTCGGCGCCAGGGCTGGTGGATGTGGACTCATCGGAGGATCGCTCCGACGAGTCCGTCGGGTCCGTCGGCCAAGTTGGCCGGGAGGAGGGAGATCTCGGCGTGTTGGAGCAGCGCCGATCGCATCAACACGTCGCCGGCCCGGGCCGAGCTCAACGAGCCTGCCATTCCATTCTGCGTGGCGTGTTCGAGGTCGAGCGCGAGTTCGGTGCCGGAGGTCCCGAACCAGAGCTGATGCTGGTCGGCGGGGTCGTCGTGAAGGAGGAGTCGTTGCACCAGTCCCTGGGCGAGGGCGTGGACCACGTCGGCGAGGCCGTCGACAGAGCGCTCGTGGCTGCGCTCGAAACGCCAGGTCTGAAGGGCGGCAACCGTTCGTTCTGCCGCCACGCTGGCCAGTTGGGCGACCAATTCCGAGGCAACACTGTCCACGTCGTTCGAGTCCGGGACCTCGAGGAGGCGGATGGTCACGTCGAGCCCTGCGTTGCGCAGCAGGATGCCGAATCGTCCGGTCTGGGCGGGTTCGCCGACGAGAGCGATCGCCTCACACCCTTCGGATGCGGCGAGCTGGGCGACGGTCTCGGCGCCGTCTTCGATGGGGACCTCGCCGGCTGGCACGGGAGTCGTTCCGGGCTGGTGCACGCTCAGCAGCCAGACCTCGCCCGCTTGGTGGGCCATGAGGTGGGGGATCAGCATCTGGCGCATCTCGAGCAAGGGAGAAAGGAGGGGAAGTGGGGCCACGTGGACGATGTTGTGCACCATGGGATCGGGCCCGGTCTGGGACACCCCTGTGCCCTCGGAGCCGACCAGGATGGCGAGGAGTGCGTCGTCGTCGCCGACGGTACCGAACGCCTCGATCGCGAACCGCCGCTGCGCCTCGGTGATGTCGGCCATACCCGCCAGGCTCTCCTCGGCCTTGGTGGCGACGAGCTCGAGGTCTCCCGACACCGTTGCGTACATCGAGAGCACCGGGCCGGGGGCGCCCAGCAGATCGTTGAGATCGACCTCGCCCGCTGGAGCGGAATCGGTGTCGGTCGTGGGTGCTGATGTGTCGGGCGGCAGCTGGGTGGTGAGGGGACCGGAGGGTGCGCCGACGTCTGGGGCTCCGGAGCCAGGTGGCGGGGTGGTGGGCTGTTGGCTCGACATGTGGATCCTTCCAAGACTCCGCTGGCCAGAGCATCGCTGGCCGGAACATCGCTGGTCCGAACACTGCTGGCGCCCGACCTCGATACGCAGAGCCTGGGCTACCACGCCGCTGTCGTGTTCAAACGGATGGGGTGGCGGGGATGGGATGGTGGGGTTGCGGCGGTCGGGTGGTGGTCGGTTCAGGCGTTGGAGCGTTCGATCGCTCGTTCGTCGGTTCCGAGATAGGAGGCGATCACCGAAGGGTTGTTCCTGACCTCTGCCGGCGAACCCTCTGCGATGAGGGTCCCTGCCTCGAGGCAGTAGACCCGATCACTGATGCTCATGATCAACGGCATGTCGTGTTCGATGACGATCATGGTGGCGCTGAGCTCGGCCTGGATTCTCTTGATGAGGGGCCCGAATGCCTCGGTCTCGCGCTGGGCGACGCCAGCGGTGGGTTCGTCCAAGCAGAGGACGTGGGCGTCGAGGGCCAAGAGGCAGGCCAGCTCACAGATGCGCCGGGTGCCGGTCGAGAGGTCCGAGATGAAAGCGCCTGCGTAGCGACCGAGTCCGAGGAAGTCGATGAGGGCGTCGGCTTCGCTCCGTTTGGCCCGTTCGTTGGCTCCGTGGGGTGGAAGGCCGGTGAGACTGAGTCCGAGGCTCGTGGCCGAACGTGCCTCGAGGGCGACCATCACGGTTTCTCGGACGGTCAGGTCGCCGAAGAGGTTGGCCGACTGGAAGGTGCGTCCGAGACCGCGTGAGGCGCGTCCGGCCGGAGGAACCCCAGAGATGTCGACCCCACCGAGGACGACCGTGCCGCTCGAGGGGACGAACCCGCCGATCGCGTTCATCAGTGTGCTCTTGCCCGCACCGTTGCCGCCGATCAGTCCGATGACCTCGCCGGGCTCGGCGTGGATGGAGACCCCGTCCACCACACGGTTTCCGGAGAACGCGATGGTCATGTCGGTGGCGGAGAGTGCGGGTACCCCGGCCGCGAGTTTCGGACGGGCCGAGCTCGCAGGGAGGGGCGTTCGTTCGGTGGAACTCGATTTGTTGATCGGGGCCGGGAGCCGCTCGGCGGCGCGCGTCACGAGCAGGTCGCGGACCGAATGGCCGATCTGGATCAGGCCACCGGGGAAGTAGAGGATGATCAACAACAGGCCGATGCCGTTGCGGAAGAGGTTGACCTGGGAGTTGAACCCCACGAAGGCGGGTAGGCCGGCAACCCAGAGGGCCCCGACCACGCCGCCGGTCGCAGTGCCGACCCCGCCGATGATGGTGAGTGCCACGACATCGAGCGAGGCCGTCACGCTGTAGTCCGCCGGGTTCACGTTCTGGAAGAGGGCCCCGGTCATGGCGCCCGCCAAACCGGCCAGGCCGCCGGCGATGCCGAAGGCCGTGATCTTCGCCCTGGTGGGCGACACGGTGTAGGCGGCGGCCGACGACTGGTTGTCGCGCACAGCGATCATGGTCCGCCCGATACCGCTCGCCCGGAGACGGTTCACCATGATCACGGCCACCACGAGCGTGGCCAGACAGAGGTAGTGGTAGCGGGTGCTCGACTCGAAGCTGACCGGCCCGATCGCCCCCCTGGGTACCTGGGCCGACTGCTGGCCGGACGGCAGGAAGATCTCCTGCTGATACAGCCACTGGTCGCACATGATGGCGAACCCGAGTGTGGTCGCGGCCAGGAAGAGGCCCTTCACCCTGAGGGCGGGTGCCCCCACCACCATGGCGACCATGATGCAGAAGGCCGTGGCGAGCACCATGGACAAGAACACCGGCAGTCCTTCTGGGGCGATCCAGCCCCCTCCCCAGGGGATTCCCCGGTTGGTGAAGGTGGCTGTCGACAGGGCGCCGAGGCCCGCGATGGCGAACTGGCCGAGGGAGAGCTGGCCGGCCCAGCCGGTGAGGACCACGATCGAGAGTGCGATCAAGCCGACGAGGTAGGCCGAGCTCAGCTGGTTCATCGAACTCAGATCCAGCACCACGGGGGCGAGCAGGGCGAGCCCCAGGGCTGCACCGGCCGCCAACTTGTCGAGGTGCTTGATCCACCAGAGCTGGCGGAGGTGATCGGGGATCGGGCGCGTCCTCGGCGAGAAACTGAACGCTCCCTCGTCTTCGGTGTTGCCCCGGCGGGACTGGACCACGACCAGGGCGAGGATGACGGCGAGCAGGATGACGAAGTAGGAGCCGGGTGAGTCGAGCAGGAGCCTGTCGACCGACTGGTTCGCGATGACGAGGGCTTCGACCACGCCCAAGGCGATACCGGCACCCATCGCGATCGGGAGGGAGAGCATTCGGGCAGCGAGGGCGGCCGCCAACGCCCTCAGCAGGATGTCGGGTCCTGCGGCTTCGACCACCGGTCCGGGGGAGAGGCCCTTGACCGGCATCAGCAGGGTCACCGTCAGTACGGAGAGCGCACCGGCCATGGTCCACACGATCGAACTCATGAGTCGAGGGCTGACCCCGGCGAGGCGGGCTGCGTCGGCATTGACCGAGGCGGCCCGGACGCACAGGCCGTAGAGCGTTCGGGTCACGAACCAGGTGACGAGCGCCAAGGCGATCGGTGCGAAGAGCAGGACCATCATGTCGCGACCGAGCACGTCGATGCTGCCGATCGAGATGGGAATGTCGAGACCGAACAGGGAGTAGGCGGCGTCGGGGTTGTCCCTGGATGGTTGGACGAAGAAGGGGGTCGGGAAGGCGCCTGCCTGGCTCGACTCGATGTCGGGAAGGGCCACGATCCCGACCCGGACCAGCAGGGTGGCTCCCAGGGTGGCCACGAACAGGATCACCCGCGGCGCCTCGAAGAGACGTCTCACCACGATCAGTTCCATCGCCAGGCTGATGGCGGCTCCTGCGAGCATCGCCAGCACGAGGGCCAGCCAGAAGTTGATGCCGTAGTTGGTCACGAGCATGGCGAGCAGCACAGCGCCGAACACGCCGATCTCGCCGTAGGCGAAGTTGATCACCCTGCTCGAACGGAACACGAGCACGATGCCGACCGCCAGCAGGCCGACCAGGACGCCCGACATCACGCCGTTGAACAGGATCTGTGCGCTGATGGTCATGCTCAGCCCCCTTCGGTTCCGAGGAAGACGGCCCTGACCAGGTCGTCACGTTCGAGGAGTTCGTCGGCCGGCCCGGTGAAGCGGACCTGACCTTTCTCCATGAACACCGCTCGGTCGGCGATCGAGAGGGCAACGTTGAGGGACTGCTCGACGATGATCATGGTGAGGCCGTCGGCCCTGAGTTGCTCGACCACCTTCAGCAACTCCTGCACCACCAAGGGGGCCAGACCGAGGCTGAGCTCGTCGATCAGGAGGATCCTCGGTTCGAGCACGAGTGCCTTGGCGATGGCCAGCTGTTGTTGTTGGCCGCCGGACATGGAACCCGCTGCCTGGTCCTTGCGGTTGGCCAGGTCGGGGAAGAGTCCGTAGACGTACTCGATCCGCTCGGCCACACGGTCGGGATCCTTGCGTTGGGTGAAGGCCGCGACCCTGAGGTTCTCGTCCACCGACAAGGGCCCGAACGTCGCCTTGCCGCCGGCCACCTGGACGATGCCGAGTTCGACCCTGAGCTCGGCCTCGGTGAAGGTGATGGTCTGGCCGTCGAGACGGATCACGCCGCGGTCGGGGTGGTTGAGACCCGAGATCGCCCGGAGCACGGTGCTCTTGCCCGCTCCGTTGGTGCCGAGAAGCGCCAGTACCTCGCCCTCGGCCACTTCGAACTCGACGTCGAACAGCACCTGGACCTTGCCGTAGCCGGCGTCGACATTGCGGAGCTGGAGCAGGGGGATGTCATCGGGCTGATCCCGCATGCGCTCGTTCTCGGCCTGCTCCTCCAGCAGCTCTTCGACGGTGAGGGCGATGTCGCCCCGCATGAAGCGTGAGCCGTAGGCGATCAGACCACCGCCGATGAGGGCGGCGGGTGGAGCGACCAGGCTCATCGCCGCACGCTCCCCCCAGGCATCGGAGATCGTGCCGACGAGCAGACCGCCGAAGAAGCCGCCCATGAGGAAGACGAAGACCGGGAGCAGTGCGAAGGCCTGAGCTCGCATCCGGTAGGGAGCCACTGCGGCGATCGTGGCCGGTGCGGCCACGAAGGCCGCTGAGTAGAGGGCTTGGGCCATCGTCATCCCGATGATGACCAGGGGTGCGGGCTGGAGGCGGAGGGCGATCAGGGTGGCGATGCCGCCTGCGGCGACGAGGGCACCGGACAGTCGGAGCATGGAAGGCGGGTCCTCCCTGAAGCGTTCGTCGAAGACGCGTCCGGCGATCGGCACGGTCACGAGCGCTCCGACCCACATCACCGACTCGATCAGGCCCCGTTCGAAGGGTCCGAATCCGTAGGCGTCGTCGAGCAGGAGGTTGAGTTGGACGGGGACGGCGACGAGGGCGAAGCCCAGGGTGCCGATGCCGACGCAGAGGAAGTAGAAGGTGCGGACCTTCTTGAGGCGGTTGAAGGCGGACGAGATCGTGACGGGGAGCTCGTCGGCCGCCGCAGTCAGGGTCCCACCGAGCACCGCCTCCTGCTCGAAGGCGCCCCGCTCGGGTTCGTCGAGGCTCATGCATGCCAGGCCCACCAGCACGCCCGGGATCGCAACGCCCACATAGGCCCAGCGCCATCCTTCATCGCCGAATGCAGCGGCGATGCCGCCGACCACGAGGGGGCCGAGGAGCTGACCGATGGGCCGGCCGAGGCTCTCTGCGGCGAAGATCCTCGCCCTGGCTCCGATGGGGTAGGTGTCGGTGAGCAGTGAGTTCGACACAGGGATCCGGTAGGCCTGACCGGCGCCGGTCGCGAAGTTGGCGACGAAGAGCTGGAACCCGTTGGCCACCAAGCCCGACAAGGCGGTGGTGGCGGCCCAGAGCACCGAAGCGATCGGGATGATCGCGACACGGCGGACCTTGTCGGCCAGGCTTGCGAGCGGCACCGCCCCGAGCACCAAGGCCACTCCGCCGAAGCTCAGTACCGCTTGGAGCGCAACGTCGGACAGGCCGAGTGAATCCTGGATGTCGGGGGCGACGACTCGGATGGTGCGGGGAAATTCGTCCACGACGTTGAGGAGGAAGAGCAGGACCACCATCTTCCAGCCGTTCGCCCGGCCGGCCTCGGCCAGGGTCATGGGCTCCTCGTCGACCCCCGGCAGGAGGTCGTCGGGAAGCAGCACTCTCTCTTCGCGCTCGGCCTGCTCGGCGATCCGCTCGGCCTCGGCGTCGAGTACGGCGGCTGCGAGCCGGCCCGGATCCTCACTCATTGGTCACCCGACACGACATTGGTCCGCTGCACTCGTTCACCCGTCGGGGGGATGGTGGTTGAGTCGGCCGGGTCCCCCCGAACCCGGCCGAATCGATGGCACAGGCTCAGCCGATCTGGGCTGTATGCCGGTTCTGCGAGCGGCTGGAGCAGCCACCTGCGTTGAGTTGCTCGGTCAGAGTTCCACCCTGAACGGCGGATCGACAGTTGCCCAGCAGGTGCAATCCAGATCCCAGGTCTGGGTGTAGAACACACCGTTCGAGGCGTGACTGTTGCCTTCGGGGAGACCGGTGAAGACAGTGTCGGCGCCACCGGGAACCGCCTCGATGGTCTGGGTGCCCTCGATGAAGGACTCCTGGGTGAGGTCGGTGCCAGCTGCTTGGAGGGCCTCGACGATGATGAAGAGACTGGCGCACCAGGTCACGCCCGCTCCGTAGGGATCGGAGTCACTGAAGGAGTACTCGACACCACCCTCGGCGTAGATCTCGTGGCAGACCTTGTCCCACGCATAGGGGCTCTCGTCGAGGTCCTTGACCGCGTTGAGGCCTGGTGAGTCGTTCACGCCGAGGGCCCCGTCGAAGGCGTCGCTGGCTTGGTCCATCTTGGAGGTGCCCACGTCGGAGGTCATGCCCGACTTGGCGATGGTGAGGTACTGGGGGAAGAAGGCGTTGGCGGCACCTTCGATCGCGAAGTCGCCGTAACAGGGCCCACCCAGAGGTGCGATCACGGTGTCGACCCCGGCGTCGGCGAAGGACTGCACGATCTCGGGGTGCCCGGCGCAGGAGAGCGGGTTTGGGTGTTGGAGGGTGCCGTCGACCACGGTCGCGCCCGTCGCTTCGAGCGCCTCTCGCATGTCGGGGACCAGCACGTTCTGATCAACCACGTCGCCCCAGAGGAGACCGACCGTGGAGTCCGCTGTGATGACGCCGTTCTCGGCGAAGGTCTCGATGGCACCGAGCGCTGCGAAATCCTCGGGGAGGAAGGGCGAGATGTAGCGGCCGTCCGAGCGATCGTAGAACTCCCTCGATCCGCCGAAGGAGGCCACGAGAAGGGTCTCGTTGGTCTCGGTGACGCAGAGCGGCGTGTCCTGGACCAGCACCCAGCTCATGACGATGAAGTTGCCGTCCTGCTCTGTGGCATCAGCGCAGGCAGCCCTGGCTGCGTCGGGGTCGGCAACCGGGTAGCCGTACTCGGTGATTTCCAGCATCCGGCCGTTGATGCCACCGCAGTCGTTGATGTGAGCGGCGACCGCTTCGGCCTCACCCATGAGATCACCGAGGTCGACCGAGAGACCGAGCGGGATGATGAGCTCGAGGTCGGCAATGATCACGCCGATCTTGATCGTGTCGGCGGTGACGCCGGTGGCGGTGTCGCTCGGGGTACCCCCGTCGCCGTCCTCACAGGTGAAGGCGGTGCCGGCGAGCTGATCGATGACTGCCCGTTGCGCCTCGAGGAGTTCCTCACCCTCGAGGCCGGCCAGCATCGAGACGTCGACGTCGCCGCCCGCACTGCCGTCGGTGTCCCCGCCATCGGTGTCGCTGCCGTCTGAGTCGCTGCCGTCTGAGTCGCTGCCGTCCGACTCGCCGGCGTTCGAGTCGCTGCCGTCTGAGTCGGTGCCGTCTGAGTTGCTGCCGTCGGAATCGGTGTCACCGCCTTCGGCGCCGGAGCCGCCGTCGGAGTCGCCCCCTGCGCAGGCCGCTGCCAGTAGTGCGAATGCCAGTGCAAGACACAGGACCTTGAGAATGTTGCGTGGCATGGACTCCCCTTTGATTCCGTCGCCATCGTGCATGGCCACTCGAAAAGGCGAGTGACGAGCGCCACAGTACACCGGCGAGGGAGGTCAGATCTGCCGTTTGGAGTCGCAAATGGGGTGAGCCACGGTGAGCCCCCGGCTCAGGCGAGATCCATCTGTACCGCGCATCGCGAGGCGAGAACTGGCTTGAGTCGCTCCTCGATGAAAGCCAGGTGGCGGGGGTGAGCGGCGTAGGCGCGGTAGTGATCGAGCGACTCGAAGTCGGCAACGATCGCCAGGTCGTGGTTGGTCTCGGAGAGTCCGAGATCGGTAGCCGCGCGGAAGCTGGTCGGTGTCGCTGGTCCGAGTGCTGCCGCCATGGCGTGGAGCTGATCGACCAGATCAACGGCGGCGCGCCTCTCGGTTCCCGCGTGGAAGTCCAGAAGAACGCAGTGTCGGATCATCGTCAGATCCTGTCAGGTCGAGCAGGAATGGGGGCCAGGCTGCCGAGCGCAGCGTGCGTGGGGACGCGACGGAGCCCGGACCGAGGGCCCGGGCTCCGTGGTGGTGCTGTCGAGATGGGTGTCAGCCTCGCTCAGCCGACGCCCCGCTCACGATGAGGTGGTTCGACTCTGCCCGGAATCGACCGGGTCGCTCGTCAGCGGAGGTTCGGTCAGGTCGATCTCCTGCTCGTCGTGTCGTGGACCCGTCGTGTTCTTCAGCATTCCCCGAGTGACCCAACCCCGCTTGGCGTCGTCAGCCCACACCAGCATGGGGGGTAGGACGATCAGAGCGGAGAGCAGTGCGACGGCCACGTTCATCGCCACGATGAGACCGAAGCCTCGTAGGAGTGGCAGTGAGGACGAACCGATCACGGCCACACCGGCCACGCCGGTGAGGGCCGAGACGATGAAGGCTCGTCCGGTTCGGGCCGCTGCGGTGTCGGCCGCAGCCTGGGGGTCGAGGCCCCGGTCACGTTCCTCCACGAATCTCAAGAGCATCAGGGAGGTGAACTCGGTACAGATCGCCACCACGAGCGGCCCGCCGACTGCGGTCATGGGACTCAACTGGAGGTCGAAGGCGAAAGCCACCAACGAGGCCGTACCGGTGGCGATGAGGACCGGGACGAGGGACAGGACTCCTCGGATCAGACTCTTGAGTCGGACGATGAGGAAGATGCCGACGAAACCGATGGCCAGGTAGGTCAACAGGATCCGGTTGGACTCGATGTTCTCGAGCAGACCCACACCCACCACGGCGAGGCCGGAAGGGGTCACGGAGGTGCCTTCGGGTGGGTTGATCGTCTCGGCGATCTCTTCGACCACCACTGCGCCGTCGTCGAGTGAGCGATAGCCGACGAGGAAGACGACGTTCATCGCATCACCCCCTGGAGTGGCCGTCGACGCCTGGATTCCGGGCGGCGCCACGTTCCACGCGGCTTCGACGAACTCCGCTCCCGGAGGAAGGGGGGAGGCTCCGTCGATCTTGATCAGGTTGGCCATCACCTGGACGATCGAGTTGGCGTTGAGGAAGGCCGGGGACTCCTCGCCCGTGTCGCTGTTGACGAAGGTCCGGTCGGCGATCTGGGTACGGATGAAGCCGTCGACGAAGTCAACCGTCTCCTGGTCGAAGACGTCCTCGTCCCGGACGAACACGCCGAGCTCGGAGGAGGTGCCGAGCCGATCCTGGAGGTAGTCGATCTTGGTGATCGTCTCCGAGCTCTGGTCGACCCAGTCGATCGGGTCGGCCTGGATGTTGAGTCGGCTCTCCACCGCGAGTCCGCCGACGAAGATGGCGATCGACGCAACGGCGAACGGCACTGCCATGGCCGCCGGGAGGCTGCCCATCTTGACCACGATCTTGCCGAGAAGGCCCTCGTTGAAGGTGCGTCCCTTGGTGGGAGAGCGGAACTCACGCATCCCGAGCAGGGCCAGCGGGGTGATGATGGAGCAGAGGCAGATCGCTGCGATACCGATTGCCAGGAGGAGACCGAAGTCCCGGATCATGGGCACCTTGGCGAAGCGGAGTGCAGCGAAGGCGAACACGGCGTCGAAGGTGACCACCAAGAGCGCCGGACCGAGGTTGATCGCGGTTTCCTGGATCGGGTGGTCGGATCTTCCGAGCAGCACTTCTTCCTCGACCCGTGAGTGCAACTGGATGGCGTAGTCGATGCCCACGCCGAGCATCACGGGCAGACCCGAGATGGTCACGAGGGAGAGAGGTATGCCGAGGTAGCCGGCAAGACCGAAGGCCCAGATGACGCCGACTGCCACGACGAGCAGGGGCAGCAGGCGCCAGCGAACGTCGAAGAGGAAGACGAGGATCAGCACCATCATGCCGAAGGCCACGGCACCGAGGCTGAAGATGCCGCCGCGGAGGTAGTCGTTGATGTCCTTGAGCAACGAAGGTGCGCCGACGCTGGTGACCATGCCGCCGGGGAGTGACATGCCCGCAGCGGTCTCGACGACGAGATCGGCCATCTCACCCTCGCTCTCGATGCTCTGGTTGCCCTCGAGACGGGTGATCATCAGCACGAGGTTGTCGGCGGGCATGAAGGTGGACTGGGCGGGGCGGATCTCGCCGTCGTTGCCGAAGATGATGAACTCGCGCCACGCCTGGTTCGACAGATCCTGTTCGCCGGCGGCCAGCAGGCGCTCGGCGGTGACCGCGAGATCGGCTTCACGGGCGGCCCGCTCGGGCGTACCTTCGGCCTCGTTGTTGATGGCGTCCTGGGTGGTCAGGGTGGCGATCGCCTCGAACGGAGTTGCCGCAGGCTGGCCCTCCATGTTCATGGTCAGGAGGTTCTGGGAGAACGTCAGTGCGGTCACCGGGCTGATCACGCCCTTGATGCCCTCTTCGGCCACGAGGGTCTCGGCCGCCCTGTCGAATTCGGCCTGTACCTCCGGGGTCAGGAACTCACTCAGGCTCAGGCCATCATCGAGCTCGACCACGGTCAGCATCGCCTGGCCACCGAAGGTGCCCTGGTAGTCGACGTTGTCGATGTACACCTGATCGTCGGTGTTGAGGTAACTGTCCTGGTCGGTCGCGAACTCGAGTTTCGTGAGACCGAAGCCGAGCACTGCGGTCACGATCAGTCCGATCGCCGAAACTGCACCTGCTTGTTTCCCCAGGTTGAGTGCCAACCAACGCCAGATCTTTTCCATCGAATTGAACCCCTCGGAACTCCGTCGATGCCGTCGCAGTCACGAGGGCAGCAGGTGATGAGCGAATGTAGCGCGGGTCACACGACGTGACGGCACGACCACCTACTCACCCTGAGTTGGAGGTCCCATCCGCCTCGGGACGCCTGCGCGCCATGAGTGACGACTCGTCAAGCACCGTAGAACGCACGGAGGGTGGTTGTCCGATGGCGTGAAGTGGAACTTTTTGCCGCGAGGAGGCGAAGCAGCTCGTCACGCCAGTGTCGGTTGCGTCCAATGCAAATTGTGAGAGCAGGAAGCCCCAGCTCCAGCGGTCTCGAACAATGGTGCGGAGCGGCGACTCCGAGGACTCGGAACCTCACCCTGGGTGAGGTGGCCTGGGGAACCACCCTCAGGGACGCCACACCTCGGTGGAGGGGTGGAACTGGCTCCACGCGAACCAGAAGGCCTCGTGCACGGCCAGCTCGGTACCGTCTGCAGTTGCGGCGCGGAACCCACCCCCGTCCTCGCTGAGCTGCACCTCGGTGCCGTCCAGGCCGAAGGTCACCGGCGTGTCCGCAGCCAGTGCAGCTGTAGCGGTCACCACGGGGAAGGCGACCGCTGCGCCGTCGGAGGTGCCGTCGAGGGTCACCCCGATCACGGGCTCCTGGACGGCGAGCTGGTCGTCGAACCCCCCGATGGGAAAGATGGGCCCATCGTCATCGCGACCGTCCAGCGGATCGAGGGGATACTCGCGGCCGATGCCTCCGTCGGCCGCCACGATCGTGGTGTCGGGGTGAGCCGCTTTCCACTCTCCCCAGGTGGTGGTGACCACGGTCCCCTGTTCGAGGGTGAGCTCGATGTCGAGAAGGTCACCGCTCAATGCCTCACCCGTGAAGGTGTCGAACACCGATCGCGTTTCGAGGTCGTACATCACCTTGTTGGACCGAGAGAGCAGCCCCGAGGTGCGCAAGACCGGCGTGTCCACGCTGTCGGGTACCGAGTCGGTGAACCAGAGCTGGGCCGACCCACACAAGGTGCAGTAAGGGAGCCCGAACCGGCGGCCACCGAGCGAATCGTTGGTCATCTCGTGGACTTCCATGATGTTCTTCGGATAGGCGCGGTGCTCGTCGTTGATCGAGACCCCGAACACAAAGGCCTCGTCGGGGTACCAATCGCCCTCGGACGCCGGTGTGACCTCGGGGTCGTCCAGCGCCGGAATACAGCCCCGCTCGCAGGGTTCGTCCGACCCGAGCGGTCGGTCGTCGATGAAGACACCGCCCCAACTCAGCCAACGCTGGTCGATCTCGGAGTCCGGATCGGAGAACACGAACTCCCATCGCGGGTCGGTTCCCTCGAAGATCAAGCGCTTGGCCTCGGTGTAGCTCGGAAAGGCAGGGAGATCCCAGGCGATGAGTATGTCGGTGAACTCACGGAAGGAGAACTCCTCCTCGAGTTCGACCCCGGTGAGGGCCTCGGCGGCCTCGTTGAGCGGTTGGGCCTCGCCGCGCGTGCGTGCGAAGCGTTGGAGGTCGCTGATCAGCCAGCCGAGGCGAGCGTCGCCGCTGGCCACCAGGGCGTCGAGTGCCTCGGTGTCGATGCTCGGTTCGTCGATGGAGAAGGGATCGAACGACTCGGGGTCGACCTCGATCACGATGCTCTCGGCCACATCGATGGCCGCCGCAGCGACCGGTGGGTCGAGGGGACCGTCGGGGACCTGCGGGGCGGGTGGGAAATCCCGAGGCTCGATCTCGGCCAGTTCGGTCGGGCGGGGGGTGATCGACTCCCCGTCGAGTGAGTTCTCGGTCTCATCCGAAGTCTCGGTGTCATCCGAAGTCTCGGTACCCGGCTCGTCGGTCTCGTTGGACGACGACCCGGTGCAGGCGGAGCTGAGCAGGCATGCAGCAAGACCGAGGAGCACCAGTCGCGACCAGCTGAGCGTGCGGGTCGAGAACGATGCGGTCGCAGTCCTGATCGGCGTTCGGCCAGCCGAGGCGCGCCTCACCGGCTCGGTCGGGTGGGGATCGAGGGGCGCTTCGTGAGGTGCGACCGGTGCCGGGAGAGTTGAGCCGTCCATGGATCGCCCAGTCTGCCCTTTCGGACCCACTTGGAGGGTGTCGCGCCCGGGGCCGACGACAGTGGGCGGCAACAGGGGGTGGCCCGCCGTCAGTCCGGTCCGCTCCCGGCTTGGGATCGGGGGTCGGGGCCTGTGCGGAGCTGGATCGTCAAGCGCGCCCCTCCGAGTGGAGAGGAACGAACCTCGATGTCGCCGAGATGTCGCCGAGCGATGCTCCTCGCGATCGCCAGCCCCAGTCCACTTCCGCCGGCCTCGCGACTTCGCGCTTCATCCAGCCGGACGAAGCGGTCGAAGACCCTGTGCTTCTGGTCGGCCGGGATCCCGGACCCGTCGTCGTCGACGTGGATCGAGACGGTGTCGCCTTCGGGCGACCCCACCACCACAGCCACCCTGGACCGGGCGTGGCGGGCAGCGTTGTCGGTCAGGTTGGTGAGGAGACGCTCCAGGTCCCCTTCGTTGCACCAGACCGCAAGCGAGCCACTCGTGCCCAGCTGCACCTCGATGTCGGGGTGGCTCACCCTCAGCCGATCGACCGATCGGCTGATGACGGGCAAAGGATCGAGCCGCACGGAGGTGAGGGGTTGGTTCGCGTCGTGCTTGGCCAACAGGAGCAGATCGTCCACCAGGGCCGCCGTTCGATCGACTTCGGCCACCAGGCGTGGGGCGGTGCGTTGGAGATCGATCTTGTCGGGATGGGTGGCCATGAGTTCGAGCTGGGCTCGGAGGCCGGCCAATGGACTCCTGAGTTCGTGGGATGCGTCGGCCACGAAGCGGTGCTGGGCCATCGCAGATTCCTCCAGACGGCTCAAGGTGTCGTTGGCGGTTCGGGCCAGAGACTCGATTTCATCCTTGGTGGTGGGGACCGGCACCCTCCGCTGGAGCGAGGCTGCGGTGATGTCGTCGAGCTCGGATCTGATGGCCTCGACCGGGCGCAGGGTCCGCTCGATCGTGATCCGGGTCGCCAGGGCGGCGAGTCCGCTGGCCAGCGCCCAGGACAACAGGATCCAGGGCGCCAGGTCGGCGACCACCTCGCCTCTCGTCGGCTCCGGCCCTGCGACCGTGAGCAGTTCGCAGTCGTTGTCGAGACAGGCAACCGACCCGGCACCCCATTCCGAACCGTCCGGCGCCTCGACCCAGCTGCCGACGAACTCATCGTCGAATGGGTCGAGCTCGCCCGTGTAGGACTGGAGGGTGTCGGTCGCCCAGTCCTCGAGCGCGGCGCTCGGCGGCGGATCGCCCGGACCTCGCACGATCTCGGCGATCGAATACTCCTGGTCGGTTCCGCTCGTGTTGACCCCCGATGCGACGACCAGTCGGCCCCGGGTGTCCACGTCGGTGGAGAGGCCTTCGGGGCCTTCGTCGATGATGTCGCGGTCGACGAGTTCGGCCATCTCCCCCAGCTCGTCGAGGAGCTCGACCGAACGCCGATCGAACGTCGTCTCCACCAGGGCAATACCCGCCAGCGCCACCACGGCGGTCACCGCGAGTGTGATCACCGAGATCAGACGTCGCCTGAGTGGCCAGTGCTTCACGGGCTGCGATGCTCACGGGAGGTGCCCCCGCTCGTGGCGAGCCGGTAGCCGACGCCGCGGACGGTTTCGATCGCGTGTGCCCCGAACGGCTCGTCGACCTTGCGACGCAGGTATCCCACGTACACCCCGACCACGGCAGGGTCTGCCTCGTCGTCGCCCCACACGGCGCTCAGGAGTTCTCGCTTGGTCACCGCTCGACCCCGAGCGTGGAGAAGATGGGCGAGGAGTTCGAACTCACGTCTGGTCAGCTCGATCTCGGTGTCGCCGCGCCTACAGGTGTGAGCGGCGGGATCCAGGGCGAGGTCGCCGGCTCTGAGCACGGGATCGGCCGAACCGGCCCCCCTGCGCAGGATGGCTCGAAGGCGAGCCAAGAGCACGACGAAGGAGAAGGGCTTGGTGATCCAGTCGTCGGCTCCTGTGTCGAGCCCTTCGGCCTCGTCGAGTTCACCGTCCTTGGCCGTCAGCATGAGAATCGGCGTGGTGTCGCCCGCCGCCCTCAGCTCCCGACAGATCTCGTAGCCATTGCGTCCGGGCAACATCACGTCGAGGACGATGGCGTCGTAGTCGTTCTCCGTCGCCATCCACAGGCCGTCGTCGCCCCGGTCGGCCAGGTCGACCACGAAACCCTCGGCCCCCAGGCCGATGGCGAGGGCGTCGCCGATCAGTGGATCGTCCTCGACCACCAACACCCGCATCTCTGTCTCCTTCGCCCTGTGAGGCCGATCCCACTGGGTTGCCCTCGTGCCCCGATCATCGCGGCTCTGTTCGCCCTCTTGGTGCCAGCGCCAGCCGATGCTCTTGGCGTTCTCTTCGGAACGCTTGGAGGTCTCTTCGGCGCCCCATGTTGTGCTGGCCTCGTTCGATCGCACGGGGCGGTCGGGGAACGAGGACCCACACATGCTCACCACCGAAAACACCGACAACCAGATCGCTCCCAGCGCTCACGCCAGCAGCACCGCATCGGCCCGTCGAGGTCGGCGTTCTCCCAGCCGCCTCCTCGCAGTTGCCGTGCTCGGACTCTCCACTCTCGGTGCGGCCTGCCAGCCCGGCCCGATGGAGCCCGGCGGCAACACCGGGGGCAACAATTCGGGCTTCGAATGCGAATCCTGGGGCGAAGATGAAGCGCCCCAGGCCTTGTACCAGGTAGACGGTGACGGCCTCCGACTGATCGAGGGCAAGGCCCAGAAGTGGCACGTCGAAACCTGGGCCCGATTCGCCGAGCTGATCCCGGCCAACGCCCGGACCGACCTCGCTTGCTACGAGGCCCATCCGGCCTCGCTCGGCGGCGCATGGGTCGCCCCCGAGGACGACCGCCTCGACAACTGGCGGATGGCGATCGGTCGAGACCGTGACCTCGCCGAACTCGATCACACCCTCATCCACGAGTTCGCCCACCTCTGGACCCTCGACGACGGTGTGCTCGACACCCGCACCGGCCCTCGGGGGTGTTCGACGTATCACCCGGGCGAAGGCTGCCCCCGACCCGGATCGGTGCTCCGTTCTTTCGTGGAGACCTTCTGGTCCGACGCCGACCTCGCTGCGGTGCAGCGGGAGAACAACTCGAACGATCCCTACGCCGGCGAAGATGGCGCCTACGACCGATATCGCCGGGCACCGGGTCGCTATGTGTCGGACTACGCAGCGACGAATCCCGCAGAGGACCTCGCCGAGACGTTCTCCCACTTCGTCCTCGAGTCCCGTCCGACGGGGAACTCGGTCGCCGATCGAAAAGTCCGTCTGCTCTGGGACTCCCCAGCGGCGGTGAACCTCCGCACCCAGATCAGGGCCTCACTCTGAATCGAGGAGGCCTCCGGGCACTCATCGTCGCCAGCTGTGGTCCCACAGTTCGCAACGATGAGTGCCTAGCCTCGCGTCCACTGTGTTGGACCGAGCGGGCATGGCCCGAGCCGTGCTCGTAGCAGCGGTGGCAGTGGCCCTGCTCGCCGGAGCCCTGGGCTTTCGCGAGTGGCGCTCGACCACGGATGAAGCTGCGCCCACCGTCGTGAGGGTGACGGTCTCGAGCACAGCTGGGGTGGCCGATGCCGCGCTGAGCGAACCGGCGAACTCGGTGCCCTCCCGCTTCGCCAAGCTCGACGACGACGGCGTGGCTCGGGCCATCGAGACTCCCAGCGGCATCGTGGTCCCGGTGTTGAGGACGGTCGCCGAGGGCTGGGTCGTCCGGACACCGTGCGGGAGCGAGGTACTCATCGACGGCGGCCGGCCCATCAGCCGGGTCCATGTGGTGCTCGACCCCGGCCACGGAGGCCACGAGCCCGGTTCGGTCGGCTCGCAGGGGCTGACCGAATCCGAGGTCAACCTCGATGTGGCCCTCCAGGTGGCCGAACTGCTCGAGGCGGAGGGCGTCATGGTCGCGATGACCAGGATCGACGAGCAATACACAGAGCTGAACACGCGAGGTCGGATTGCCAACAACCTGGGACCGACGGTGTTCTTGTCGGTCCACCACAACGGTGGCGACGTCTCGAGCAACGGGGATCCCGGCTCGATGTCGGTGTTCCAACTCGACGACCCCGTCTCGGAAGACCTCGCCGTCCGGCTCGACTCGGGAATGCAGGAACTACTCGCCACCGTGGGCGCGGAGCAGGCCGAGATCGCTGCCCTCGACGATCTGGCAGTGCTCGAACATCGAGCGGGGGTGTGGGCCCGGCGAATCGAGAGCGAGACGACATCGCTCCGATTGATCGCCGATGCCTTCGGCGTGGCCCCGGGCGAATCGACCGAGGGGTCGACACCATCGCCCTCGATCACTGCTCCCGCCCTCATCGATCCGCTTCCCCCGGTGACCGCCCACTCCCAGATCGATCCGGCCGAACGAAGCGCCCTCTGGTGGGTCGAGTCGATCAATCTGCACGGTGAGGCGTTGAACGAGTTGGTGGAGACCTCGGCCGATCTGGTGGACGAAGAGGGCGGCTCTGCCGAGGCGAGAGCGCGAGTCCAGCGGATCCAGGCAGAGGTGGAGCGCGCCAACGCCGGGATCGAGCACGCCGCAGCGATCATCGAGACAGTGGTGGATGCAGCGACCGAGGCCCGCCAACGGCTCCCGGCGCCGGTGGTCACTGCGCCCGAACCAGTGGAGGTGATCGGCCCCGATGGCAGCGTTGCCCGGGTGGTGCCGCCCACCATCGCAACCACCACCACGACCCTCGCTCCACCCGAAGTGGTGGAGGTCGAGGTGCCAGACGAGCTCGAACCGCGACTCAGGATCGAGTGGGTCGGCGGTGGTGATGGGGGTCCTCGCAGCTTCCGGGGTCGCCGGGGCGATCGCCTCTGGCTCCTTCGCAACACACCGGGCCTGACGACCGTGTTGACCGAGAATCTCTTCATCACCAACGACAGTGAAGAGGCACTGCTGGCCCAACCGGGGTTCAGGACCCAGCAGGCGGAGGTGATCGCGGCGACCCTGATCGAGTACCTCGAACGTGACGACCTCCCCACGGTGAAGCCAGCGACGGACCAGGTCTACGACGCAGCGTCGGGCTCGCGACGTTGCGTTTCCCCCGACCTGGGCACTCCGACGCTGCCGCCGCCCACGACCCTTCCGCCCACCACCATGCCGGCGTCGACCTCGGTGCCTTCCTCGACGGCTGGGCCCGGTGTGGCGGGCGTGACCGAATTCCCGACACCCATCGCCCCAGCGCCCACAGAGCAGGTGGCGGTACCCGCACCGACGTTCGCTCCGACCCTCGCGCCGGTGGTGACCCCCGCACCGGCTCCCGCTCCGACCCCGGCTCCGGTCGTGACCGCACCGCCGACGACCTCTGCGGCGAGTCTCGCCACCGCTCCGGCCGAAACCGCTGGGTCCGAATCCGTCGCTCCAGCCGTCACAGAGGCACCGAACGAGGTCCCGGCGGCGGGCTGAACCCCTCTGATCTGAGCGGGCTTCGCCATCGGGATCGCTCCGTCCGGGGTTGAGCCGTCCGGGGTCGAGCCGTGCGGGGTTGAGCCGTGCGGGGTCGAGCCGTCCGGGGTTGAGCCATCGCGGGCGGGTCGTCGAGGCAGATGTGGTCGACCACATCGTGCCGATGTTCGGACCGTGGGTCGGCTCAGAGGCTGGCGTCGGCGACCCGGAGGCGTTCGATGAGTACGGCGATCACTCGGTCGACGATCTCTGTCTCCTCGTGGAGGAGAGCCCGGAAGTTCCAAGCCGACAGGCCGGCGAGACGGACGAAGCTGGTGGCGGTGACCGTTGCCGATCGCGGTTTGCCATCGAGCAGGGCCATCTCGCCGAAGTGGTCACCCGGTCCGAGCTCGGCCAGCTCGTTGCCGCTCGCGTCGACCGACAGCGTGCCCTCGAGCACGACGTACATGTGCCCGAGATCCCCTTCACGACCTTGTTCGACGACGGTGTCCCCGGCTGCCCGTGAGTACTCCTTCATCTGGCGTGCGATGCCCTTGAGGGTCTTGTCCGACAGCCCGGTGAACATGGGCACGTCCCTCAAGAGGCTCGCGAGCTCGGTCTGCTGATCGGTCACTGAAGGCCCCCTCATCGATGTACCCCCGCATTGTCGCGCCTCGCGGCGCGCTGGTTGGGCGGCGCCTCGCGGCGCGTTGGTTGGGCGGCGCCTCGCGGCGCGTTGGTTGGGCGGGGCTCGATCAGCCGGGAGCGGGGAAGCGGTTCAGGAACTCCCACGCGGTTCTGCTGGCATCGAGGGGGATGTCGTCGCGATAGAGATCGTGTCCGGCGCCGTCGATACTCAGCAGGACGACCTCAGCGCTGTTGGTACAGCCGGTGTTGGTGGTCAGGACGGTTCCGGTGACCGGTGCGGTCAGCTCGGAGGCGGTGCACTGGTTGAGCTGGCGCCATGTCTCGAGGTTGGCGAGGGCCCCGGGGAACTCGCTCGGCCCGTACTCGATGATCGCGTCGTCAGTGCCGTGGGCGACCCACATCGGCACCGGGTCGTAGCCCGCCTCGGGCGGTGTCTCGAGAAGCTGGAGCGACATGCAGGCGGTGGCAGCGATGAGCTCGCTGGCCTCGGCCGCCACTCGCTGGGCCATGGCGCAACCGTTGGACCATCCGGTGAGGTAGACCCGGTCCGCGTCCACCGGGTATCGGTTCGAGATGTCGGCGACCATGGCCCGGACGAAGCCCACGTCGTCGATCCCGCCCATCGAGGCGGGTTCGCAACAGGCGGGCCCGGCGTTCCAGGACTCCGAAATGCCTTCGGGCCAGGCGATGATCGCGCCTTCGGCCCGTGCGATCCGGTCGAACCCCGAGATCGATCGCTGGTCGTCTGCGGTGGACTGCCAGCCGTGGAAGTCGACGATGAGTGGTGCCGCCACCGGCACGCCCTCATCGTCGGCCGGTTCGACCAGCGCTGGAGGTAACTGGAGGTCCCAGCAGCGAAGGACACTTCGGTGTGCGGTGCACTCGGCGAGGGTGCCGTCGTCGGCTGCGCACCCGGCGAGCGTCCCGAGCATGAGGATGGACAGGGCCCACCCGACCCAGCGGTTCAGACCCCGAGCCGGTTCGCGTAGACGCCGGTCTCGGTCATCACCCCGACGATGAGCGCCTTGCGGCCTTCACTCTCTTCGTCGTCGAGCGTGGGCTTCATCCCTTGGTCGGCGTAGAAGGGTCCGCTCCCGTCGGCCCAGGAGAACTTGACCGGATCATCGGGGTTGATGAACCACTTGCGTTGGACGGAGCGTTCGCAGCCGAACACCTTGAGGAGGGGTCGGGTGAACTTGGCCTGTCCCTTCATCTGAGCCAGCTGCTTGTACACCGCCGAGAAGTTGGCGGTGGCGGTCTCGGTCTCGACGCTGAACGCTCCGCCCAATGGGCTGGTGATGATCAGGATCGCGGCGAGGGCCTCGTCGGGCTCCATCTCGATCTCGAATGGCATCGAGGCCACCGGCAGGTCGAGGATCTCGTTGGTGAAACGAGCGTCGCAGAAGCCGTTGTAGAACTTGAGCCCATCACTCTCGGCGTAGATCGGGCTCGTCTGGATGGGAATGCGCTTCAAGTCCACCGCATCACTGACCCCGGCGGCGATGAAGCCCATGGCCTCGGGCGTGCGGGTGTAGTGATAGCCGTCTTCGTAGAACGAAGGGGGAAGCGTGTCGACGCCCAACTCAGCCCGGTAGGCCTCGGAGAAGTCGTATGCCTCCACGCCGTGGTGGGCAAAGAGTTGCTTGAGTTTGCGATAGTGCCTGCTTGGCACAACTCGCTTCTCCTCACGCAGGGGTTTGAAGATCACCGGGGCCATGAACACGCCCAGGCGTTGACAGTGGATGATGATGTGTTCCACGAAACCGAGGAGATAGTCGGAGTGGTAGAAGCCGGTGTCGACGTAGTCGACGTCGTTGATGGCGTACTCCCAGATGAGCGTGTCGCCTGGTTCGAGATCCACGGTGAACATGGCGCGGTAGGCCGCCATCATCGAGGGGCTCGCACCGATGGCGAGGTTGTCCACCGGCTCTTCGCGTAGACCATAGAAATAGTGGGTCCAGCCGTTGCCCAGCAGGGAGTTGGATCCGCCGCTGATGTAGGTCGTCATTTGGTGCTCCTCAGCGCTCCGGGATCCCGATTGCCCGTGCGAGGTTGGTCCGTGTTGGTGCATGCGTCGTTCCGCCCGGCCCGACCATGCCCGTCGATGCCCAGAGGGAGAGTACAACCTCGACCCAGCAGCTCAGGACGGTCGGGGTGTGCTGTCTCGGCACGCGCTCTCGGTGTCTCGGAGCGTGTCAGGAGGATGGGCCGAAGAATGTCGAGTGGGGCCCGACTTCGGTGAGGATGCCCATGACGAGCGTCTCTCGCCCCGAAGCCTCTGTGCGATCGAGTTCGGCGGCCATCCCGAGGTTGGGATGAAACGGGCCGAGGCCGTCGGCCCAGCTGATCTCCACCGGGTCTTCTGCCTCGATGATCCAGGCGCCGTCGACAATGCGGTCGAGGGCGAAGATCTTGAGGAGGGGACGGGTGAACCGGTGCGCACCCGGGACTCCCCGCTGGAGGTAGGTGCTCGAGCACTCCACCGTGTGTTGTCGGGTGCTCACCCGGACAGCGCCGCCGGCGGCCGATGTGGTGAGCACCAAGCCGACGAGCGCCTCGCCGGCGGGGACCGACTCGACGACCAGGGGAGGCGCGCTCGCCCCGAGATCGAGTAGCGCATTGGTGAACCGGGTGAGGTGGCGAGGCGGCTCATGGAAGGCCAGACCCGAGCTGGTCACGTAGATCGGCGACCCGCACACCGGTGGCGTCGGGGCGTCGAGCATGTTGATGGTTGCCCGAGCGAGCCGGTCCATCAGGGCCGGGGACCTGAGCAGGTGAGCGTGGTCCTCGTAGAAGGCCGACGACAGAGTGGTCACTCCCAACTCAACTCTGAGAGTGGCCGAGAGGTCGAAGTAGGCGACCCGGTGATGATCGAAGAGCAGTCCTAGCTTGCGGTAGTGGGGCGGGTCGTGGACCAGGCTTTCTGTCCGGGGAGGTTTGAGGATCAGTCCGACGAAGGCGGCACCGATGCGGCCGCACTCGAGGATCAGTCGCTCCACGTAACCCAGCAGGTCATCGGAGGAGAAGTAGCCGATCTCCACATGGTCGTAGTCGTTGAGGGCGTACTCCCAGACCAGGGTGTCGCCGGGTTGTATGTCGACGGTGAACAGTGCCCGGTAGGCGGCCATTCTCGACGAGGTCGCACCGACGGCGAGGTTGACCACCGGTTCGTCGGTCAGCTCGATCAGGTGATGGATCCAGCCACGTGCGATCAGCGAATTTGAACCGCCGGCGACATAGATGGTCATGGATCGACAGTGCCTGGTCGGGGTTTCATGAGCAAGGTCGGTCCCGCCCGACCTTCTGCGTTTGCCCGGGTCGTCGCTGTGGTTGAGGTGAACTCTGCGAGCGCAGTGTTCGGAGTGCGTTGTCGCATCTTGGTCGGGTTGCTCAGCTGGAGGGCGGGGGTCCCTCGGTCATGACTCCCACGAGCAGTGCGCCGCGACCATCGAGTTCGGCTTGATCCAGCTGGGGCCGCAGTGCGATGTCGGCGAAGTACTCCCCGGGTGTGTCGATCCACGTCAGCTCCAGAGGATCGTCGGTGCCCGCGACCCAGGAAGAGGCCTCGCTCCATTCACAGCACACCAGCCGGAACAGCGGGCCGTCGATCACCTTGTCCGGCTTCACCCCGTGGATCTCGGTCTGGCGGGTTGCGGAGAACTCGAACACTTGATCCCGTGTCGCTGAGCGCACACCTCCCCCGAACACCGTGGACACGATCATGAAGGCGACGATTCGCTCACCTTCACCGATGTCGAACCTGATCGGAAGGGTGCCGACGGGAAGATCGAACATCGAGTTCTTGAATCGACCGGTTTCGGGTGGGGCATAGAAGTGGAGCTGGCGGCCCCCGGTGTGGAGCGGCTCGGCCGGCTCGATCGGTGTGGCCAGATCGATCAGGGCGCCGACGCGGGTCGCGATGAAGCTCATCATGTCGGGGTCGAGCGCGAGGTGGGCGGGATCCAGGTGGAACTCGGGTGGCAGGGTCTCGACGCCCAGATGGGTGCGGTACTGCTCGGAGAGGTTGAACGTAGGGATCCCGTAGTGGTCGAAAAGATCGTGCAACGCCTGGACGTAGGGCGTGCGCTCGGGGTGCTCCTCGTGGCGCCGTGGCTGGAACATCACCGGGACGAAGGTGGCCCCGGCGTCGAGGCAGGCGCGAACGGTGTGCTCGATGTACCTCAGGAAGATCTCGATGTCGTAGTTCATCGTGACGTAGTTGGCGTCGTTGACCCCGTACTCCCAGATCACGCAGTCCCCTGGCTCGAGGTCGGCGGTGAAGGCAGTGCGGTAGGCGCCGGTCACCGACGGGGTTCCCCCGACCGAGATGTTGATGACTTCTTCCCACCGATGTTGGCGGAGTGTCCACACCCAGCCACGCGCCATGAAGGAGTTGGATCCGCCCGATACGTAGGTTTTCACCGGACTCCCGCTGCGTCGCCGCTCACCGACTCGCGGTGACCCAGAGCTGAGCTCGCCGCACTTCGAGCGTACACGGGGCTCTCCTGGTCGAGAGCCGGCTCAACTGGTGGCCAGGACTCTCATCTTGAGGCGCTCGATCACGCCGGTCAGGTGGATCTGGTCGGGGGCCAGGTGGAGCGCCACGATGTAGTCCTCGAGCGCCCCCTTCACGTTGCCGCGCATCAGTCGGATGGTGCCCGACTCGTAGTAGGCGTGGTAGCCGAAGCGGTCGGGGGCCCTGAACTGTTCGAGGGCCTGCATCGCCTCGTCGAGTCGCCCTCCCCAGCGGAGGCATCGGACGTAGCCCAGTTGGGACTGGCGCGGTCGGTCGAGGGTCGGGTCGGCGAAGTCGGTGAGGAAGGGTTCGATGTCGGCGAAGTCA
>ENA-ORXU01001067-ORXU01001067.1-marine-metagenome-genome-assembly--contig:-NODE-1067-length-25012-cov-5.231642_pt1 | contig 25012 bp, 33 predicted proteins | sample MGYA00237869_ERZ511484 | MGnify/ENA metagenome assembly ERZ511484
CCCCCCCCTCTCACTTTTTTGTGCCCTTCCGCGCATCTGCTTCTCTCTGACACCAGGGCGATCTTACTACAATTTGGTGCTCCAGGCACTGCGCTTTTCCCCCGCTGCTTGCCCACATGTGCATTCCCGGAGTCGCTGGTCAAAACCCTTCTGAAAAGCGGGGTAGTGGCGGGAACCGAGCTGGCGCGGGCGTGCTGCCTCCTCCAGGGGCTGGAAATAGCTACTTCGGCACGCCGTGCTCCGCGTACTCATGAGCCGGTTCTTCACTCAGGTGGGGCAAGCGGCAAATGACCCAAAGTTGTTCGCCGTAATCAAGGGCCAATAGTTGCGGTTCCACAGGTCTGGTACATGCGGGCCCCTCCCCGGGCGTGCGGCCAATGGAGAAGAGTGCTGTGGCTTCAACGCGTCGTTTACTGGGGATTGGGGGACCGAATCTTTTCGCGTCCTCTCGTCGTGTACCCGGCGGCATAATGAGCCAGCGGTACTCTCATGGAAGCGATTGGACGTTGGAAAGCCAGCGGACGTCTTAACCACCTGGCAGAGCTCATCCATTGCCTGCTTCTAGACTAGCTTCCACGGAGGAATACGGGTGGTGTCCTTGTTCTCTGGTAGTCGGCGTTCGAGTAATGCTGACGACCGCATGGTCACCCCGACTGTGGGTATCTCCTGAGAGACTGGTCCCTCGTCCAACCTCTTACTTGGGATGCGGGACGGCGCTCAGGCCACCGCGTGTTGGGGTCCAGGCATGCATTTCACATCATCATCAATTTCTGCTAGGAGAATGCCCCAACGATCGAGGTGATTGATGGTGCAGACTATCGTCGTTAGTATCCACTTCAGTGTCTCATGATCGCACCAGACGTGGAACTTGGTGCCTTCCACGAAGAGTTGATATGAACCGACGGCCAATACCACGCCGAGTGCCTCAATCTTGGTAATGGTATAGTATTCTTCACCGCAAAAATGCCTGTACTTGAGTACCCTACGGGCAGGGACGTGTCATCGGGCCGTTGCTGCAGTAGACAGCACCCCAGTAGGTTGCAGCTATCATGCCAATCAATGATGCCTTTTCCCTCCCTGCTGCGGATCAGAGGGTGGCACAGCTCTCTGCGTGGTGTTTCTAGCGCTTCCTGCTGCCCTGAAGTCGAACGAGTAGACTGCTTCGGGACCATCACGCTGTTCAACTCGTTCAGCGACTCCGCGGTCTGGGCAAAGGATTCCGTCAATCGAGTGTCCATGATACACATGCGCAAGAAGCTCCTCAGTTGGGCTTTCGTTTTGAGAAGCATAGCCCTTTCGATCGCTTTGACTGTGAATAAATGCACTCTCTTGGTCTATAACGACGGTAAGAAGGAATAGAGGCCAGTAGGAAGCCCGCATTCGGTGCCAGGACCTTGCATCCAGCTGAACTCACTGTTTGTTGCCGCTTGATCCGCTTTTATTGAAACGAAGCAAGCGGCCCACGCGAGATGTTGAGATCTTGTACTGTCTCCCTGCCAGAAGTGCACACAAGGAGAGGAGCTGATGTTGATTTTGCGGCTGTATGGGCCTATTTGAGCAGTCAGGAGCACCCAGTCAGTCCCAGGTGCGCATCTGATTGGTGGAGAGAGTCGGTCCGCAAGTCTGTCTCTGTCTACCAAGGAAAAACTCGGGCAACAGCAATATGGGTGACATCCAGAAATTAACGTTTGAACAGTGGTTGCAATCATTTAATAGGGTGCGTGAACTACTGAAAAGGCTAGGAATCATCGGAGATCCTTACAAAGTCTCTCCTTGCCGCTCTGCGCCCTGTAAACGCACATCAGGATCTCAACAAATATGAAGGAAGTTCGATGAACTCATGAGAAATGACAAATCTGGCCCAGTTCCTTCTCCATGCTCTCTTCAGGCCTAAGCCAGCGGCCCTCAAGTCTAAGGGAGTCTCATTGTGATTTGCACTGGCTCTGCTTGACTACTGCTAGGATTGTTTTGCAGTACTTCTGGCGGCGAGCGTCAGCCCTTTCTTTGATAGTGGCTCTTCGAACTGGCAATTCGACTTCATCACTACGCCCCGTCGACGGCTCTGCTTCCCTTCTCTCAGCAACCGCCAATCCTTGGAATTTAGCCGTACACGAGCACAGTCTGCCACTTGACTCGGGACAGAAGCATTTCAACCGCCCGCTGGAGAGCAGTATAGGCGTAGCGCAAGGAAAACAGCAGATGGGTACAGTGGTGCGTCCTACAGTGGTAGGTGACAACGGCCTTTGGCATGTTCTCCTCGGCAATGGGCATCCGCCAGTTTTCAGCGTTACATTCTTACGAGAAGAAGAACTGGGCGTCCTTCGAAGAGTCGAGAGAGGCATTCATCCGGGAGAGAAGGTACGAGTTGCGTACTGTGCGCTTGTTTAACTGCCGACAGTCGATGCAGAACCAAGCTCTCCCTTCCGGCTTGGGTATGAGGACGACCGGGCTATCTCACTACCTCTGGCTTTGCTCCATGACCCTAAGTTCGAGCACCATATCCACCTGGACATTAATGAGTTTCTGCGTCCAGGGGCCTATGCGGTACGGGTTCTGCCTCACAGGCATCGAGATCGGTTTTAACTCGAGTCGGCGCTCGATCGCCTTGCTGGAGCCCAACCGGCCGCTCCACAAGTGCCAGTTCCTCTAGAGAGTAGGGAGAGTACCTAGGGTCGTAGTACTTTGGGCACGGTATGAGTATGAACGTGTAGATCCTCCTTCGGGTCAATGGCTCCGGATCCACCGGTCGAAAAGGATCTCAGTGCGACCCACTCATCGCGCCACCTCCAAGTCCGGAAGCAGCAGTTCCTTTCGTACCAGAGTGACGCCAGAATACGTACCGACGTTGGCGTGAAGGGCTAGCTCACGCCCCGGGGCCACCCAAACTCCAATACCGACATGACGGTTTGACTCCGTAAGTATGGCCACGACCTGTCGGCGTTCCAGCCCATTTAAGAGGGGGGCGTTCCGAGGTTGGCAACACTTCGGCCGGGCCTCCAGGCGCGGTAGCCATGCGCCTGTGTCCGTGACCGGTACCGCCTGTCGCCCTGGGGAGGGGCCGGCGCCGGTGGCAGCTCGTTTCCCTGCATCGACTCAGAGGAGGGCTCCAATTCGTGGTCTGGATCGGTAGAGAGTTCTCCCTTCACCAGCGGCGTGGACGTTTCGCAGCTTGAGCTCTCAGTATTCATGGGGATGGTGAGGGCAACGCGCCATCCCGGCCATTTTTTCACTGATGGCGCCGGTTGGGCCCGCATGGGGGTCCAAATGCTGGCCCCGGACAGCCTTTCTCGTAGGCGGACTTCCAAATTTGGACAAGCCGTTGCCCAAAGCGCCACTTTGCGACACTGCCGGCAAGAGTGTTTTCTCGCTCGGGAGTAGAGTCGGCACTCGGTGTTTAGGCGCTGGAGTCGTCTGGCAGAGTCCAACTTATCTTCATCGTCTCGCTGCACGGCGATGTTGAGCATCTCGACCAGGGTCGGTACTCAGGCCTCATCCACATGGCGACGGCGCATTCAGTTGATCTGCTCCTGGTATCTGGTCGTCTTGGCGGGGTTACCGTCCCCGCGCGAGGGTATGATCACCACTTCCTCCGACATCAAAGGCACCCCTGTGAAGTTGGGAAGAATGTATAAGAGCATTGTTATTGCTGACCGCCAAAAAATGGCGGTTGCAGAGTGGTTGCAATCATTCAACAGCGTACGTGGACCAATGGAAAGGCTAGGAACCATGTGAGTTACTTACACAGTCTCCTCATGCAGCTCTGCGCACTGGAAACGCACATCAGGATCTCAAGAAATCTGAAGAAATTTGTTGATCTCATGAGATATCACAGGTCTGGCCCAGAACCATCTCCATGACCTCTCAAGGCCCAAGCAAGCGGCCAAAAAATCTCAGGAAATCTCATTGTGGGTTGCAATGGCTTTGCGTGACTCCTCCAAGACACGTTCTTTGGCTTGCAAGATTACTGGCGGTAACTCCCAGCCAATAGTTTGATCGTGCCTTGTCGAACAGCCAATCCAACTTCACTTTCATGCTGTGTCGTCGGCTCTGCCTCCCTTCTCTCTGCAACAGCCATTTTTTAGAGGTAAGCAATAATAATGAGATGCTATCGACATATTAACGCCACGTTACAGATCGTGTGTTTGTATGCCCCTGAAGTCCGACCCAACACCACTTTTCAGACGAAAAAGCCCTTTTTTTGTTCGGGCCATGAAATTAGAACTACCTGCTTGACTCGGGCTGCCGCTGACCAAGAATAGCCGTGCGGCTATCGCTCTTCCATTTCAAGTCGGTGTAGCTTTTGGGATAGCAGAGGTTATCTCACGGGAGCCTTTGATTGACGCGTGTGATTTGTCTGTGAATCGTTTCACAGTACATGGTAGCATGTGGCTGCAGCGTGTGCGTCACGTGGGCAAGAGTGACTGCCAGTGACTTCTTGGCAGAGACCGGCGCTGTTCCGCGACGTCCGCATGAGCTCTCGTGGATAGCTATGGTCCTGCAGCGAATCTCTTCAAGGTGTGGACGTCTGTAAAGGCTGCACAACTTAAAAACGTCCTCCTTCCTCGCCCCGTCGGCAATTAAACTCTCTTCCTTGCTTGGCTACGGTCAGTCGCATTTTACCGGCTTGTGATACAACAATATCGCTACCACATTTGGTGAAGCAGCTGGAGATACCTGCGTCTTCATCGTGCCCCGCGGCGCGGTGTTCCTGAGACCTTTTTTGTTTTTTCGTTGAATTCTGACGTTGTCGATACGGTCGCTTGGCGCGGCAGGCGTTTGCCATGACAATGTTGGCACCGGTAGTGCCAACGACGGTGGCCCAGTTCGAGCCGGCCAGCGCGCCGCCGCGAACACGGGTTTTCACCCCTGCACCCACGCACGCGCACGCGTGGAACCGCTTGCGAGGGCATGGCTGCGCGCAAGCCCCGATCTGACCCACAGCGCAGGCTACCGGCGACTCACGCACGCGCGTGCGTGCTTCGACGGTCGCGGTGGACACCGACCATCCCCGACCCACATTCGGGCCGGCTCGGCGCCCCTTCGCGACTCTTGCCGCCTGGGCGGTCGGGCCCGCTCAGGCCCGCACGAGTCCACGACCACCAAATCGGGTGTCATCGTTATTGGATCTCTTCAGAACGGTTCGAATGTGGCGTTGGAGGTTTGTAGCATATCTTCGCCCGCAATTGGCAATGCCACCGGTATACCCCATGACTGGCCACATCCAAGTACTGTGTAAGTTGGCCTATGGCATGCCCTCGGGGGAGTGACTTCCGCATTCTTCATTTTCAATTGTATACGTGCCTGTCCTATCTGCATGCCGGAACTCACTACGATCGCTTGTGATCGGACGGTCCATCGACCTGTGCCCTCGCCTGTACTAAATCACCATGGGCCCTGGGTCGCCGTCCTGGTCACCACCCGAACCCACATCGGATGCTTGTCAACGAAAGGTGCTTCTTCCTCGCCCCGACGGCAGTAGAACTCGCTTTCTTGCTTGGCTACGGTCGATCTTCATGGACCGGTACTTGATCCAACAACATTAATACCTTACGTAGGCTTGGTTATCGAAAATCTACCGGTAGTACGGTTTTTCTTCTACACTCTGCGGAGGAGCCGCCCAATTGGGGGCGGCGGGGTGGACTGAGTCAACCAACTGCCTATCTAGACCCTCGCGACGCGGATACGCCCGGCTGGAAGCCCCATGTTACGTCGCTTTCCCTTCTCTGGTTGCTGGATCGGACCGGGCCTCCGGTAAACACCCCGAGTACCGCGCTGCGCCGCAGGCTGAGGGCCGGTGTTGCGAAAAGCACGTAGTAAGGCCGCGACATCCGATTCGCCCCCAACATGGGACGCCTCTAAGGTGAAGGACGGCGCCGACGAATAGCGTGGTCTTCAGCCGGCGGTACGCTCAGCCCCTCGCTGCCGCCTAACAGTCGAGGGCGTTGCGCTCCGTAAGCGAGTCGACAACAAACGGGTCACTACGGGCTGAACGACTTCGGCCACGGCGTCTCTTCGAGCGAGACTCGGGCCTTCCGTGGCACACTGTGAGCCTGAAGAGCATGAAAATATGTCCCACCTGTTATTTCGATCGTATCGGCCCCGCCCACGTATTGCTGATCCGCAACTTTGTCCTGGGGGACAAAGGCAGAGAGTGACTGTGAATAACAGCACTCTATTGGTCTCAAACGACAGTAAGAAGACGTCGAAGCCAATAGAAAGCCCGCATTCGGTGCCAGGACCTTGCATCCAGCAGAACTCACTGTTTGTTGCCGCTTGATCCGATTTTCATGGCACGGAGCAAGCTGCCCACGCGAGATTTCCAGATTTTCTACTGTCTCCTTGCCAGAAGTGCAGAAAAAAAGAGCAGCTGATGTCGATTTCCAGGCTGAATGGGCACACGTGCGCAATCAGGAGCACCAAGTCAGTCCCAGGGTCGCATCTGATTGGTGGAGAGAGTCGGTCCGCAAGTCAGTCTCGGTCCACTAGGACAAAATTCGGGGATCAGCAATACACAGGGCAGTAAACGCTCCGGATGCGTCGGCTGAGTCACCGACACCAGCGTCTTCGGCGGCTCTACTCTCGAGCGCCGGGTCGCTCCGAGAACGACGTGAACCCGGCAATGCACGACTAAAGCTTCCACCCGCGGATTTCTCGTGTCCGCAGTGAACCCAGCGCCCAACGTCGTGCCGTCTGGGAGCAATCCCACGACAAATGAGTGCCAGCACCCGAACGGCCCACCTTGCCAGCCGAGAGAACGAGCCAATGGATGGGTACCTCCGGTAGGGGCGTACGCGCGTGATTTCTCCGAGTCAAGCGCGCCCGCACAACTTGCGCTTCGTTCGGCTCATGGTGGTGTCTCTGTCGCCCTTTGCTGTGGTGAGAAACTAGTTCTTGCTGGAATTCGTGCACGGTCTTTGCGTGTCATGTGATACGCCATCCGGCGTCACCATCCGCGACGTGTTTTGGAACCTTTGTGTCTACCTCACCGGTCGACGGCGGGCCGAGATTCGTCGCTTGCTGCGTTGTATCCGCGACTTTCTTTCTTTCCAATTCGTCACCGTCTGTTGAACGGAACGCGACAGCGCTGGCTCCTACGGATCCCTGGCGCTGCGGTGCATCGACATAGACGACTTTTTCATGACCGAGTTCCCCCTCGGCGTGGCCCCGTTCTGGGGGCGGCATGACCCCATCAACTTCAAAGCGTGGACGCAGCGCTTTGTGCATTGCTTCGGCTTGCAAGACAGCGACATCTGCTTCTGGACGTCGGACTCGGGTTTGAACGTGAAACAGGCGCTCTTGAAGCTTTGTTTGCGGTGGATACCATGCGCGGCGCATACAGTGCACTTCGCAGTCAAGGCATCGCTCGGGGCAACCGGCAAGACGGCCGCGGTGACGGCAGCGCGCTGGAGCGGGCCACCGTCCCCATTGGCGGCACGGGCTCCAAGCAGAAATCCGGCGGCCACAAACCTGCTCACCCAAGGACGAAAGATTGCCAATGAACTCCACCACTTGTTGGCCAGCGTCGGCATGATGAGCTCTGTACCGCTTTCTGGTATCAAGGAACCACTTAAGCGTCTCACCGAGTCACCGGGACGGTGGGACTCAACCTATCTGGCGCTTGTTTGACTTTTCACGTTGGTGCCGCGGCTCATCGGGCTTTGATAGCAGCCTGACCTACCACCTGCGCAGCAGAAGCAATAGCTGGGACGAGACGCTTGCGCACAGGTGCAGCACCTCATTGGCGCGCGGCAGGGTGCCTACGAGTCTTGCTTGGCAGTTCAGAGCTCATCCTCAACTGCAGCTGGCACTTTCCAGCTGGTTTGCAAGCCGCGCCCCACCATGTGGCTGGAGCTGTTCCCGTCCCCTCGGGCGTACGACAAGCCTGAAGCTATGGGGCGGGGCGCTCTTGAGTTTCTAGCTCGAAGCAGCAACGAGACCGACGTGCAGGAGATTGATCACCGGCTCTACGAGCACAAAGACGTACCAGTAAAGTCTTCACATGGCGTTGACTGTTTACGCGACAGAGTCACCACCTTCATTGCAAAAATCCGAGACGATCTGGACCGCCGCTTCCTCAGCGCTGTGAACGACACGAAGAACTGGCTCGCGATTGACGCAGTCCTCGCGGCCAACCTGGTTACGCCGGGTGGCGCCGCCATGATGCGCAAGACGGCGTCTTGCGCCGACCAAGATGATACAACAAACCGCGCCACGGCGGCCGTCATGGCGACGGCGGTGAACCAGGTGGACGAGCGCGCAAGCGTGCCGTGGCGCGAGGGGATGCTGTTGCAGGAGCGCAAGAAGTTTCGCACTACACTGGTTGATTCGGACTCGGAGGAGAGCCGCGGAATCGCCAAAAACACGGTGGCAGAAATTGTCCTGCAAGAACTCCAGCGCTTCTTGTCGACGCTCGCGTATAAGGACGGCACCGGTGCGCTGAACTGCTATTCTTTACGCAGGTACGACTACCTCTTGCTGCGACTTGTCGCATGCGCGCTGCTCGGGGCGTCTGGTTCGTCGGCGGCTGCGGAGAGGTACTCTTCCGTGGCCAGAATGGTGTCGCGGAAGGACCGCTTAACACTGCTGCCGACGCATGTGGAGATGCAGGTGGGGGAATCCTCCTACACTCGGATGACGCGGCCCTCCGGCCGGTGCTGGAGCGGGCCATTCGCGAGCTTCCGCGTGGCGCTCCCCAGAAGGGGGTGACGTGTGGCGCTCCCTCGGGTGGGTGCCCGGAACAGCCCCCGACCACACCCGTAACACCCCGTCGTAGGGGGTGCAGGAAGGAGCATCTCCTGATGAGGCCTCCCTCAGGGGCCTAACACGGACGGAAGGGGCGCCGGCCTTTTTCATCTGGGCCCCCTGGAGAGGCCGGGAAGCTTTTGAAAGCTTCCCCATTCGAAGCAGGATCCAGAGCCGAGATCAGATCTCGGTCATCAAAGATATGTCCCAAATACTTTCATCGGAGACTTGGAAAATCCTGGGGCTAAGTCCCTTTGGATTTGGAGGGACTTACAAGTATGTGCTGACCCAATACTCCATTGGCCACATATCACTTCCAGTTGAAGCGTGTCAAATGATCCGTGGCAGGGGCCACCGGAGGCTCCTGTTGCAGGACCATGGCCCTCTGGGCACCAGTCCCCCCCATGACGGTTCTCGTGCGCAGGGTTCGTGTGCGCGTTTTACTTCTCCTGAGGATATATGAGTGTGAGTTCCTGGGTCGACCTGCATCAGTGAATAAATCAGCGTTCCGCTTGCGTTAGTTCCGGCGTTCTGTTGCTCTTTGCGCCCTGTGATCCAGGCGTTTGTGTTCCTTCTTCTTTTTCTCGCCCCGCATCCTGTGCTTGATTTTCTGACGGGGCCGTGCCCCGTCGGCTTTGCGGGCAGAAACCACTACAACGCATTGCCTGATGAGCTTCAAAGCGCACGTTGTTCCGCCCGCCCCGTTATGAATTGCTGTGCTGACCCAGGCGACGCGATTGAGCGGACGAGCCGACATGCGCCCAAATTCGGTCGAGATGCCGCTGAGCCCGAAGGCGTCCGTTGATCTGACCTCGTGCGACAGTGACATCGTTTTGGTGCTCACTGATGAGGAGGGGGAGTGAGTACCGTTTTGAGCGGTTCGGTTTGGGTCCGCCGTCCTCTTTTCTTTTAGCTTGAGTGGTATTGCTGTTGTTGTTGAAGCGACGATAGAAACACTTAACGAAATGTCCCGGGCATGGAAGCATACGGCAGACCGAGACACTGATGACAAGGAAGAAGAAGACCCACTCACACCAACACGTAGTTCTTGTTCGTCACACCGACAATCCCGCCGACGCCAACACGGCGGCTCAAGCAACCGAACTGTCGCCGTGCATTTGATACACGCCCAGCTAAACACGCTCGACAGCGCCAACTCGGGGCGCCGTTCCCCGTTTCGTAATGCCATGCATTCAATTGATGAGACGCCGTCAACGAGCGCCACCGACGACACGGCGGCCGACACCCACCCTCAACCGCAGTGCAGTCCGCCCGCGCGCAGACGAATACCGCTGACAAGGCCGACACGTGAACCAGTCCCCGCGCTTCTACACCGCACCGACTCAGGCGTTGGACGCACAGCAGACGACAAACATCGCCGCCGACAGGGATACGAAACCCGCTAACCGAGGCCTGACGCAGGCCTTGCCCGCACAGCAGGCGACACACAGAACCGCCTACAGGGCGGCGCAGTCGCTGCTCCCAAGCTCCACCCTGGCCTTACGAATAGAGCCGACGACCAGCTCTGCCGACGACACGGCGGCCCAAACCCCCATTCCCAGCCCCTTGCAGACGTCTTCCGTGCGGGCCACGACCAGCACCGCCGCCGACACGGCGGCCCAGGCTCCCACCTCTGCCCCCGGGCCGGCATCTTTCACAGTGGCTTCCACGAGCACCGCCTCTGGCCGGGCGACACAGCCCTCATCAGTGTGTCTGGCCGGGCGACACAGCCCTCATCAGTCAAGTGTGAAATATGGATCGAGCTCCGGACTCAACTCCATCGTATTGCCGCTATCTAAATCCAGATACAGTTATTGCGCAATTATATGTCTCCCGCTTATAAGATGCCCATCTGATAACTGAGCGCAACTCGATCGCTCCAGAGCGGGGCTCCACGCGCCTGCGAGCACTTGAAAGCGATCTTGCAGGCTTGATTTGCGGTCTAGTATTTTGATGCTCAAATTAAATCAGAACATTAGGGCGGCCCCCCACCACGCCCTCTTCAGTAGCGCTTGGTGAGAAGTACGCTGTCCTTAGATACCTGATCTGAACACTTGCCGCCGAACTCCACGATCGAGCGTGCTGTTGGCCTCTGATCCTCATGGTTTCAGCCCGGATTGTCCAATAAGCTGTAGATTCGTACGTGGGCTACAAAGTGCGCCACCCTGCTTTACAAGCGGACAATGACTGTACTTGCCATTGACATAAGCGCGATCCGGAATGCATCTGAGATGACTTGGTGCATTTCACAGTGCACAATGCAGTTCGTTAATTCTAAGCGCCTGATCATTGGCGATTCCACTTGCTGTTCGCGTATGGGTAATGGTCTGGTACCCCCATGGTACCCCATATGGTACATGTGCAATTCTTCGTCAAGTTGCATACACTCGTCTTGCGTCATTTTGGGACGTTTCTTGTGGCATGTTTTCGATTTGATCGTCGCTTTCCTCTGGTGACTTTTTATTTGGTGAGTGATTCGATTTCATGCTAGGGCGTGGGCGGCCGTGTGGGCGCGAGGGGGGAGAGAACTTTGCTTCGGTGGGGACTTCTTCAGGGATGCTCGGATGGAAGAAGTGGGCGTACCGTAGGATAACCAACAGCACACTTTTGCACGAGCACACACGAACTCAAGACACTCAACCACTTCACCGTGATCCCCCATCCCCTTTCCTCACTGTGCTTCCATAATGCGGGGCGCCGCCCGCAGCGCTAGGCACCAAGCGGCAGAGTACCTCCTCGGGAACCCGCGGGACTAGGTGACGCACCGACTTCACCCCGAAAAAGGTTCAGTCGTAATCGTCATCTTCCGCTCCACGATGTGCGATGAAATGCCCAGCTAGCCCAAGCCGACTCGGGGGAGAGGCGAGCCAGACTATGTCGCGGCGTGGTCGTGTCGTGGATTATCCGCCGTGGAATGACACCCGAAAGAGCACACACGCACGGCGACGACAAGGGGAAGAGACCCAGAGTGCGGGACACGAGCTGTGTTACCCGAAATTGACTTACCCGAGTCGAGGGCCGCTAGGCAGCTCTCACGCCTCGCCCTCTCAACCCTTGGAGCCCTTGTCGTCAGCGGGCGTCCCGGACCTCACCACAAAACCGTCTCCGCCCCCAAAAAACTCGCAAGAACTCTCAACCCTCAGACCGACCCGTCCCTCGCTACAAGGTCCTGAAGGGCACGCTCTCAAAAGGTTGTCGAAGCCGGCCATACCGTCTGAAGGCTGGGCGGTAGATGAGGGTACGTAGCGCCTCAAAGTGTCCCGGTATCCAGCGGCCACTGGAATCCACGTAGAAAGTTTGTGTTCGGTCTTCTCAAAAGAAGGCCCTTACTCGGTGGCCTACTTCTGACTTACTGAGACCTTTAAACAGGGCTCACGTATAGAGAGTATTGGCCACAAGAATCTGTTTGTGAAGGTCATGGAAGGCACGGGTCAGTTGAAACTCCCTACCCTGCAGCGCGAGATATGCTGAACGTGGCATATCCGCGATATGAGGTCGAGGCACACTCAGGAGGGGGTGCTCTTCGACCGATTGATGTCTCGGATCTGACGGCCTTACCACCAGCTTTAGGGAAGGGATTCGGGGCGCAGAGCCAGGGCAGGCTCTTCTCGTCGCCCCAAACCAAGTAACAAGCCGCCGAGCTGTCACAGCGAGGTGACGACAAAGTGAGCGCAAGGGCGCGTACCAGGATCACTTCAAGGAGCAGAACGTAAATGTTACATGCAGGAGCGGTGGGGTGTGTGTCGGGCTCCCGCACGGTGCTTTGGGGAGGTGGGACATGGTGCACACGGCTCCCGCTAAAGTCGCTCATCACAGTCAGGGTCGCACGAAGCTCATACCAGCACTTGAACAACGGGGGAGCTGGTTCCACTCACCAATAGAAGCTGGTATTGCAGATCCCCGAATTTTGTCCTGGTGGACACAGACAGACTTGCGGACCGACTCTCTCCAACAACCAGATACGGCCCTGGGACTTGCTTGGTGCTCCTGATTGCTTACATGTGCCCATACAGCCTGGAAATCAGCATCAGCTCCTCTTCTTTTCTGCACTTTCGGCGAGGAGACCGTAAAAAATCTCAATATCTCGCGTGGGCAGCTTGCTCCGTGTCAACAAAAGCGAATCAAGCGGCAACAAACAGTGAGTTCTGCTGGATGCAAGGTCCTGGCACCGCATGCGGGCTTTCTATTGGCTTCGATGCCTTCCTACTGTCGTTTTAATCAAATAGAGTGCTCTTATTCAGGGTCAGTCTCTGATTCTGTCGCCCAGGACAAAATTCGGGGATCAGCAATAGATAGACCAGGAGTCTGACGTCACAGTATGTCCATCGAGAGCGACCGAAAAGATGCCATACGTAATCTACCGGCCGCCTGGTGACGGGACATCTCATTCCCAAAAAGCGGTTTTCAGCCAGCTAGCGCATACGGGTGCCCCACTGTTGCACGTACACAATTGCACCCCCCCGGTCGCTTCTCCCGTAGACGCCGACCCGCTAGCATGCAAAGCACGCTGGCGTTGGGCTCAGACTCCTCTATAGTCATTCATCGGATAGGGCTGGAGACGACGATTTGCCAGTGCACGCTTGGAAAGGCGGCCAGTTTGCCGAAAAGGCAGCGCGGCAGCTGAGCAATACCCCCCTTATCAAAGTCCACAGGAGTATGGCTGATATCACGTCAGACACACGGTAGTTCACACGTACAAATCGTTCGGCGCGTCGTACTGGTTGGTTTTCGGTCGTATTACCTTCTGACACCTCAAGAACTGAACGATCTGTTCTTCCAACCAGAACTTACAACCCTAGACATCGTATGAGTTCGTGACCAAAGAGGCCATCCATGAGTTCCAGTTGTGAATTGGGACTGTTTTTCGAGGACCTTCAGGATCCTGTCCTGACAATTTAAACGGAGTGCATAACGTGACGTCCTTGTTTCTACATGCATCGTCACATGACAAGCCTAGTTAAGAGCTAGTGTACCTGCTCCGCAGACCATTCAAGCGAACCGTGGCACCGAGTTGGCTACTGAGGCCGAAACAACAATTCGTTTGTCCCCAGCTCGGCTGTCAGGAACGGAAACCACATGGCTGGCGCCATATCAACGTATGCGAGGTGTCTTGCCCAAAAAGTGTGTGAAGCGGAGGAAGGAATGGTCTCTTTCAGAATCCGTCGCGCGAGCATTAAGCAAGACGAGAATCTCGTCGAAGCCTCGCTGCTGACGCAGCGGCAGGCGACCATGCGGAGTCGTTTAGCCGTATGAGGGTCTATCGAAAAAGCACCGGCTGCCATCACCTCAGCTGAAGAGGTCCCCTGAGCACAAATGCGGGGTCGAAAGCGGCCAGTGCCTACTATCCCGTCACTTTTCTGCCCACCTGAGGCCGAAACAAAGACCAGAAGACGCCCCTACTGTACCTGCAACGGAAGCAACGTTTCTCCCTGCTTGTCTGAAAAATAATCCAGAGGAATCTGTCGCCTCCCTTTCGCCCCCATGAGCGCCTCAATCGTGCAGATGGAGCCGCCGATTCAAAAGCTGTTTGTTCAGATACTCTTTGCAACGTCTCGATCTGGCGTTGGGGCCGGGTCGCGTACTTCCTACAGTCCCATGACTGAGGGCTTCCCCTACATGGCAGTGGGCAACAGAGACCGATTCAGATCGATTTCAGGATTTACAATGGGCTGTGCCGCTTCTAACACGCTGCTCTGCCACATCGAGGGCAATTTACTACAGAGACGGTGCCCGAGGTATACCGAGGAGCTTTGTGAAAGAAACGGGCACAATTTGGGTTCAGTTTGTACGTCAAGACGAAGTTTTGGCGCGCACGGGCTACCTATTTACGGAGAGACGCGTCGATGGTCGAGCTAGCCGCGAATGCCGGCCGCGGTGCCGACGCCGCCAAGCGTGGGCGACAGAGACCGCCACCGACAACCGGCCGTGGCTGTCGCCGCTGCCGCCGCATCCACGGACGCAGTGGGCGTGGTGGCCGCGGCTACGGGTGGACGCCGGCGCACTGCCTCGCGCGTCAAAAATAACGAGCCGAGCTTGTGCACGGCAAGGGGGGTCTACGCAGACGGGTCTGCCGGCGTCGCACGACGGCGGTGGAGATTCTCTGAGCGGGGCGGCGGCGGCGCCCGGTTTGCTTTTAAGGCGCGCGGGCCCTATGGCCATCGGACCTCAACCGCACACCTCATCGATTTCCAACCTCGACTGCAAGGAGCGACTAATTGCAGTATGTAGCGGTTGTCTCTCTTCTGTCCGGAATGGAAAATCAGGAACCCCTGGAGCCCAAATGAGGGAGGCCCAGAACCAACCGGCAAGGGAAAAGTGCGATCCACGCCCGTCGCGGGGAAGGGGACAAAGGTATTACGGCACATACCCGAGGGAGCAAGAGACCCAAGGCACGGTTGGTTCTTCCTGTGGACACGAGAGGGAGGTCGAGACCTCCCCTTAAAATGTCCCACGGCAGCCCCCTAGCGGGGCCACAGCGGGCCAACACACGCCAGCACCCCCGCCCCTAGAGGGCAAGCGGGGCGCCTACGCTGAGAGGCCGCTATTTGGTCCCAACCCGCGGAAATATGTGGAAGCAAACGACCCTCGGCAGCCCGTGGCGCGGCCACCAATCGGGGCCGGCCAATGCAGGCCACCCAAAATACGACAAGCAAGTCCCTCGAACAAATGCGAATTTCAAGCAAGGAAAACTGAAATCCCACAACCGCCACCATCAGCGGCCAAGATATCCAGGCACGGGCCGGCCAATCACTGGGCGCCATCCGGGACACGATCCGCCAGCGCCGCGGGGCCAACGTAGGGCTCACAACAGCTGTCCAGCCGCCGGCGAGCCCGATTCGCAGGGCCACGCAATCCACCCCAGGTGATACCCAGCCACCGGTCGGCGCCAACCGCCACACACTACCTGCCAACGTCTACGATAGAGCGCTGCCATTGTCATTGCCGTCGTCGCTGCCCAGTCCAACGTGTGCTGCCTCGCCTTCGCCCGGCTACTGCACCGTACCAGCACCCGCCTTACCGGCAACCATGAAAACATTGGGAGGGGCCCCCACCGGCCCCATCATCGCCGTGCGGCGGATTTTGCGCACGCTCTCGTGGGTGGGGTGGTGCGCTGGTGTCTGCGTCACAAGATGTGCCCCCTTTTCTTTTTTATTTCTCCCACTTGCGCCACTGGATGCGCTCCCCCCCCCCCCCCCCCCCCCCCCCCCCCCCCCCCCCCCCCCCCCCCCCCCCTCAGCGTCTTTCCGACACATTTCGACGACGCGGGTGCTGTGGCGTCTCCTGTAGCGTTGTCGCCACCGCACAGACCCGTCGCTGCGGCAGGACCGTGGGTTCAGCCGTGTCATTCCACCAAGGATATGGTCCCCGCCACGCTGACGTTCTGACCTCAATGGCCCGAACGGGGGCAGTGGGAGGGACTCTGGCGGTGGGCACACGGTGTAGTCGCAGAGCAAATATCCCTGGCTGACCTTCATTTCATCCCTGCGGCCTTCTTCTGCAGGGGCCTGGATACCATTCTACTGGCCTGTCCGGCAATGCGCGCCGTTGACAGTGGCACCCAAAATACGGAATTGAAGTCAAAAAAATGCTGCAAGACTGGCTCCCGCTTCCGTGTTCCGCGACGCTCTCCGGCATGGAAGGCGCTTGCTGCCTGCGCCCCATCGTGCTACATTATTCGCATCATGACGAGCGACTACACGTTCGGCGACCGCTGTGCAAGGACACATCTAAAGGCATTATCATACAAGAAGACGACTCGTGTATCGGGCGCGTCATTAGCGTGCGTGCCTCGACCATCTTGTAATTGTTACACTGGCTTTCTCGCAATGACGGCCGTGCACAGCTTGCGTTTCTTGGCTGCCTTTCGCGTCTCCACCGCAAACGCAGTCAGCTGCGGCCAGTTCTTGGGCCGCCGCTTGTCACCCGGCTGGGATGCTCTACGTGCTCCGACCGGGGCGGGCATACGCATAGACTTGTAGCAGCAAAGAGCTTCAACACCCGCCTTTCGGGCGAGCGCCATAGCCGGTGAGAATAAAGCAGCACGCTGCAGCTCGGTCGCGCCGAGATGTTTGGCATGCTTTTGCCATAGCGACAATGCCACGCTTCAAGACCCTGCTCCCCGTAGAGTCCAATGCTCCCGAAAATTTCCAAAAATAACCGGCGCATGGAACATCAAGACGTGAAGCTCGGGAGATTACGATAGCCATGGGAAGCTGCTATCAGCAGCCTGACCTTTTCGGCCGTGTCCGCGCAAAACCTCATGGCCTCGTCTGGAAGTAAGACCGTGGCGCGTTTCATGTGTTTTTCCACCCTTTTTCGCAGCGTCAGCACCTGCTTGAAGACGGACAGGTAAGCGCGCGACATCTTTTCCACGAGCGCAGTACAGATAACCGCGCTGTGGTCGCCAATATTATGGTAGTCGCGGCCGATGAAGCGTCGGCCGCGGAAGGGCGTAGGCCTCACGCGCACCTTCTGTTGTAGGAGCCTGAATAACTCCTGGAACAACTCAGCGCCTGTTCGCTGCCCCGCAGCGAAAACGACATTCGCACTGCAACGCACCATCACTAGCTGCACCGCAACACCCAAGTACAGATAGTATGTTTTGACGTCGTGTGCAATGGAATTGGCACGATGTTCCGACAACTCACCGGACGTATTGGCCTCCGCTCCACTGAGCAGCGGTGATCGGGTACGCCAGGCGCACCCGGCGCAGGCGTTACGCCGTCCGTCACAATGCGATCAGCAAAGCAGGTCCCTCGCGCAGGTGCCGCCAGCCGGAGACGTCGTCCAAGGTCCCGTAGGCCTCTTCCAAGGCCGCTTTCTTCTGGCTGGGCCGCGGGGTGCGCTTGCAGTGAGGTCACGGCGGCGTTGCAGTGTCATCCTTGCGACTATCGGTGTTGCACCTCGCCGCGTAATCGCATGCGAAGAATATCCGCACCGGACGGTGCTCGCCAGACTTCATTGCTTAGTTAAGCATCAGCTTGGGAAAGGTGCGTCTCAAGCAAAGCCACCAGCTCGTCGCAACTTTCGTTCTCGCACATGCACACACCAGCTAGAATAGTAGTGAAAAGGCTGTTTGGGTGTGTTGAGAGGTCGAAAACCAACTGCGCCACGCGACCGACGTGCCTGGCTTGGGGAGCTGAACAGTCCCAGTTCTTCACTGCCACTAGCTTCTCAGGGACATGTTCGTCTGACCCACTCCTCGGAATTGCCTGACCTGCAAATTTCTCCGTCCCCATCCTGGGGCGCAGCCGAGGCGAATCTCGAACCCACGACCTCTCAGATTTTCATCCAGCGCGAGATGGGCCCATAACCAGTCGAGAGGTCGAAAATCAACTACGCCGCATGACCGGTGTGACTGGCTTGGAGATCTGAACATCTCCATTTCAACATTTTCCCCAGCTCCTCAGGGCCAGGCATGTCTGACCCACGACTCGGAATAGCCCATCCGCAACACCTGTACACTGGCTGGGCCACTACGCGTCCTGCCAAGGGCCAGCCGCTACCGACTGAACTTGATGTAGCTCATCGACAGAGCCGGCATCAGACCAACTTGCTCAACCACAGAGAGCTTCACGGGACCGCTGGAGGGCCTTGTCGTACTGCGCGACGTCCTCACCACAGTTGCTCGCCCCCCCAAACGCAGCCTATGCGCGACGGCAGCGCGCTTGCTGGCTTGGCTGGTCTGTACTAATGACGTATATGGCGTCCGTTCCCGCGCTTGGGCGCGCACGCACCAATTCTGCGTGTGAGGCGCATCTCATCGCACTCGTCGAAGAACAGAATTGCGTTGGCACGCGGGCATTGACGCCACTGGCTCCATCCCCACGTCAGGTGCCGCCTCCACGACGGGCATGGCCGTCACTCCGGCGTTCGTGGTCAGGACAGGTGCTAGCATGAGCGCCATGCTGACCCAATTGCCAACGCCTCCCAGCAACTGTACGTTTATGCTGTTAGCTCGACCACTTCTTGTAACCTCGTTTATTCATGTGCTTGTCGTATTGCTGCTGCTTTGCTGAACGAAATTGTTGTCTCCATACTACCAGCACGTACTGACAGGATGCGTCTTGTACGCTTGTGCCTTTCTCCCTGATTCGGTTGACCTACGCTAAGTTGGCAGCGATTGCGCCTTTTTTTTCTCTTGCACTTGCCTTAACCTTTGTGTATTCCTGTGGGCACGTGTGGGGTGCAGGCGGGGGTTGCGCGGTAGGTGAGTGAGGGCGGGCGGGTGGGCGGCACGCGGTCAATAGCAGCCCCGGGAAGCGTCCCCACGAGTGCTTTATGGAGCCGGTTAGAGGGCGTGGGGGAAGGGGAGAGGGGTGGGCAGCCCCAGAAAGCGCCCCAGGGAGCCGGTGGGGAGAGGGATGAGGGTACTCCTACGAAGCACCTAAATGCTCATGTCAAAGCACGATTTGCCCTGCGACGCAATCGATAAGGGCCACGTGAATTGGACGGCAGGTTTGCGGACAGGATCTTGCTTCTTTGTGCACAACGAGACGTTCTGTTGGCCGGTGCGGTGTGCAGGTCATGTCTACGACGTAGTTCTTGCCTATTGCTAACCGTCAGAGAATGCCAGTTGCAGAGATCAGGTACGCGGAGTGAACGACGACGAATGGAAACGATTTCGGATTGGCGGACGCGCAGGCCACCCTACATTCATTCGATTAGATCTGGTGTTGGACTTCTTGCAAGCCACGAAGGTGCTTCGGCTGGAGGGTCGCACCGCATCTATATCCCGGATCGAGGTAAACAGAGATTTTCTCCAGATTGCTGTGGCCCGAATGGGGTCGCTAAAGGCATCTGAGGGCGCGCTTAAGGGCGCTTTCAGGGCGCGCTTAAACAGTGCGATGTCGGTGCGTAAGCGCCATGCGCACCACATTGGCAGTGGCGCTTTTGAGGCGCGAACTGCAATTTCTGCTGAGCCAAGTATAGACTTGCCAATGTCAAGTGCCGGTCAAGAATCGATGACTTCAAACAATGAGTAGACTGCTGACCTAGCAGCCGGACACTGCTGCTGTCCCAACAGATGCAAGTCCCGACAACCAACTCCCAGACGGTCAAAGGAATCGTGCCACTAACCTGTGACGACTACTCTTGTATCCTACGGGGGCACGCCCGCCAATGACGCCCTGAACAAGGGGGCCACGCGTGACTGTCAGTACGAAAGACAGGGGAGGTGTACGCGTACTCCATCGGACGGATGAGTGAGCGATCCCCGACCGCCGCAATGCTGATCAAAAGAGACTGCTGAGGACGGCGTGAGCGTGATGATCTCGTTCGCGGCAAGCACCTGTCGCCGGGAATGAAAATAAGGTCGTTCGTTTTCAGACGTGGTGCACTCCATCCCTCGTGGAACAGAGTTTAGGACGCAAGTCTCTTTATCATGAGACTTGTGAGACCAGCCACGGGCACCACTTCCGTTGTTCTGTTACTTTAGTGGGTGCTATGTACTGAATTTATGCGGGCGGTTAAGGCGATGTGGGGCGCTTTTCTGTGCGTTTGAGGCGCGTTTGGGCGCTTATCAGAGCTGTATGACACCGCGCCCCAAACATTGGGGAGCGTTTAGCAACCCCACGCCCGACCCGTCGGAAGGGCGATTTGGGCACAATCAAAGCATTTCGCGGGAGATATTGAAACTTCCTAAGATTTTCTCTCATGCTGAAGTGGGTTTCGACGCCGTACGGCCATGACCGCCTGGTCTGTAGGAATTCTTTCAGAAATCCGGCGATTCCATTGATCCATGTACGCTTCATGACGATTGCAACCACTCTGCAACCGCCTTTTTTTGGAGATCAGCAAAGTACTGCGAGAGTGTAGGAGTGCGCACAGGTGCGCCGAGCACTTCACTCCAAATATCGTTTCTATACTACTCTGCGTGCTAGGCAGTGTGGAGTAAGGTTTTCCAAGCTTAATTAGCTCATGCGTACCTCGCGCGAAAATTTCCCGCGAAGCTCGCTTGCGCACTTTGTGGAGAGCTGCGGCTCCAAACTCGCCTCGCGCCAATTTCTTTTTGTGATTGGTACGCTACCGGCCATTTTTCAAGCGAGTTTCGCCAGATACGCACTCGCGAAGTATTCACGATCACTCCGAGCGTAATACACGATGCGGGGGGGTGGGAGGGAGTGCATCAGGCAACGTTCGGCGCATAGGATGTTCACAGACGAGCCGCCAGTCCGAAATGCCCGGGGGGCTTCGTGTTGTGCGGTGTCCTGCACCGACCGGCTTGCCGAAAGTGCGTTTACGTCACGGGATCGGCTAAACTACGTGCCTAACAAGCGAATATATGGAGCCCAACAGGGCATCAAACCAACGAACAAGAGTAAGGACCAGGTCTGGTACCGGTCTCAGCTTGCAGGGTGGGTGCATTGAGCGATGCCCGGACGGGTGGGAGGCGCGAGAGGACAGACGCGCAGAGCTCGGAGGCCCGCCGCCAGACGGGCACCGCGCCAGCTGAAGGTGTGAGGCCCCAGCCGGTATCCTACCCCCTTCGGCGCCGCCCCGTCGCCACCGTCGCTGCCGCGCCGCCGCCGCCGTCCGCGCCGCCGGGTACGGCCGTGAACCCCTGGCGTTATGGCTGCCGCCTAAGGCACCCGGCTACCCGGTGCCAGCCAGTGGCACCCCCCCATGAGAGAGAGCGCTGCGTCACCCGAACAAGCATGGCTGGCATCAAGCATGACGGCAGGGCTGCCGATGCTACTATGTCGCCGAAGTAGGCGGTGTTTCCATTGCAGCGATTTGTTTTAACCACTACATTTTGAATTGCTGTGTCGGTGGCGTTTTGGCGAGAGTGTGACTCGAAGGATCCCACTGGGCTCTGTCTGAGAAGCGCGACACAACAAAGCGGGAATTCACCTACCCAGCTCTGGTTATTAGTGTAAAAGTGAATTTGAGGCGTGGAGTTTGACCCACCGGCTAACAGTTCAGATACACATGTCCATCAATGCTGCAATTACGCTGTCAGTGTTCTTTTCAAGCGTACGTACGCTTGACTCGTACGGTCACTGCCAGAAAACATATCCAATCGCTTCGCTAGAAGCGCGAAGGTGATTGTGCACATAGTTTGCCAAAAAAACCTACATAAAAAATTATACGCCCATCCATAAGAGCTACGCCAGGAAGCCCCTAGCATGGAGGAGAGAAGAATATGGTGTAAAGGTCTATTTCATGCATTTAGGCGTACCAGCAAAGTGTTTTCCACACTGTTCTATGCTTGTGTTGACCATGAGAAGAAGTAAAACTGGTCTCCGTGGCAATGTTTCTGAAAGTAAAAAGGTTAGGCGCTCAAGGGGTCTTGTGGAGCTCAGATACACCTCGATGCTTCTCTGTTCCTCCAAAATCGCACCGTTCTTTTCGTCTCTGTTGATCCGGAACTGGCTCTGACAATTTTCTGAAGTAAGACACGGACTGATCAGATCTGGCATCCCGTGGAAATGCACTTTCTATCGGCCGGCTACGAGCATCATCTGCCCCCCACCACCACCGCTCATGTCAACCAACGGCCAAAAATGTCGTCCAGACATCCCCACAGCACAGATGACACGCATTTTGTCGCCAGACCACGTCGAGTTCCAGCCTAGAGAGTTACCAGCGGGTCCTTTATTCCACACGAAGGCGTTCAGTACAGCGGTGAGATCCAAGGAAAAGCGTCAATCTCGCATGCCGATGGTCGTAGCCGCCTGAAAGTGTGTCATGACAACGCCGATGGCGCAGGCTTCAGGATGCGCCCATGTGCAGCGCCAACGCTCTTTCCATTGCCCAGTTCTGTGGGAGCCAATATGGTTCGCGCTCATGCGCTTTAGTGGGTGGAATCGTCCTTGAGTACACGCCATTTTACCCTGTCCTGGAGGCGTTCCCAGGAAATTTGAAAATCGTGCGTCACGGCGCTGGTACAGAGAATCAGCATGTGCACGACTTTCCGGACGGTCATGGAGGTCCGTCTTATCAGTGACTGGCAATGTCAACCTCTGGATTTCGAAACAACATGATCATCATTTCTTCGCGCCACCGAGATATGCGGCATTTACGATCCTTGCGTCTCTCGCACTCTCAAACAACTGTCGTCGTCTGCGGAATCGCAGTCTAATCACTATTGACCGTTTCGTCATCTAGTCGTTGGTGCTCGCCGACTACGCTAGAGGTACAGTCATTATTCGGTTATTTCCAGCGCCATTTGTTTACAGTGTCTGACTAATGTTGTACGCATGTCCCGAGACTTCCGAAGGGGCTGCAATGAACTGATTTCAATACTATGTGGCAGCAACAGAAATATTGAGGATAGATTTCCGGGCGCGATATGTAATGCAATAATTGTTTGCCTGGGCAGATTCTGAGAACACGTCAACCTCAGTCGTATCATCCTCCCATGCCCGCATCACTCGTCAACGTAACGTTCGCGAGTGTCATGGTGATGTGAACAGAGCGGTAGGTGCGGTTGGCGTGGTTTTGGGGGTAGGCAGAGGAGCGGAGGTGGGTAAGAAGGGGGCGGGCCGCGCGTGAGAAGACGCGCACCGGTGGTCGATCGGAGGTGATCCGACCGCTAAGGCAGGGGGTTGTACGTGTAGTCATCCTTGGATTTGTGGTAGTTGATCTAGTCGTAGAACAACTTAAGAGGCCGATAATTCATGCGCTTGCATTCCACATTCCCCGTTCTCTCAACGCCTGTGGTGCGTTCTTCGGACCGGTTATATCCACTGTGAATATAACCGGGACGGATCGAACCGAATAATAACTGTATGCCATTCAATAATTGAACATGTTCCGAAGTCCCTCCAGAGGACGCTGGTTAGAAGTCGACTTTTCGGGATAGTACGTGTTGAGCGCGGGGGCACTGGACAGGCCGCGACTTACACTCTTTGTGCCGCGGACCGTCTCAAGCACCCCCACATCGCTCTGGCCGCCCACAACCTCGCCCAGCCGCGGAGGCCGAAAGTAGAGTTGCACGCCACCCTCAGCGGACCAATCCGCGCAGCTTGTCGGCATGAAGTTCTATGGCATTTTGTCATGTAGCTGAGTTCTGCAGCAGTCTCGTTGGTCCTCACGGATGGCTTGATCAGAGGCTGCGAGCTATTCTGTGCGCACGGGCGCGGGGGAGGTTGGTGGACGCGGACTTCTGGACCACCCACCCGCTGAGCATCATCAGCTTCGACGGTCTGCAACCACTCCAGCTGGCTTCGATCAGCACGGCATCCTCACATCTCTTGCTACTCTTTCGTGTGCCACGACACTGTGCAGTTGTTTCATGGACCGCCACGCGCCGCGAGAGCAGACGCGGTGGTGGACGATGGACACAAGCGAAGTTCTTGTGTCCGGCTGACACTCTATGGGCGCAGCGTCAATTTCGGGTGTCAATGGCGGCTCTGATGTGCGTCAAAGGCCCGGCCATGTCCATCTCGGGATTGTTTTGTAATCGGCGACTCCTGAGACTGTCGAGGGACCCCAGGGAATGGTCAGCGAATCGATGTGGAAAGCCCAGCACGGTTCGCTTTGGTGCTGTGGACATGAGTCTGCAGACCGGTCACGTAGGCACTGTCCGGTTCCTGGAAAAATCTGAATTGCGTGTAGCTACTCCCAGGCGCGACTCGCTGTGCCCGCAAGACAGGAAAAGCGTGAGTGCCGGATAGCACCAGGTTGGTTGCACCGTGCTGTTGCTTTCACCCTGTCTCCGCACATATTGCTGTCTTCCCAATTTTGGCCGATGCCGTCGATGTCAAGAGGGGTGATCAACTGTAAAAAACGTGTCCGCACACGTGGCGGAGATATGGTTACAGTCATTATTCGGCTATATCCATCGCCATTTGTTTACAGCTGCTGCTAGTACTCAGATTCCTTTGGCTCGACCTGCGATCGGCTGCCGTGAGGTGATTTCAATACTACTGGGAAGAAAGAGAAGTACGAAAGACAGCATTTACGGAGAACTCGGACGAGATGAAATCCAGTTTTACTTACCTTCGCAGAACCTAATTACGCAAGAGTGTGCCTCGTACCAACCCGCCATGCCCCATCACTGTTCATCGTCCGCCCCAGCCCAAACCACGTCAACCGTCACATCGACGGCCTCCAAATCAGTCTCAGCCACCACCCAGCGACGCATCACCTGCGCATGGTCTTGACCGCTTACGCTCTCGAACTCGCGCTGCCGCGTCGTGTTGGCCATCATGGCTTCTAGAGAAGACACGTCCAACTTTTTGTTGTCTGCAACAGGCTGAACGTCATCAGGCTGGCGTCTGAGCTCAGTGTTGGCCCTGTTGGGCAGGCAGTCCGCCTTCAGGCA
>ENA-ORXU01001072-ORXU01001072.1-marine-metagenome-genome-assembly--contig:-NODE-1072-length-24936-cov-7.215857_pt1 | contig 24936 bp, 27 predicted proteins | sample MGYA00237869_ERZ511484 | MGnify/ENA metagenome assembly ERZ511484
GAGCCCGAGCCGGAGCCGGAGCCCGAGCCCGAGCCCGAGCCCGAGCCCGAGCCCGAGCCCGAGCCCGAGCCCGAGCCCGAGTGGGTGCGCGAATCGCCGGTCAGTCCGCTCGAGGACGACCTGCCGATGGCCAGCGACCGGGAACCCGGCTTGCGAGCGCAAGCCGATGCGGATCGAGAGGAACGCGCCTATCGGGCGCGTCGCGCCGAGGAGCTGACGGTGCTGGCCGGACTGTCGGCAAGGATCCGCTTCCAGCCCGACGAGATCGAGTTCACCGAGGCCTCCGGTCGAGCGATCGACACGATGTTCGATCCGCTGTTCCTGTATCCCGAAACCGTCATCACGGTGATCATCTCGGGGCGGGAGGGCGCGACGGTGGAGCGCAGTCGCGAGCTGGCCAGACTGCGCATCCGTCTGCTGGTCGACTATCTTGTATCTCGGGGAATCGATCCGGACCGTTTCGTCGTCAGGATCGATCCGAGCGTGCTGGAGGACGCCGACGCGTTGTCTGCGCGCGGACAACGTGTCAGAGTCCGGGCGGAGCCGAGGCGATCGTGATGTCGGATGTGTCGGGAGTGTTGTTGGCGATCCTTGCCATGGCTGCGCTGCTCGGGGCATTGATCGGTGGTGCGGTGGCCCTGTTGCTCGGGCAGCGACACGTGCGACGGCTGGAGGAGCAGGTGGCAGAGGCTCGCTCCTCGAGCGACCGTGACGCCAGCACGCGTCTTGCGATCAGTCAGCAGACGCTGGAACGTGAACGCCAGGCCAGTCAGGAACTGATCGCCGGGCTGCGTGCCAGGGAACGCGACGCGGTGGCGCGGCACGACGCCCTGCAGGTGCATTCCCGAACGCAGGCGCGGCGCATCGAAACGCTGCAGGGCGAGCAGCTTGCCGCGGAAGAGCGCCAGATGCGTCTGGATCGTGCGCTGCACACGCAACGCGAGGAGCTCGGCTGGACGGTACGCGATCGATCGACGGAGTCGCCACGGCAGGATGTCACGCCGGCCGGAAACGGCGCGACGCCCCTGGAAGAGGCGACGCCGGATCGATCGGACCCGCCCGCGGATCAAGCGGCTACCGAGGCGCCCGGGCCGGACGCCTCGAGCGCCGTGCCGGTTCTGAGGAACCCCCGGTCGACGTCGGGCCTTCCTGCCGCGAACCCTCGGTCCGGCTCGCGATCGCGGCTGGCCTCGGGTCGCCTGGCGAGGGGCACCGGTGGTTCGACGCCCCCCCCGTCGTGGGTACGTCCGCTGGACGATGGCGAGTTTCCGGCGCTCTCCGAGGCCGACCTGCCCGATTCGGTCGATGGGCTGGAGCTGGAAGGGTCACGCGATGGCCGATCCGACTGAGCGCACGGATACCGGCGCGTCCCGGGTAGCCGAACCGACGGGCCAGGCGGTGTCGCGTCCGATGTGGCGCCGGTTGTTCAACATCGATCCGGACGCGGCGCAGAGCCTGCAATCGCAGCTTCGCCAGGCGTTGGTCAAGGCCATCCTGGACGGACGGGTACCGCTGGACAGTCCGCTGCCTTCCTCGCGCGCGCTGGCCGGGGAACTGGGCATCGCGCGCAACACGGTCGTGCTGGCCTACCAGCATCTGGTCGACGAGGGCTACCTGCTGTCGCGCGAACGCCATGGCTACTTTGTCAACCGGGAGATGCTGTCCGGACGCGTGGCGTCGCCGACGGATGCTTGCGGTCGTGCCGACGCGTCGGACGCCGCACCGGTGCCTGCGCGACGTGAACCGGCGCTCGTGATGGACCTGCTGGCGCAACGCAACATCGATCGACCGCTGGACTGGCAGCGCTACGAGTTTCCCTTCATCTACGGGCAGGTCGACAACGGCCTGTTCCCGATCAACGATTGGCGCGAAGCGGTCCGCCTTTCGCTGCGCGTCGATGCGATCAACCGCTGGACGCAGGATCGCATCGACCACGACGATGCGTTGCTGGTGGAGCAGATCCTGACGCGGGTGCTTCCGAGGCGCGGCGTGTGGGCGAGTCCGGACGAGTTGCTGATCACCACCGGCGCGCAGAACGCGCTGTTCCTGATCGCGCAGCTGCTGCTCGATCGCCGCACCGACTACGGCATCGAGGACCCCTGCTATGTCGATGCGCGCAACATCTTCTCCCTGTTCGGCCGTCGGCCGGTGCCGTTCCCGGTCGGCTCCGAGGGTGTCGATCTCGACGGTCGCCTTGCCGGTTGCGGGCTGGTCTACGTCACCCCGAGCCACCAATGTCCGACCGCGACCACCATGCCGCTCGCGGCGCGCGAGCGGTTGCTGCGCGAGGCGGCCGAGCACGATGTGACGGTCGTGGAGGACGACTACGAGTCGGAACTCAACTTCACCGGCGCACCGACACCGGCGCTCAAGAGCCTGGACCCGGACCATCGGGTCATCTACGTGGGCAGCCTGTCCAAGACGCTGGCCCCCGGGCTGCGGGTCGGATTCATGGTCGGCCCGCCCGGCTTCATCCGCCAGGCGCGAGCGTTGCGGCGGCTGATGTACCGTCACCCACCGACCAACACGCAGCGTACCGTGGCGCACTTCCTGGCACTGGGCCACCACGATTCCGCGTTGCTGCGCATCACTCGCACGTTCAAGCACCGGTTCGAGACGATGCAGGCCGAGCTTGCCCGGCACGCGCCGCTCTCCTCCCGCGCGCCGACCTACGGAGGCTCCTCGTTCTGGGTACGTCTGCCGCCCGGCACGCACGCTCAGCGGTTGCAGCACGACGCGCTGACGCAAGGTGTGGTGCTCAATGCCGGCGACCATTATTTCGCCAGCCGCGTACCGCCGGCACCGTACTGCCGGCTCGGTTTCTCGTCGATCGATGCGAGCCGCATCGCGCCGGGCATCGAGCGGTTGGTCGAGGTGATGAACGCTCAGGTGCGCTGAGCGGTGGTCGGCGCGACCACCGGGCATGGGTGTTAACATCCGGCGCCCTGTCGATCCACACGACGATTCCCGAAGCTGTCGATCATGAGCACTGTCGCTTTCATCGGTCTGGGTGTCATGGGGTATCCCATGGCCGGCCATCTGGCCGCCGCGGGTCAGCGGGTGCAGGTCTACAACCGGACGCGCTCGCGCGCCGACGACTGGGTGAACGAGCGGGCGGGCACGGGCGGCGGGGACGCGGCGGGGACCGCCTTCGCCACCCCGCGCGAGGCGGCTGCCGGTGCCGGTGTGGTCTTCACCTGCGTGGGCAACGACGATGACCTGCGCAGCGTCGTGCTGGGCGATGACGGCGCGTTCGCCGGCATGGACGAAGGCACGATCCTCGTCGATCACACCACGGCCTCCGCGGCGGTCGCGCGCGAGCTGCACGCGCTCGGTGCCGAGCGCGGCATCGCGTTCATCGATGCGCCGGTGTCCGGCGGACAGGCCGGTGCGCAGAACGGCCAGTTGACCGTCATGGTGGGCGGTGACGAGGACCCGTTCGCACGTGTCGAGCCGCTGATCGCGCACTTCGCGAAATCGGTCCGGCGCCTGGGCGACAGCGGTGCCGGGCAGCTGTGCAAGATGGTCAACCAGATCTGCATCGCGGGGCTGGTGCAGGGACTGTCGGAAGGGCTGCACTTCGCCGAGCAGGCCGGACTGGACGGGCGCGAGGTGATCGAGGTCATCTCCAAGGGTGCCGCGCAGTCCTGGCAGATGGAGAACCGCTACGAGACCATGCTCGACGGCGAGTTCGATCACGGATTCGCGGTCGACTGGATGCGCAAGGATCTGGGCATCTGCCTGGACGAGGCCGGGCGCAATGGCGCCCGTCTGCCGGTCACCGCCCTGGTGGACCAGTTCTACGCGGACGTGCAGGCCATGGGCGGCGGGCGGCGCGATACCAGCGCGCTGATCCAGCGCCTGTCGGGCGCTCGCGAGCGCCGACCGGGCGACGGCGGCGACGCGTAACGGTTACTCGCGGCATGCGCTGACATCGTGATGCGCCGCTAAGGCGTGCATGAGATCAGCGCATTGCACCGTTCAGCGACGAACCCCGATCGCCCGTCGTGCCGTCGTGCTCGGCCTGTTGCTAAGCGGCCTGCCCGCTCACGCATCGGCGGCGGCCGATGCCGACGACGCCTGGCAGACGGTCGTGCCGACGCAGGGCCACGGCCCGAGCGCCCGGCACGAGTCGGGACTTGCCGCCGTGGATGGCCGCTTGTGGTTGCTCGGCGGCCGGGGCCAGCGACCGGTCGAAGCCTGGTCCGCCGGCAGCAATCGCTGGCGGGTCGCCGCACCCATGCCTGCCAGGCTGCACCACTTCCAGCCCGCGGTGGTCGGTCAGGCGATCTACGCGTTCGGCGCCTTCGTCGGCGACTATCCCGACGAGACACCGGTGAAGGAGATCCATCGCTTCGACACGGCGACCGAATCCTGGAGCGTGGCGGGCGACGTGCCGGCGGACCGGCGACGTGGCGGCGCCGCGACGGCCGTACTGGGTGACTGGATCTACCTGGTCGGTGGCAACACGCTGGGCCACAACGGTGGCGCGGTACCCTGGCTGGATCGCTATCGGCCCTCGGACGGTGCCTGGGAGGTGCTGGCCGATGCGCCGCACGCTCGCGATCATTTCAGTGCCGGGTTCGCCGGCGGGCTGCTGGTGGCGGCGGGCGGGCGTGCCACCGACCTGCCCAACCCGTTCGACAACATGATCGCCGCGACCGACGTCTACGACCCGGCCACCGATAGCTGGGCGATACGCGCCGACATTCCCACGCGACGCGCCGGAACGCTGGCGGTGGCGACCTGCGACGAACTGATCGTCGCCGGGGGCGAGGACACCGGTCGGGCGGCGCAGGCTCGGGTCGAGGCGTACGACGTGGTGCAGGATAGCTGGCGCGTCCTGCAACCGCTGGATGTCGGCAGGCACAGCGGCGGTGGCGCGTTGCTGCGCCAGCATTTCCACGTCGTCGCCGGCAGCAGCGTGCAGGGCGGCGGTGGCGAGGTGTCGACTCACGAGTTCCTGAGCGTGACGATCGACAGCGACTGCGACGGCCTGAGCGATGAGGCCGAGCGCAACCTGCACGGCAGCGATCCGCTGCGCCCCGACACCGATGATGACGGGTTGCCGGATGCCCTCGAGGTCGAGCTGGGAACCGACCCGTCGAACCCGGACAGCGACGAGGACGGCCTGAGCGACGGGCGCGAGAGGGAACTGGGCACCGACCCGCTTGACGGCGACAGCGACAGTGACACCCTCGGTGACGGGGCGGAGGTCGCCGCCGGTACCGATCCGCTGGTGGCGCAAGCGACACCGCCCGTGCCGGAGCCTGTCGACCCGGAGCCCGAAACGCCCGGACCCGGGCAGCCGGAGCCGGAGCCGGAGCCGGAGCAGCCGGAGCGTCCCGATCCCGTTCAGCCGGATCCGGTTCAGCCGGGCACGTCGAGGAGCGGCGGCGGCGGGGCATCCGTGCCGCTGTTCGCACTGCTGATCGGCTCGTGGTGGCAGCGGCGCCGGCGACATGTTCACCATTGTCCGCAAAGTGCGGGTTGAACTAGTTCACAAACCGTCCGACAATCAGGAAAGGCGCATCGATTGCGCAACCGACGGGAGTCCGACGCGTGTCCTCATCCTCTGTATCTCTGGAAGCCGTTCCGCCCGGCCGGCGCCTGCGCCCGTTGCTGGTCGGATTGCTGATCGCCCTGCCGAGCGCCGCGGCGCAGGCGCAGGCCGTCGACAATACCGGCACCTTGCCGGATGCCCGCCCCGGCGAGTGCTACGCCAAGGTGATCACGCCGGCCCGTTTCGCGGACCGGGCCGAGGAAATCGTGGTGCAGGACGCCTCCGAGCGAATCGATGCCTCGGCGGCCAGCTTCGAGACGGTCGAGGAGCGAGTGGTGACGCGCGAGTCCTCCAGCACGATCGAGGTGACCCCTGCCGAATTCGAGACCCGCAGCGAGCAGGTTCGCGTGCGCGCCGCCGAGCTACGCTGGACCGAGGGCGACGAGCGTCGTCCGGTGGGTCCGGACACCGTCGCCGCGATCGTGGCGGGCGGCGTGGACATCGAGCAGGTCGAGCCCGATAGCTGTTTCGTCGAGCACTGGAAGGCGGCCGACTATCGCAGCGAACTGGAGCGCGTGCTGGTCAAGGCGGGCAGCTCGCGCATCGAGGTGACGCCGGCGGTGTTCGAGATGACCGAGGAGCGCGTCGTGGTCAAGGAGGCATCGACCGAGATCGTCGATGTGCCGGCGGTGTTCCGCACCGAAGCCGAGTCCGTGCTGATCGAGCCGGCGCGCAGCGTCTGGAAGCCCGGCCGCGGTCTGGTCGAGCGTGTCGATCACGTCACCGGCGAGATCCTGTGCCTGGTGGAGATTCCAGCGGTCTACGAGAGCGTCACGCGCACCGTGCTCGAGACGCCCGCCAGCTCCAGGACCGTGGAGGTGCCCGCGGTCTACGAGACGGTGAAGGTGAACAAGCTGGTGAGCCCGGCCAGTCAGCGTACCGTCGAGATCGAACCGGAGTACACGACCGTGCAGACGCGCCGCAAGATCAGCGACGAGAGCTTCCGATGGCTTGCCGAGGGCGAGAGTCCGGAGGACGAGTTCGAACCGACCGGGCGCACCGTGTGCCGTACCGAACGGCCGGCTGAGTTCAAGACGGTCGAGCGGCAGGTGCTCGCCAGCCCGGCATCGACCAGGGTCGTTGCGGAACCGGCCGAACACCGCACCCTGAAGGTTCAGCAGCTCGTCGAGGACGCCACCGTGAAGCGCACGCCGATTCCGCAGCGAATCGAGACCGTCACGCGGCAGGTCGAGATCGAGCCCTCACGCCTGGAATGGCGACCGGTGCTGTGCGAGACCAACATGACGCGCGATATCGTCGCCGACCTGCAACGGGCGCTCGATCGCGAAGGGTTCGATCCGGGCCCGCCGGATGGCCTGCTGGGCCGCGGCACGATGACCGCGATCGAGGCCTTCCAGCAGCGCGAAGGCCTGGATCGCGGCGGTCTCACCTTCGAGACGCTGGGCGCTCTTGACGTCGATGCACCCTGAAAGGCGGTGCGGTGGCATCAGGGAAGCGGCTGGCGGTAGCGCTGGATGTCCAGGTGCGGCAGCAGCAGCTCCCGCCTGAGCGCGGGATCGTCCAGCGTCTGGTACAGCGTACGCCCAGCCTGGATCGCCTCGGCACCCGGTGGCGTGAAGAACCAGCCGAGCAGGGTGAGGGCCAGCACCACCATCGATGCCGGCAGCCGTTGCATGTCCAGCGGCTTGAGCGCGCTGCCGAACGAGCGCCTGATGCGTGCACCGCTGAAGTCCACGCTGTAGAGCTCGTCCAGGCTCAGGTGAATCAGGTAGCCGAGCGTGGCGAAGGCTCCGGCCAGCCAGGCCAGGCGCGCAGGCGCACTGCAGACGTGGTGGGCGAACACCGTGGTGAGCGTGCCGCACAGCATCGCCCCCGCCAGCGAATGCAGTGCACCGCGGTGCACCGTGAAACGGCCGAACAGCCAGGCCAGTGGCCAGCGCACCGCCAGGTACACGGCGAAGGCGGTCACCCACAGCTCCAGCGCGCCGAACCGGGTGATGTTGGCGAACAGCCAGACCAGCGCCGCGGCGATGCCCAGGGCGGTGAACAGGATGCGGGTGGGCGTGGCCCGCTCCAGGTCGATGTCAGGCAGTACGCCACCGGCCACTCCGGCCGCCACCAGCACCAGCGACTCCTCCCCGGGCAGTTGCAGAGCCTTGGCCACCACGATCGCGGCGAAACTGCAAAGTGCCGCGGCCCCGACCAGGTGTGTGCTAAAGTCCGCCATATAATTCGCGATTTATCAATGGCTTGCGTTCAATTCGTTGCGTTGCGACGGCGCGCAGTCTGACATGGAGACCCCCTCTCGTGCTGGTGACCTTCAAGACCAACGCTCACGGTGACATCACCATGTTCGACACCGCCGCCATTCCGCTGCTGAAGCTTGCAGGACTCAGCGGCAAGGTACCCGGCGCGTTGATGGCGGAGGATGTGGGTCCGACCCTGGCGACGCTGCGCACCGCCCTGGCCGAGCAACCGTCCACGGACACCTCGCAGCCGGCTCATGCGGGAGCCTCGGGTGCCGGTGTCATCGGCGGTGCGGACGACGGGCAGACGAACATGGACGATGACGAGCTCGAGAGCGTGGCGCTGGCTACCCGTGCGGTGCCGTTGCTGGGGCTGTTCGAGGCCGCGCGCGATGCGGGCGAGAACGTGCTCTGGGAGGGCTGATCCGCGTGCGCCCGGTGCGATGATTCAGAATACGCTCCGGCCAGTACACCTTCCGGCGAGATCGGATACCTGGCCGTACCCGCGTCGGCACGGAAATAGGCCATTTGTTCGGACAGCAGGGTCGACTGGTCGCGCATCGCCAGGATGGTGGTATTGACCGGCTCGACCAGGTCGGCATTCTGGCCGGTCACCCCGTCGATGTGCACCAGTGACCGGTTGATCTGCTCGATGCCGATCGCCTGTTCTTCGCTGGCGACCGTGATCTGACCGACCAGATCGGTCGATCGACTCACCGACTCACCGAAGTGGAGATGTCGCGAAGGGCATTGCCGGAGGCGAGTACCAGACCGGTGCCATTGATGTCGGCGATCTTCTCGCTGGCAGCGCTGATGTCCTGCATGAGCGTCATGCAGGTCCGCATGCTGGTGCTGTCCGCCGCGCTGGCACGCCTGCCGAGGTTGGTGCGCGACCTGTCCGGGAAGCTGTCCAAGCCGGTCGATCTGGTCATCGAGGGCGAGGGGACCGAGCTTGACAAGACCGTCCTGGAAAGCCTGGCCGATCCGCTGCTGCACTTGGTGCGCAATGCGCTGGATCATGGCGTGGAACCGGCCGAGAAGCGCGCCGCGGCCGGCAAGCCGGGACGGGCCTTATGCCGAAGGCGAACTTCGCGGGCTGTCCGAGGCACGACGCCGATGCTGGCTGGAGGACGCCGAAGCCGGCAGCTACCGGATGAGCGTGGCGCTTCAAGAGCTGGTGCTGGCGCGTCGGTTGAACCTGTTCGGTCCCTGGCCGCTGCGAACCGGTGTCGACCTCATCGTCTGTCGCAACGTGATGATCTACTTCGACCGCACGCACCGGCGGCGCGTCCTGGACGGATTCGCGGCGCTGCAGCGTTCAGGAGACCACCTGCTGATCGGTCATTCGGAAAGCGTGCAGGGCGCCGAGTCCTCGCACGAACGCATCGACAACACCGTCTACCGGCGCCGATGAGCACGCTGCGCCCAGCCGGCCCGCACCGCGTGCTGATCGTCGACGATTCAATCGCGGTCGGCCGTTTCCTGACCGCGGTCCTGTCGAAGGACGAGCGCCCGAGCGCGGTGGGCCATGCGCTCGAGCCCCACCAGGCGCACGAGATGATCAAGCAGCGAAGGCCCGACGTGCTCACGCTGGACGTGCAGATGCCGTGCATGGACGGGCTGACGTTCCTGAGGAAGCTGATGCGACTGCATCCGCTGCCGGTCGTCATGGTGGCGCCCCGCGATCGCCATCTGTCGATCGTGCGTCGCGGGGGCCTGCTGTACTGCCGGCTCGACGACGACGAGAAGCGGCAGGGCCACCGCCCGTCGGTGGATCGGCTGTTTCTCTCGGTGGCCGGCGCGCTCGGGCCGGCGGCGGTCGGCATCCTGCTGACCGGCATGGGCGCCGACGGTGCGCACGGGCTGAGGACGATGCGCGATGCCGGGGCGTTCACCGTGGTGCAGGACCGGGAATCGAGCGCCGTGTGGGACATGCCGGGCCGCGCCGTCGAGCTGTCGGCGCACGATCTGCAGCTCTCCCCGAGCCAGATCGGCCCCTTGATCAGCGGCGCACTGGCGACGAGCCCTTGATCGATGCCCCGTGCGCCATCAAGCTGTCCTGTCGCCACCACTGATCTTTCTCAACGTGCGCGTACTTTTTCTCGTCGCCGTCGGTGTCGTCGGCTGGCTGTTGTACCGCCTCTACTTCAAGCAGCTGCTCGCGCAGGGTCGCGTGGGGCGCATGAAAATACTGATGGTGGGGTTCGGCCTGGTGTTCCTGGCGCTGGCGGTGACCGGCCGCGCGCCAGCGCTGTTCGCCGTGCTGGGCGCACTGATGACGCAGGCCATGCGCTTCGCGCCGTTGCTGGTGCGCGCGGCCCCCTGGCTGGCACGCTGGCTGGGCCCGGCCGCGATGGGAGCCGGGAGCGCCGCCGGTGCCGGTGGCCGGGTGTCGCAGGTGACCACCCGTACGCTGAAGATGTCGCTGGACCAGGACAGCGGGGCGATGGATGGCGAGGTGCTCGACGGCCCGTTCGCCGGTCGCCGGCTCGACTCGATGAGCACCGACGAATTGCAGGCGCTGCACGGCGCGTGTCGACAGGATGATCACGATGCGCTGCGCGTGCTGGAAGCCTGGCTGGTGCGCGAGCGTCCCGAGGAGTGGGGGGCGCAGGGCGATGACGGCGGTGCGGGGCATGCGGGCGGTGGCAGCGGTGCGGGCGGGAGCGCGAGTGGCGGTGCCATGTCGCCCGACGAGGCCTGCGAGGTGCTCGGTGTGCCGGCGGACGCCAGCCGCGAGGACATCGTTGCGGCGCACCGCGCACTGATGGGGCGGCTGCACCCGGACAAGGGCGGCAGCCACTACCTGTCGGCCAAGGTCAACGAAGCCAAGCGGATCCTGATGGCGCAGCGTTGAGGTGGTTCCGCTTTCGGAGCTGCCGTTGAACGGGCTGCCTCATGCCTGATCACGTCATCGCGGTGGTCCTGCTGGCAGCCGTGCTGCACGCCACCTGGAACGCGATCGTGAAGGGCGGGGCGGACCGGCAGCTGAACCTGGCCGCCGTGATGATCGGCCATGTGCCCTTCGCGCTGCTGGTGCTGCCGTTCGTGCCGCTGCCCGCAGCGGCGTCGTTGCCCTGGCTGCTCGGTGGCGTCGTGCTGCATACCGGCTACCAGGCGTTCCTGTTGCTGTCCTATCGTCAGGGGGACCTGTCGCGGGTCTACCCGATCGCGCGCGGCTCGGCGCCGCTGATCGTGACCGTGGTGTCGGTCGGTGCGCTGGGGGTGGTGCTGGAGGCCCGGCAGATGCTGGCCATCGGCCTGATCGCGCTGGGCATCGTCAGCGTCTGCCTGGTGCGCCAGCAACGTGGCGGACTGGATCTGCCGTCGGCAGGATTCGCGCTGGTCACCGGTGCGTTCATCGCCGGTTATTCGCTGGTCGACGGGATGGGTGCGCGCATCGCCGGCACGGCGGTCGGCTTCTACGCCTGGGAGTCGCTGGGCAACGCCGTGATCGTGCTGGCGATATCGGCGCGCTGGCGACCGACGCTGTGGCGCGAGCTGCTCGGGTCGGGCCGCACGGTGATGCTGGTGGGTGGGGGAGCCTCGTTCGTCGCCTACGCGATGGTGATGTGGGCCTTCACCCAGGCGCCGATCCCGCTGGTCACCGCGCTGCGCGAGAGCAGCATCGTGTTCGCGGTGCTGATCGGGGCGTGGCACCTGAAGGAGGGTCTGGGGGCGGCCAAGTTGCTGGCGGTCGCTCTGACGATCGGCGGGGTGGTGGTGCTGCGGTTCGCGTAGGCGTTCAGGACATGCGCTCAGGGTCCGTACATCGATTGCGGCAGCCAGGTCACGATGCCGGGCACCGCGATCAGCAGCAGCACGAAGGCCAGCATGATCAGCACGAACGGAAAGGCACCGCGCACCACGTCGCCGAAAGGTCCTCCGTCCGTCCGGATGCCCTGCACCACGTAGAGGTTCATGCCGACCGGTGGAGTGACCATGCCCAGCTCGCACATCAGGATCACGAAGATGCCGAACCAGACCGGGTCCACGCCGGCGGCGACCACCACCGGTACCGCGATCGGGATGGTCAGCACCATCATCGACAGCACGTCCATGACCATGCCCAGCAGCACGTAGAACACGATCAGCAGCATCAGCAGGCCGAACGTGCCGATGCCCAGCGAGGTCACCCAGGCGGTCACCGCCTGAGCGGCGCCCGTCAGGGACAGCGTCAGGTTGAGCAGGAAGGCGCACAGTACGATCAGCAGCACCATGCCGGTGGTGCGGGCGGTCTGCACGAAGCAGCGCTCGAAGAAGGCCAGGCTCAGGCTGCCGTTGAGTCCCGCCAGGATCAGGGCGGTCACGACGCCGAGCGCCGCCGATTCGGTCGGCGTGGCGATTCCCAGGTAGATCGAGCCCATCACCACCAGGAAGACGAGGGTCGGCGGCAGCAGCGCCAGCACGGCCGCCACCTTCTGGGCGCGCGTGGCGACCACTCGCTCGCGCGGTGCTTCGCCGCGACTGGCGAAGGCGATCCACAGCATGAAGAAGCCGGTCAGCATCAGCCCCGGCACGATGCCGGCGATGAACAGCTGGCCGATCGAGGTCTCGGACAGGGATCCGTAGATCAGCAGGTTCACGCTGGGCGGAATCAGGATGCCCAGCGTGCCGCCGGCGGCGATCGAACCGAGCGATTTCGCCCGGTCGTAGCCACGTCGTTCCAGTGCCGGCATCGCCACGGTGCCGATGGTGGCGGCGGTGGCGACCGAGGAGCCGGAGGTGGCCGCGAACAGGGCCGAACAGCCGATGTTGGTGTGCAGCAGTCCTCCGGGCAGGCGCCCCAGCCACAACGACAGCGCCTCGTACATGCGATCCGCCATGCCGCTCCTGAGCATCAGTTCGCCGAGCAGGATGAACAGCGGGATGGCGGTCAGCAGGTTCTCGTTCATGACCCCCCACATCACCGGCCCCATGCTGTCGACCAGCGGCCAGCCGAACGCGAGCACCCCGCCGACCACGCCCAGGGCGGCCATGACCGCGGCGATCGGCAATCCGAGCAGCATCAGCGCCAGCATGACGAGAAAGGAGGTGCCGACGGCGAAGGCGCTCATCGGCGTGCCACGTCGGTGAGCTCTTCCTGCAGCTCCTCGTCCAGCGCTCGCGGGGCGAGTGCCCGTTCGAGCGCGTCGCGTCGTCCGGAGAGCAGCCAGCGCAGCGCACGCAGCGCGATCCACAGGCTGGCCAGGGCGAAGCCGAGCAGGGCGGCGTACCACAGCGATTGCGGCCAGATCATCGGCGTGGCCCAGGCGGTCGGGGCGGTGCTGCCGTACTCCAGCGTGTCACGCACCACCAGCCATCCGTAGCGGGCGAAGAACAGGCCGAGCGCGGCCAGCGAGAGCACCGAGAGCAGGTCGAGGACGGCCCGGGCCAGGAGCGGCAGCCGCGTGTAGACGATGTCGATGCGCACGTGCGCCCGCTCGATCAGCGCCACGGTGAAGGACAGGGCGCCGCCGATGGCCAGCACGTAGCCACCCAGCTCGTCCGCACCCTGCAGCGAGACGCCGGCCAGCTTGCGCACGGCGGTCTCCACGGCGACGAACAGTGACAGCGCCACGAGCAGGCTGCCGAACAGCCAGCTCGTCACGCGCGTGAACAGCTGCATCGTCCGGTTCGCCCTATTCGATGCCGAAGCGGACGCCGACCGTCTCGGTCCAGGCCGTGGAGCATTCCGGATTGGTCTTGTCGCACAGCTCGGCCCAGGCAGGGTACGAGAGGTCCTTGACCGCATCCTGGACGAGCTGGATGTCCGCCTGCGACACGGCGATCTCTTCCAGGGCGTAGGGCTTGTTCAGCTCGCACGGCTGCTCGCCGACGTTGCAACGCATCGCATCGTCGAACAGTTCCTCGGAATAATCCCAGATCTGCGCTGTCAGCTCGTCGAATGCGGCCTGGATCTTCCCCTGCTCGTCCGCATCGAAGCTGTTCCAGACGTCCAGGTTCATGCCATAGCCCTGCACTGCGATCTGCACCGCGATCGGCAGCACGTTGCTGGTGACCTCCGGCCAGGCGGCGGAGTTCGCCGAGCTGGGGCCGGTGATCGCGCAGTCGACCACGCCGCGAGCCAGCGACTGGTGAACGTCCGCGAAGCCCAGCGGTACCGGCGTCGCGCCGAGCGAAGAGACGAAGTTGGCCAGGTTCTGGTCGTAGGTGCGGACCTTCTTGCCCTCGATGTCGGCCAGGCTTTCGATCTCGGGCTTGCAGAACAGCACTTGCGGGCCGAAGGGCCACAGCCCGAGCAGCTTGGTGCCGAAGCGCTCCTGCAGCCGTGCATCGACCGCGGGTGCGAACTCCCTGGTCGTCTTGCGCCCTTCCTCGAACGAGGGGTTCTGCCCGACCAGATCCAGCCCGAGCAGCATCGGTTCATCACGGCTGACCTGCTGCAGGCGCAGCGAGATGATGTCGAACAGGCCGCTCTTGAGCACGCGCAGCTGTTCGGCGCCCTTGATGCCGGTCTGATCGAGCGCCTGGAACTCGACCTCGATGTCCAGCCCGGTGTTCTCGGCGAACTTCTCGAAGAAGGGCTGTTCCAGGTTCGCTTGGATCAGGCCGGTGGCGCCGGGCTGCCCGAGCGCCTTGAGCGTGCGCGTCTCGGCGCCGGCGGTGGTGACGTGCATGGCCGCCACGCCGATCAACAGGGCGGCGGCGAGCGGGACACGTCGAGCGGGCGCGAAGGGGCGGTCGGTGCCCGTGACGCTGTGCGGTGACGATCGGCGAAGGCGAGGGGACATGGCGAGGTTCCGGAATCGGCTCGAATCGAGCGTGTCCGGCTACGCTACCCGTGACGATGGCCGCGGGGCGCTTCCGATTGCGACTAGCCCCGATGCAAGAACGGCAGCGCCCCGCGACGCCGCAAGCCGGCAGGCCCTGTCTAGACTGCCGAGCCACGATCCGACCGCGACCTTGCCCGATGCAACGATCCGTCCGCCTGGGTGTGCTGACCCCCTCGTCCAACACCGTGCTCGAGCCGGTGACCAGCGCCATCGTCGCCACGCTGCCCGGGGTCAGCGCGCACTTCTCGCGCTTTCGCGTCACCGAGATATCGAGCCAGTCGCGTTCGACGGAGCAGTTCGGCGATGAACCGGTGCTCGGGGCGGCACGCCTGCTCGCCGACGCCTGCGTCGATGCGATCGTGTGGAGCGGCACCTCGGCAGGCTGGCTCGGCATCGAACGCGACGCGGCGCTGATTCGCGCGATCGAGGCGGACACGGGCATTCGGGCCGGGGCCGCGGTCACCGCGATCGATGCGCTGCTGGAGCGGCTGTCGGCGACCCGCATCGGTCTGGTCACGCCCTACCTGGCGGATGTGCAGGCCCGCATCATCGAGAACTGGGCAGCGCGCGGCATCGCGTGCGTGGCCGAGCGTCATCTGGACATGTCGGTCAACGTCGAGTTCGCCACGGTCCCCGCTGCCCGGATCGAGTCGATGATCGAAGCGGTGGCGAGCGAAGGTGTCGATGCGGTGGTCGTGCTGTGCACCAACCTGGACGGTGCGCAGGCCGCCGTGCGTGCCGAGAAGGCGCTCGGACTGCCGGTCATCGATTCGACGGCTGCAGCGGTGTGGGGCGGGTTGCGGCTGACCGGCGCACCCGCCCACCGGATCGACGGATGGGGACGGCTGTTCTCGGTCCGGTGACCCGACCCGGGGCCGAGGAGCCGAAGGTCATCGCCGCGGTGCCGGTGGCGCCGTCGTGGCGTGACGATGCCTGCGGTCTGCTGGCACGCTACGGCGCGAAGGAGACGATGCCCTCGACGGTACTCGAGACCCTGCTCGAGCGAATCGCCCGGATCGATCCGGCGCTCGGTGCGTACTGCGCACTCGATCCTGCCGTGCACAAGGCGGCCCTGGCCAGTGACGAGCGCTGGGCGGCGGGCCGGCCCTGCGGTACCCTCGATGGCGTACCGCTGATCATCAAGGACAATCTGGCCGTGCGAGGCCTGCCGGTCAGCTGGGGAAATGCAGCCCTGGCAACTCGTCGCGTCGAGGCGGACGAGCTGCCCGTCGAGCGGCTACGGGAAGCGGGCGCGCTGCTGCTCGGCAAGGGCAACACGCCCGAGTTCGCGGTCGAAGGCTACACCGGCAACCGTCACTTCGGCGTCACCGGCAATCCGTTCGCGCCGTCGCTGACGCCGGGCGGATCGAGCGGTGGCGTCGCCACGGCCGTCGCGGCCGGGCTGGCGAGCGCAGGCATCGGTACCGACGGTGGCGGGTCGATCCGACGCCCGGCAGGCTACTGCGGTCTGGTCGGTCTCAAGCCGGGCATCGGCCGCGTGGCACGCGCCGGCGGCCTGCCGCAGCTGTTGCTGGATTTCGAGGTGGTCGGTCCGCTGTGCCGTTCGGTGCGCGATGCCGCCTTGCTCTTTCATGCGCTCGCCGGCGGCGCACGGTCCGATCCGCTCTCGCGTCGGCAGGTCCCGGTGCGATCGGCACCGCTCGGGCGTGTGCTGCTGGTGCGGAGCATCGGTGAGGCCCCGGTCGATCCCGTCATCACGCACGCCGTCGAACGGGCGGCCACGGTGATCGAACGGATGGGCTGCGAGGTGCGGGAGGGGGTGCTGCCGTTCGATCTGGAGCCGTTGCAGGCCGGCTGGTCCTGCCTGGCCGAGATCGGGCTGGCCGATCTGTTCGAGCGCGACGAGGCGATCGGCCTCGCGGCCACGTCGCGCTACCGTGACATGGCGGCACGTGGTCGCACGCATCCGGCGATGCGCCTGTGGGAACTGCTCGAGAACGTGCGCGCGCTACGCGCTTCGGCAAGCGAGGCCTTCCAGGGCGTGGATGCGATCCTGATGCCCTCCTCGGCCGCGATGCCGTGGCGCGCGTCCGAGCCGTTTCCCTTTCGCATCGACGGGGTGCCGGTCGGGCCTCGCGGGCACGCGGTGTTCACCGGGTGGGTCAATGCGGCCGGGCACCCGGCGCTCGCCCTGCCGGCACCGGTGCCGGTCGGTTCGCTACCGATCGGCGTTCAGCTGGTCGCCGATCTGGCGTGCGAGGAAGCGCTGCTCGAGCTGGGCACGGCCTACGAGCGCGAGGCGGGCGGATTTCAGTGGCCGACCGAACGGTGTCAGCCGTAACGTTCTTCGAGCACCAGGCTCAGCCTTTGCGCGAAGCGGGCCGCGGCGACCGGCAGGGTGCGGCCGCGCAGCTGACCCAGGCTGAGCAGGCCAGGCGGGACGTCGCGTTCGGCCAGCGGACGTGCGGTAAGGTCGGACGAGCAGGCTGACGGAGCGACACCTCCTGCAACGCCGTCCATCGACACGTCGTCCGCGAGGCCGACCGGAATCTGGAACGTGATCAGCTCGCCGTCGCGCAGCGAATGGCGCAGGAACTCGAAACTGTCGGATTCGACGGCAGGCTCCAGGCGCCGCGAGGTCAGCGCCAGCGCAGTCTCCAGCAGAAGTCGCACGCCGTGCGGATCGCTCGGCACGGCCAGCGGAAACGTCAGGCAATCGCGCAGGCGCAACGTCTGCCCGGTCGCGAGCGGATGGGTGGCCGACATGACCGCGTGAATCCGTTGGGGCACGCTCATCAGGGGGTGAAAGTCGGCGGACGGCGCCGGCTCGAACACCACGGCAAGGTCGGCCGAGTGATCGATCAACGCCGCGCTCGCGCAGGTCCGGTCGCGCAGCTGCAGCTCGAAGTTTACGCCCGGATGCGCGTGCCGGTAGAGCGCGACCTGCTCGGGCAACAGGTAGGACAACGGTGCCTGGCTGGAGGCGATGACGACGCGGCCGCGCCGGATGCCCGACAGGTCGGCGATCTGCGAATGCAGCCGATCCAGATCGGAGAACTGCGTACGGATGTGCTGCAGCAGCAGCTCGCCCGCCGTGGTCGGCCGGACACCCTGCGGCAGTCGCTCGAAGATCGCCACGCCGAGGTCGTCCTCGAGTGCCAGGATGCGCCGGTTCAGCGCGGAGGCGGTAATGGCCAGGGATTCGGCGGCGCCGCGGATCGAACCGACCCGTGCGACGGTGTCGACGTAGCGGTAGATCCTCAGGTGCCTGATGGTCGTTCTCCGCCTCTTCGAGGGGCCGCGGCCCGGCATCGGATGCACCCGGCACGACGGTGTTCGGGCATTGTGGCAGATCGGCCGGGGGCGGCTCGTCGCAGGCCGATGGACCGCCAGCATCGATGGCAAGCGCTAGATTGTTCCGCAGCGCTTCCCTAGACTCGACCGCGTGTCAGCGTTCACCCGCCAATCGGTCCTCCCGCGCAGCGCCCTCCTGGTGCTGCTGGCGCTGGCGCTGCTGACCCCACGGCTAGCACCGGCCTTCGCCTGGGCGATCGACGGGCACCGCGGCGTGCTGCTGTGCACCGGTTCGGGGCTGGTGCGCATCACGGTCGACGAGCAGGGCCGGCCGGTCCTGCCGGAAGGCGATGCGGCGCGTCACTGCGACCTGGTCGGCACCCCCCCTTGTGCCGTGCTGCATCGCTGGCAGGCGCTGGGCGCGCAGCAGCTGGCGACGCGGGTTCGGATGACGTCGGATCACCGGCTGTCCGAGCCGGTACCGCGCGTCATGTCCGCGCTGGGCGCCCGGGGGCCTCCGTTGCCCGGTTGATCGGTTCGCGTGCCGTTTCGTTCCGTTCGAAGCGTGACGCGTGACTGCGCCGTGCGGATACCCGTGCCCGTTTCGGCACGATCCGTGGCGGCCCTTGCCGATGCGCCGGCCGTAGAAGCTTGCGCCGGCTTCCCTGTCATCTCTTCGGTCGAACCCATCATGAATCCATCTTCGCTGTGCCGAGCCGCCTCGCTCGCCCCCGTTGCGCTGTCCGCCATCGCGGCGGTGCTGCTGTCCGCCCATGCCGGTGCTGACGACCGCACCGATACCACCGCGCTGTCACTGACCTTCGCCGCCGAGGTCGGTGGCCGGCCGTTCGCCTGCGGCCGGCAGTATGCGAACGTCGGACTGACCGATGGCGACATCGCCTTCGCTGACTTTCGGCTGTTCATCTCCGAGGTCGCGCTGGTGGACGCTGCCGGCCGGCGGGTGCCGGTGAGGCTTGCCGATGACGGGCGCTGGCAGGACGGGCAGGTGGCGCTGCTGGACTTCGAGGACGGTACCGATCGCTGCGACAACGGCACGCCGCCCGTGAATTCACGGGTCAGCGGCCGTGCACCGGCCGGCGACTACACCGGCATCGAGTTCGTCATCGGCGTGCCGTTCGAGAGCAATCACGGCGACCCGACGCTGGCCGGATCGCCGCTGAACCTGACCTCGATGTTCTGGAACTGGCGCGGTGGCTACCGCTTCATGAAGCTGGACATGATGCCGGTCGGCGAGACGGCTCTGGCCGGCACGGCGATGTCGAGCGAGGAAGGGGCCGCGATGGAGCATGGCTCGACGACGCACGGCAGCGGGCACGGCAGCGGGCACGGCAGCGGGCACGGTGCCGCGGCTGGCGCCTGGATGCTGCACCTGGGCTCCACCGGTTGCCGCTCCGCCAGTCGCACCACCGCCCCGGATGCACCGTGCGCACAGCCCAACCGGGTGATGGTGTCGTTCGACGATTTCGACGCGGACACGGATCTGATCGTGATCGATCCGGCCGCGGTGCTGGTCGACAGCGACCTGCAGCGCAACGCGCCCGACACCTCGCCCGGCTGCATGTCCTTTCCCGGCGACGCCGATTGCGCTTCGGTGCTGCCGCGGATCGGACTTGCCTACGGCGATGTCGTCGGGGATCGGCAGCAGCTCATGACGGTGCGCCGCGACGCGTTGTGATCGTGCGCCTCGCTCCGATCGCGGTATCGGCGTGCCTGCTCGGCACGCCGGGACCGGTGTCGGCTCAGCAGGTCGAGATCCTGGACGACGGTTTCGTCTGGGATCTGCCCGACTGGCTGCCGCCGCCGCCGGTACCGCCCGACAATCCGATGAGCGCAGCCAAGGTCGAACTGGGACGGCATCTGTTCTTCGATGCGCGCCTGTCGGTCGACGGCAGCACGGCCTGCTCGACCTGCCATGACCCCGCACTGGCCTTCAACGATGGCCGGACGTTCTCGGACGGCGTGGGCGGTGCGCGCGGGCACCGCAACGCGCAGGGGCTGGCCAACGTGGGCTACTCGCCGATGCTCACCTGGGCCAATCCGGTATTGCGTTCGCTGGAGGCGCACGCGTTGACGCCGCTGTTCGGCGACGTACCGGTGGAAATGGGCAACATCGGCCAGGAACAGGCGCTGTTCGAACGCCTGCGCGCCGATGCCCGCTATCGCGACCTGTTCGCGGAAGGTTTTCCCGAGCGCGGCGGCGAGGTGTCGCTGTTCACGCTGACCCGGGCGCTGGCGGCGTTCCAGCGCACGCTGGTCTCGGCCGACAGCCCCTACGATCGCTACAAGTACGGTGGTGACGGCAGTGCGCTGTCGGCATCGGCCAAGCGTGGCGAGGGCCTGTTCTTCTCGGAGAAGGCCGAGTGCTATCACTGCCACCAAGGGTTCAATTTCACCGACACCTTCGCCACGTCCCGTTCGGGCTTCGACGAGATCGCCTTTCACAATACCGGGCTGTACGACGTGGACGGTGCCGGCTCCTACCCGGCCATCGATCAGGGGCTGTACCGGTTCAGTGCCGATCCGCGCGACCGCGGACGCTTTCGCACCCCCTCGCTTCGGAACCTGGCCTGGGGCGCGCCGTACTTCCATGACGGATCGGCCGACACGCTGGACGAGGTGCTCGATCACTACGCAGCCGGCGGTCGACTGATCACCGACGGACCGGACGCCGGCGACGGGTCGCGCAATCCGTTGAAGAACCCGCTGGTGCTCGGCATCCGCTTCACCGCCGCCGAGCGGATCGACCTGCTGGCCTTCCTGGACAGCCTGAACGATCCGGGGTTCGTGGCGAACGCGGCGTTAGCCGACCCCTGGCCCGAGGGTCATGCGGCCTCGGTCGATCGGCGTCAGGCAGCCCTGGGCACGGCGCGCGGAGCGGCCGGTCGGACGGATCGCAGCGCGCTGCTGCCCGGCCTGGTGGCCGCCTGCCTGTTTCTCCTGTCGCTGGTCGCGCTGCTTCGGGCGCGCTCGGCGATGCGCTCGAACGATGATCCCCTCACCCGCGATTCCCCTGCCCGGGACTCCCTCGACAAGCACCCCTCACGATCATGATTCGCACCCTTCGACGTATCGGCTTCGCCGCCCTGGCGCTGAGCGCTCCGGTCACGCTGTTCGCGCACGGCTTCGCCGTGGGCGATCTGGTCATCGGCCACCCGTGGGCGGCGCCACCGCCGCCGGGAGCGCCCAGTGTGGCCGGCTACCTGTCGGTGACCAACGACGGCGACCGGGAGGACCGTCTGGTGGGCGCCTCGGCCGCGTTCGCCGAGGCGGTGGAGTTGCACGAATCGCGCATCGAGAACGATGTGGTCAGCATGCGCGAGCTGATGGACGGGGTCGTGATTCCTGCCGGCGAGAAGTTGGTGTTCGCCCCGTCCGGCAAGCATCTGATGTTCGTGTCTCCCGAGCCACTGCTGGAAGGAGAGGTGCGAGCGGTCACGCTGCGGTTCGAGCGGGCGGGGGAGGTCGAGGTGCGATTCAGCATCGAGCAGCCCGCCGACGGTGTCGCAGGCACCGATGCCGGTGCCGGTGCCGGTGCCGGTGGTACCGAGGGCATGGATCACTCGAAACACTGACCGCGCCTCGCTTGTTCGCGGTCGGCGACGGTTATAGACTGTCAACCTGACCGGACATAGAGAGTGGATGCCGTGAGCTGGTTTCACCGCACACGCGAGACGGCGCCGTGCACCGTCGAGGTAAGCCATTGCTTCGAAAGCCTGCACGCGCACGTCAAGTTCGAGAACGGGGCGGTCATCCACCCCGGTGACGAAGTGCTGGTGCACGGCGCCGAGATCATGGCGCCGTACGGTGAGGTGGTCACCGAATCGCGAACCGCCACGATCACGCGCGCAACGCCGTTGCGCCGTGCCTGGACCCGCCTGACCGGCGACCTGGAATTCATGGAGCTGTGCGAATTCTCGTTCAGCGACGAGGTACTGACATGATCGAGAACCTGGGACCACGCGAGGCGACCGTCGTTGACGAGACACTCGTGACGGGCAAGGGCGCAGTGCCTGCCCTGAAGCGTGGCGAAAGCGCGGAATCCACGTCGGTGGCCATGCAGGACACGCTGCTGACGCCGCGCTTCTACACCACCGACTTCGACGAGATGGACCGGCTCGACGTCACGCCCGTGCGGCGCGATTGGGACGATCTGATCGGCCGCATGAAGGAGGACGTGAACCGCAAGCACTTCAAGAAGACCGAGGACTGGGACACGGTCGACTGGGAGAACATGGAGCCTGCGCTGAAGAAGGAGCTGATCGACTTCCTGATCTCCTCGTGCACCGCCGAGTTCTCCGGGTGCGTGCTCTACAAGGAGATGAAGCGGCGCGGCAGCAACCCCGACATCACCGAGCTGTTCAGCCTGATGGCGCGCGACGAGGCCCGGCATGCCGGCTTCATCAACGATGCGCTGCGCGAGGCCGGCATCGCGGTCAACCTGGGCTTCCTGACGCAGTCCAAGAAGTACACCTACTTTCGACCCAAGTTCATCTACTACGCCACCTACCTGTCCGAGAAGATCGGCTACGCCCGCTACATCACCATTTATCGGCACCTGGAGAAACACCCCGAGAACCGCATCCATCCGATCTTCAAGTGGTTCGAGAACTGGTGCAACGACGAGTTCGGGCACGGTGAAGCCTTCGCGCTGCTGATGAAGACCGATCCGAAGCTCACCTCGGGAGTCAACGTGCTGTGGATCAAGTTCTTCCTGACCGCGGTGTTCTCCACCATGTACGTGCGCGATCACCAGCGGCCGGTCTTCCACGAGGCGCTCGGCATCGATGTCGACTGGTACGGCGAGGAGGTGTTCAGGAAGACCTCGGCCATCACCACCCAGGTGTTCCCGATCACGCTCGACATCGATCACCCGCGCTGGAAGAAGGGGTTGGCACGGCTGCAGCGTGCCTCGTTGCAGGTGGCCGACGGCAAGCGGCGCGGTGGCGTGGGCGGCGGCATCACGCGCGGCATCGGCATGGCGAAGGCGGCCGCGGCGTTCGTGTCGCTGTACACCATTCCGGCGCACCGGCACCAGGTGCCGGTCAGCTCGCGGATGGAGCCTGCGTACTGAAGGATTCCCGACTGTCCGGCGATCGAGGGAGCGATCGCCTGTCCGGTGCGGGGTCCTCGCACGTGCGGCGGCAGGATCGAGGGAGACGAGCCGATTCGGCAGCCACCGTTCGAGCAAGTGGCGATCGATGTTCCGTGGCTGGATATCCGAGTCGTGTTCTCGCTCGCGCAACCGGGCCGGTTTCGCGAGCGAGGATGCTTCGATTGATCCGTTTCAGCGTGCCGATTCGCGAATGAACGTCCCGTTCTGCATGTCGCGCATCGCCTGACGAATCTCCTCGTTCGTGTTCATCACGATCGGCCCGTGCCAGGCGACCGGCTCGCGGATCGGCTGACCCGACACCAGCAGGAAGCGAACCCCCTGATCGGCGGCGGTGACACGGATCTGATCGCCGGTGTCGAACGTCACCAGGGTGCGATCGCCGGACAGGTCCTGCAGGTGCAATTCCTGCCCCCCCACTTCCTTCTCGACCAGCACCCCGCGCGGTGACGAGGCATCCCGGAACGAGGCGGCGCCCTGGAACACGTAGGCGAAGGCGCTGCGGTAGGCATCGATCGGAATCGTCTTGGTCACGTTCGCCGGCACGCTGACGTCCAGGTACTGAGGGTCGGCGGCGATGCCGTCCACCGGCCCACGCTGGCCGCGCCATGTTCCGGTGACCACGCGGATCACCGTGCCGTCATCGTCGGTGTATTCCGGAATCTCGCTGCCCTGGATGTCCTGGTAGCGCGGGCTGGTCATCTTGCTGGTCGAGGGCAGGTTCGCCCACAGCTGAAAGCCGTGCATGCGCCCCTGCTCGTCGCCCTTCGGCATCTCCTGATGCATGATTCCCGAGCCTGCCGTCATCCACTGCACGCTGCCCGGCCCGAGGCTGCCGGTATTGCCCAGGCTGTCGGCATGGTCGACGCTGCCGGCCAGCACGTAGGTGATGGTCTCTATGCCGCGGTGCGGGTGCCAGGGGAAGCCCTTGGCGTAGCGTGACGGTTCGTCGTTCCTGAAGTCGTCCATCATCAGGAACGGATCGGTGGCGGCGTGCGGCACGGACGCGTCGCCGAAACCGAACACGCGCTGCAGGTGCACGCCGGCGCCTTCCAGGGTGGCGCGGGTGCCGGTGGCGGAGCGGACAGGGCGGATGGACATAAGATGGAACCCTCTTCGGTGAGGTGAGCGCTGGCCCTATCGTGGTGACGTGCGAGGCGATTGACAGTCGAGCCAGTCGAATGGCAGGTTCGATCTCGAGGCCGCTTTTTCATCGGATCATCCGCGCCGTCCCGTCGGCCCCGTTCAGCCGCGTTCAGCCGCGGCGGCAGAACATGATCTTCGCCTTCGGAATCGTCACCTGCACGGCCTGTATCTCCTCATCATCGCCCCGGGCCCGGTCATCTTCGGCATAGGAATCCGACAGGAACTCCTCGTTGACGAACTCCTCCACCACGAACTCCTGATCCTCGGGATTCTCGTGGCCGACCAGCGTGGGCAGCAGCGTCAGGTACGAGTTTTCCTCGGAAGGCTCGAAGGTGTCGAGCACGTAGCCCTCGAAGATCTTTCCCGATTCCAGGTGAACGGTGATGACCTCGTACTCGTCGATCGCCTTGTGCAGCATCCGGCTCAGATCGTCCTTCCAGGCCCGCGACAGGGACTCGGCGCGATCGATCCTGGCGTTGACGAACGAACAGACGGCGGTGGCGGTGGCGACGCCGAAGAAGCCGTCGCTGACCAAGGCGATGATCTCGTTGTCGACATCGATCGCGCAGCCGGCGACGAGTTCGCACGTGGCGGCCACGCCGAGCCGGCTGATGGTGATGCCGACGCCCAGGAATCCCAGGCCGAAGGAGGTCACGTGCAGGTACGAGTACCAGCCGGATTTCCTGGCGGTCTTGTAACGCTGCAGGTAGCAGAGCTGGCAGAACACGTACCCGATGCAGGCGGCCAGCACGAGGTAGATCGGCGTCAACGTGCCGTTCCTCGGCTAGTGTCCTGTCCCAGAGATACCCTGCCTCCCAGCGAGCCTGGCAGCGCCGAGGACAAGGCGTTCGAGTGAAG
>ENA-ORXU01001074-ORXU01001074.1-marine-metagenome-genome-assembly--contig:-NODE-1074-length-24896-cov-4.694831_pt1 | contig 24896 bp, 35 predicted proteins | sample MGYA00237869_ERZ511484 | MGnify/ENA metagenome assembly ERZ511484
CTGAACTCCACTGCGGGCTCTGTCTCCAAGATCAACAAAAAGTGGGCATAATTTGATCGCATGATCAATGTGCGACAATTCTGCGAACCGTCGGTGGGCGTGTTCGAATCTGGTAGTTCTCAGTTTTAAGGAATCGGGGACAAAACGCTGTGTTGCGGACCGACTTTACCAATCAGATGCGTCCCTGGGACTGACTTGGTGCTCCTGATTGCTTACACGTGCCCATACAACCTGAAAATCAACATCAGCTCTTTTTTGTTTCTGAACTTCTGGCAAGGAGACAGTAGAAAATCTCAAGATGTCGCGTCGGCCGTTAGCTCCGTGCCAAGACAAGCGGATCAAGCGGCAAAAATCAGTGAGTGCTGCTGGATGTAAGGTCCTGGCACCGAATGCGGGCTGTTTTTTGGCTTCGATTGCTTCTTACTGTCGTTTTGGACCATGAGAGTGCTTTTATTCACAGTCGGTCTCTGTGTCTATCTCCCGGGACAAGATTCGGGGATCAGAGATAGTCGCGGAAGATTTCAGCTTCTCGGAACTGTGTATCACCAGAAGTGCCAACACGCGCTCCCATGTTACCAGGGGCGGACAGATGCGAGTACGCTCCGAAATATGTTGGAAAGGCTGCCAAATTCGCATGTATTACGTTGGCAGAACTGCCGCCGCTTTGAAGGGACTGATGCTGGCGGGCCATTCGACTGGCGCGAATTCGAGAACAAGTGTCTTCACCAGCACTCCGTCGTTGGACAGTCCGTCTTTTTCAAGGGATGCTCCCACGACACTTCGAATTGCAAGATTTTGAGTCGGCGTCGAGAAGCAGTTTCGTGCGGCTATTTTCAGTATCAGTACTGAACTTCGAAAATAAAAACTCTGAGCTACCCAGTTCCAACTCTATGAGACCGAAGTGATGGTGCTGAAGGCTGGGAGAGCTCTGCTCATGCCACGCGAAGAGCAAGGCGCGCGGCAGACCTACATATATTGGGATATACAATACGCCAAAGGAGTGTACACTAACAAACCTAAGGCGTGTTCAGTACTTGTTTGAGGCGTGCCTTCCAGACACGCCCCACGTCGACGCGGCGTGAGTTGTGCCGCAAAAACGTACAGGTAGCCCGTCCGTCAATTTCCGGGGATGTTTTCAGTGAGATGAATCGGCCAGTAGTCGACATGGTGCAGCTGGTCCATATTACATCCATTGCGCCGCCGCAGATCTTGTAAGGGACCTTTGGGCTGGTTTTCTCACAGTGGCACCGTATGTTCGTGCCCGCCTGTTCGAGAGAGAGGCGCAAAGCACCGCCCAGTCACCCGGAGTCGTGGCTGACGGGCCCATGAGACCGCTGGCATTCGATACGTTTCAAACCAGCCGCACCTTACCACCTACTGGCTGACTGGTCCCATCCAAGTCTTTGCCGAGAGTCCCAGAGTGGTACCGTACTTATGTTGTGGGTGTTACTGCGTTACATGTGGGATGTCCCTCTAGCGGCTTTTTGCCGTGCTGAAGTGTTTCAGGTGTGTTTATGTGTGTTTTATCGTGTCCCGCCGACACGCCTTGCGTTTTGGGGAGTGTTGCAAAGCCCTACCCTGACATAGTCGCCGACAATACACACCAGCACCCCAACCACCATAATATGCTGAGCGCACAAAGAACCCATGTTTGTCAGTAAAGTCCTCCCACGACAGTTCATCTATCCCCTTCTGCGAGAGACAGCGTGCGCACTACTATATCATGGTGTGCCTGCGCACCTTCAAGACGTACCGTTGTGATTGCGCACCTTCCGCACCACCAATGCTTCTTTGCGCGACTAAGGTGGCAGCAGAGTGGGCGAGCACTTTGTGAGCGCATTGTGTGCCGTGATGCCGGAGGATTTGAGGGAGTGGGTTTACACACAGAGAATCAATCACGCGGTAGCGAAAGAAAGAGTCCGAGCCAGCCCGGACCTAACATACTTGGGGTCGTGGCGCTGCTTGAGTGTAGAGTTCAGAGGCGAGCGGCTGATACAGTTAATCGCCTATGCAAGGGAACCTCTTTCGCGCAAAGTGGCCGGGAGATCGTTGTCCGCCAACATTCTACCTGCAGCAGTCCACTGGACAAGCGTTCTGTTGTTTCCGAAGGTACAGGCATCATAGAGACATGGGAAGCGCATTTATTAACTGGTTTTTAGTATCGACTGAGAGGATGGATAACGTTGTCCGGACGGGCGTCCATCTTAGTGCCATAATAGCGAGCAAATCAGGTGAAAAGTGGTAAAAAATGGCACACTTCGTATGAGAACTTGCAGTGCACGCTGGAGCCTCGTCGCAAAAGCTGCCTGTGAAGATCTGAGCCGGCCAAGAACGTCGCATTCGCTCACAGCAGGTCACCTGACCCACTACCATGCCAGGTCAACTCCTGCTGCCCTTCATTTCAAGTCTGCGACGTAAAAGCGGTCCATGGCGCCGTCCCTGCACCACGTCCCCTTCCCGCTGAGCTTCCTCCCACCCCCACCCTCCGCCTTTCCTCGGTCTCATTCTTTTTGCTCGTGGGTGCTGTCGCGACTTTAGTCGTGCTTGTCGTGCTATCCGTATGTGACCACTGACTCCTCAAGCTAGCCCCTGATCCTGTCGCCCAAACATCACCAGTCGCTGTACGTATGGTTTACGAGCACTGCTGTGGTATCCCGTGCTCCTCAGCGTTCTCTCCATGAGGGTCCAGTGTGATACCTCAGCTATTTGCGTGTCCTCCCCTGAGTTTCTTCTTCAAGCCAAGTCACTTACGGATCATTCATGTGCCCCAATCGCCTCTGTCTCTCTCTTTCGCGAATCATCATCGGTTGGGTCATGGTTTTCTGCCTCTCCTGCTTCTTTTCATTCCTTTTCTACTGCTCACGGTGTGTGTATTTTTCTCTTATCATTCTAGGCAACAAGACTAAGAGAAAATCCGTGGCTTTTGAAAGCCTGAAGTACTGAGTACACAACAGGATCAAGATGACCGTCAGTTCGCCGGACAATGGCCGTGCCAGCGGCGCTGGTAGACTTGGTTGTGGCGGATGACTTGGTGAAGATGTCTTTCGTGGCAGCGGTGGCGGAAGGCTGTTTGTCCAGCTCCCCCACCCAGATTTGCGATGTTCTTGGGTGACCGGCCGGGAAAAGGAGTGAGGACGGTTGCAGACGGAAGGGAGCAGGATGCTGCGGTGGTGGCATCGGCGGAATTCGGCGGAGTTCCCCCGGCTTCATTCTTATGACAAATCGACACGCATATGATTTACATGCCTCTGATTTAATGGTCACTGCCTGTTTCGTGGTAGTCTCGGTTCAAAGCACAAAGAGGTATCCGGCTCAATGTCTGATGCTGCGATGTGCTGCGGGGTGGCGTTGGGGGTGCTTGCCGCTTCTGCCCTGGCGGCCGCGCCAAGTAGGTCTTGCCGTGGGGAAACGTGGCGGCCGTTGCCACAGCGGCAAGGGGGGACGGCTGCTGTTTCCAGGGGCTGATGAATTGGGCAATTATCGGACCACTCAGAAAATCTCAACATCAGCTATTAGATAATATTCTTGCCGCATCTTCTTGAATAGGGCTGCGAACATGAACTTTTTACGCTCCCTGATCCCTTAGAAGACACGGGCGGTTCCTCCAGTCTTCCGGCCTCGGACTCACGTCGGCGGCGTAGGATCACTCGCCAGTCTTCTGCGCCATGGTCTCTGAACCGGGTGGCACCGCGCGCTCCGGTGCAGCTCGTGCTCCCAGCTGGTTGTACCAGAGCGGTACGAACTATAAACCCTTGTGCTCCTCCCACTGGGATGGTTTTGCATTGTCTGCTCTACAACCGACTCCTTCTTTATTGTTTTCCTAAGAGGTCGACACGCACTGATGACCAGACCGTGCCTAATTTTGTACTCATGTTGATGAGCTCGGTGAATATCCGTTTTCTTTGGTGCCGCTTTTATGCGTTTGGGACACGTGCAACGCAGAGACTCTACGTAAGTGCGATGTTCGCCGTGTGGCACGTCACATGATGACGCGCTCTCTCATCAACAAGGCGCAGAACATTCGCTGCGGTTGCAACGACGAGTCCTGTACATTCTGGTCGGCGGTGTGCACCGTCTGCGACGTCGCGGGTCATGAGCCCGACAACATTGAAGTGGCCATTGTCGCCGGGTCTTTACCTCAGTGGTCGTGTGAGAAGCACGTCAAGGCGGACATGCAGGTGCGCCTTCAAGGGGCGATCAACAACATGCCACAAACAGTTCGTGAGCAGAATAAGGCTGCCCGCGATCGCAAGCGGGCGCCGGCGGAACTTCACTGTATGGACAGGCGGCGATTTTGGGCCCATGCGGATCAGTCGGACGATATCGATTTTCCTGGTCTGGGGGGAGCGGCCGCAATGACATTCCTTCGCACGGCTGTGGGCATTGCAGCAGCGGCACGACATGCCAGGGCCTCGAAGCCTGCTTCTCACATTTTAGGAGCATATGCTTCAGATGTGCGTGCGTGGCCCGCCGATGGGTCGACGCAGGCAAGTACCGGGGCGTTAGGGGTTGTCGGTTTGAACAAACGCCGGCCTTCTGTGTTTGTGCCCCCGGAGGACACGCTACGGCATGCCCCGATGAGCTCGGCCGCGAACCACGCGAGCGAGAGGTGCCGCAACCGGGAGGCCTATCTCTATGGAGGAGGCGTGCTGGAGACAGATGAGGTGCTCGGAAGCTCCAACCCCTTCCTTGGCGTAAAAAGCAGGGAGCTCAAGAGGGCAGTGTGGCGGTTCTAGGCTCCCCCGGACAGCTCGTAACAGACAAGAATGAAGCGCGCTGTGAGAAAGTTTACTGGGGAAGGGAGGGTTTCAACCGATGCGTCCGTAGCGTGCAGCCAGCTGTCGTGCAAGAACGTTTGTAGCGCGCGTACGGAGTGTCCGGCGAGTGTGGAACTGACAATCCCCTCCCTCTTGGCTTCCGTGCGGCAGTCTATTGTGAGACTGCGTTGCGGGGATGAAGACGTCCGCCGGCGGATTTTGTGAAGACCATGCTGGGCGTCTGAGCACGGCCCGATCTGATGCCTCACATCCACCTTTGTGCATAGATGCCATGACAGAGGCGGCCACGTCTGAGGGCCTTACGCGCCACGCTTGCCTTCCCCTTCCGCCCCCTCCCCCCCCCTGTTCTTTGACCCCGAAAATTCTGCACCGGGACTCCCTCCGCGTACGGGTGGGTCGCGCGCTTCGCGCGCGCGCCGGAACGGCGGCGACGACGGCGGCGACAAAGTCGCCTTCTTGGTGCGGGCGGAGGAACTAGGTGCCGGGGGTGGGCCGGGCGGCGTCCGTGGAAAATTTGACCATCCCCATCCGTCGCGGCGGTGTCATGGAGTTGTAGCGTTGCATGCCTTGCTGTGGTCGATGAGTACACCAGTTTCAGTTTAAGAGACGTACAAGCTGTATCGGCGCTCGGCTGCTTGCTCAGAGCCCCGGCACATATGGCCAGTAATGTGGTCTAGCATTGATCTGATCGTCAGCATAGGCAGTGCATTGACCCGTTTTGGGCTGGACCACCGCCGAAGCCAGCTGCTGCCCACAGCGAAGACATCCTCAATGGAATTTAAATACGACGAGTACCGCGGGACCAGTAGCACGAAGAAACCGCTCAATACGCTCTCTCCGCTCCACCACTGATCGTATATCAGGCACTGAAAAGCCAGTTACAAAACAATGTGAAGTCAACGGCTGTCCGCCCGGGAGGTGGGCGCGTGATGAGCCATTCCAACCGACGGTCATGAGCCATGACAACAAAAAAATCCGCGCGCACCCCTGCCGACCACACAACATAATACTCCGCTTGAGTCCCCCGCAGAGGCCACTCTCATCGCCGCCTGGCCGCATGCCCAATACGATGGGCTTCGTCCACAACCATGCGGCAACGCACATGGTTGTGCAACTGCGCCGCCACCCATGTGGCTTGGTTCGCCCCGTTACGCGTGAGAAACGCGCGTTCAATCACCTCGCGCTTGAATCCATTGTGAGCCAGCACTCGAGCCACCGTCGTGAACTACACGATCACTGAACCGTCAACTCGGTCGGCGATCGCGTTGCCAGCGACGGTAAGCTCATCGAGGAAGAGCTCGGGCTGGCCCTCGACCGTTGCTAGGACGGCCTCGCGGAGTCGTGGGTCTTTGGCCAAGCTGTCGAAGAGTCAATTCCACTGCGCTGGGTTGTGGTGAGTCACACCGGCAGTGTCCAGGAAGCGAGTGCTGAGTATGATTGGGCACGCTTGATGGAACGCATGTCGGGCGGGAGAAAAAGGTCTACGACAGAGTCGCACATTTTTTGCGTTACGTTCTCTTTTCGTCTTGAAACCTTTCAGACTGAGTGTTCAGCTCGTGTAGCACCGGTGTTGTTCGTGAACTCAATCTGTGATGATTTGAAAAGCGAAAGACCTAGCTGCACGGAGTCATCACAAGGTTGGCGCGCAGGCCTTCAGAAAACGCTTTGCATACATCCCGGCGTCCCCGCCGTTCTCGACGGTACATGGGGGTTGCAGTCGGCAAGTGTGACCGCCCGGCCCACGTAATCTCGAGCAGCTGCAAGACACCCTCTGTCAGAAGATGGGAATGTTCTCCTAGGGCTTTATTGCAAGTAATCCACGGATAAGAGATAGAGGCTTGCCGTACAAGATCGTGCAGCGCACTTGAAGCTCAACGTTCACATCGTATTGCGACGTACTATTACTAAGCAGATGCCACACGCGGGATAGAGAGCTGTGGGGCCTCAGCTGGACCGCCTCATCAAGATACAGCGGAGTGACACGTCCAGCTGTCGTGTGCGACCGCGAATAAGGGTGCCTTGGGATGCACACTGGGAATCGGCTGCCCGATTCATAATTGGAAGTCCCTCTACTGCCCAAGAATCCTGGGATAGGACACGGTCAGATGCCGCATAAGAGCCTAGAAGTGGTCCACTGCAAAACGGATCCGAGACCATCACTTTCGAAGGCACCCGAGAAAAGAAGCATCACAATTTCGGGCACATCAGCCATCCGCCTGGGGACTTCCCGCACAAAGTGCGTGCTGTGGCGGAAGTGTGCAGCCCTGGAGTCGCACGAACCGCCCAGGAAAGACCAAACAAGGGCCCTGCGCCTGTGAGCGAGTGTATGTGCTGGCCAAACAACTGGTGAAGCACTTCTAACGTAGTGGGAGACTGACCCTGACGATGTTCCCCGGTCCCGAAATGAGAGCCATGGTTGCTGCGTCCTGGAGATTTGGCCGGGACTCGGCAATCGGGTCGTTCAACGCAAAGATGGGGGCGGTTGCACATGGGCGGCGGTCGAGACGTATCTGGCGAGCTCTGCGGCCAGTGGACAACGTTAAAAGAACTCTCTTTTCAGATACTAAGATGAATCGCTATGAACTGCTTTCGGAGGCTTCCACACTGTTTTATGTAGCATTGACATGTGAAGACCCAGAAGACCGCCTTTAACTATACGCGCGGGGCTGTACTTGTGAAACAGCAAGAGACACAGGCGTACTGAACAGGAAACGGCTTACAAAATTGGGATGGAGCGGACCCGATACAGCTTATTGTTACCGCCGAGAAAGAATGGTATGCGAGCAACGGTGGTGCTGGAAACAGGTCTCCATTCAGCTGTCGCCTTTTGTTAGACGACAGGTACATCTCCATGCGCTGGTTGATAGATCGACTGCGACGCTGGCGAGCACCTGCCATGGACACATGCAGGAGAAGAGGCTGGGTACCACCATGTCGGATGCTGAGTCCGGATAAGTTCTGTGCTGGAACAGGTAAGTCGATATAGGCGGCACATCGGCACATCACAAAACCGCGAGTACTGCCGCGGCTTTTCGGAATCAATTAGCATGCGGCACCCGTGCACGTTATCAGTCACCCCGACGTGATTGTGACAGTAGGCGAGAAAGACATATGCGTCCTGAAAGCCCCTACTGGACAACCAGACGGGCAAGAAAAGAACAGGGCGCAGACGTTGAAGAAGTAGAACTGGGCGCGTCCAAGAAAATGTTGCAGCACTGGGCGAGAGAGAGGAAAAAGTCAGCATGGGTCTTCTGATTTGCATTCTTCTTCGTCACCATTGATTCATCAAGAGGGAATAAGGGCTGCTTTAGAGGTTGGACTGTGTGGTGCAGAATTGAGACTACTCAAGAAAGGTACCGCTTGCCTCCAGCCCACATACCTGGCCAGTGAACTTCGTTGAAGCGCACCGTGACGCCCTCTTCTGGCTTCGTTTCTACAATGAATATCCGGAACCGATAAGCAGCCATCTCTATAGCCTCGATTTATTGTCAGAAAAATGACAAAAAGCAGGTCAATCACAGAGAAGGAGCCACGAGACATATTGTCAGACATCTGCGAAAGCGGCGTGTCCGACACAAGAGCCACATAAGCACGAGCACCACCGCCAAAACCCGTTGCTTGTAGCCAGACAGAACAAGATAGACTAACGTACCGCAGACGCGACAGCTCATTGACCCACAGGTTCATGCCGGCAACCTGGGCTACGTACAAAAAGCAATATCTTTGGATCCCGTGTCGCCAGCGGCTTGCCGAGGAAGTACGCGTTGGAGATTTTTCCAGATCCCCTGAGCAGATGGGGCCTGCACCTTGCTCAGATGTCGTCTCGCTGCGCGGCTTGCTCTTGTGTGCGTCCGTGGCGTCGTTATTCAGCGATGAGTCAACTGGGTCGCCAAGAGACCTGGTCCATGGGCCCAGCACCTTGCGTGATGCAAAATCGCTGGTGAGAGCGACCACAATCTTGCGCACGATGGCCTCCGAGCAGGAACACCACACAGACCAGCCAGAGACTTCACGGGCTTGACGTCGCGGTAGGAGGAGAACCCACTGGCTCAGACGATGCGTCTATTCGCCGCGTACGCCGACAGGCTTCGAAGCATGGCAGCGTTGTCAAGCTCCTGTGAGAGGACAAACCACTTCGTCTCTGCCTCGTACTCCTACAGGGTGCGTGGGGCTGGGCCCTCGTCGTGCGTGCCTCCAGTTTTTACTCCCTCTGTCAGGTCGTCACGAGCGCAAGGAGCGAAGACTTTGTGAAACACATAATTGGAAAGCGCTGCATGACTCGTGTCAGAAGCAGGTGACGCCATGACGAGCCAATGTATTGTACACGGTGGGGTACAGTTGCGGCAAAAGAGACACAGGCCGGTTTTGGAAAGAGCGGCGCAGGCTGGCGCGGGGCGCGAAGAATGAGAGCACGAAAATGCTGATGAATAGGCCCGTGCGTGCCCCGGGTGGCAACTGGTTCCAGTGGCTGTTTGCAAGATCTCTCGGTTTAAATTTAAAACATGACTGGCCGTGGAAAGCAGTCGTGGGGCGCATGCGACTGTCCTCTAAGACGGCCTCACGGTTCTTTCGCAAAAAGGACCACCAGCCGTTGTCCCTCTTGCAGGAGTATACTGAGGGTCAGCCCCACCTCTTCGAAGGCCTCAAGAAGCACTCCCAGGAGCAATCAGTGCACCGCTCCGCGGTCCACTCCGCGGTGATTCGTGAGAGACGGAGGCGCGCCCGACGGCATGCGGCGGTCAGCGACCGGAGAGCCGCTCCTCCAATATGGCGCCTTGGCAGAGTACAAGTGCGACGGCCTCGTCATCAGCCCGTGCAGAGTCGTGCAAGGGCCCCCGGTCGTGTACGGGGCTCATTCAGCACTGAGATGGATCGCATCCCAACTCACACTTCATTCCGATGAGCATAGTGGCACCCCAATCATAGGGTTCTCTCGTCACTGCTCCCGTAAGTTTGTTTTCTACTCGGTGGCACGCACAGGGCTGACCCTCGACGTAGTTCCTCGGCCTGACTTCGGGCCGCCCAAGTTACCCTTCCCGCCGTGTCTGACGTTTCTTTCGGCTCCGCTGTGGCGTCAGTGGCAGGTTCCCTCTTCCCTCTGGCGCCACCACGTCTCTCTGGCACGTGTCTCACCGTCACTCGCCCGCGACGGTCAGGGAAGTTGCTGTGGACCGGCTGCGGCTGGTGGTGACGACAAGGGGCGCTTTATGTTGCCCCACCGGGGCCTCTGCCACAGGGGACACTGGACTTCGTGGCGGTTGTGAACCGAGGACATTCACTGTCTACCCTCTCCAGACGTGGCCACAAGTACAGGGGCGGGACACTGTGGGCGAAGCCCAGGATTTCTTATCCTACTGCGCGAAACTCACCTCCCCTGCAGGTAGACAGTGCAGCGGGAAGGGTGGCCACCGAGCCAAAATGATCATTTCGTGCCTGTACGGCATGTACGCAGGTGTGCGGAGGCCAGGTGAGCTCCACTGGCGCGTGGCAGTCGAGCGGAAAGCAGAGGCGCGTGACTGAGGGCTGGGGCCGGCGCATAAATCTGCAGCGGAGGGGGCGAAACCCAGCTCGCTGGCAGTGCTTGGGCGGCTCTGGCCTTCGTCCGTGCGGAGAATCTGGGTTCCTTCCAGGACTCGTCTATTTTGTGTATGAGAGGGAGGAACAGTCAGGACAGCCAAGAATAAAGCCAAAAACTCTCTGAATAGAAGATGGACGGGTTCTTTATGGTTCTCCTAAATGCACAGCACGCTGTGCATGGCCCACGCTTCCCCCTGGCCAGGCACTACCGTTGGCATGTACGCATCAAGCACAAGTCTATTGTTGAAAACGGAGCACAAACGGGTCCTGCCCGGTCGCTGGGACGCTGTTCAAAGCGGACTCTACGATCATCCAGATCGCTCGACGACATGCACAAATCTGTCTCTTATATGTCAGTCACAGTGGGCGTGTAAATGGATAATGCACAACGGATACCCTGCGGGGGTCGTCTGGGCACTTTCAAAGAACCCCCCACAGGATTCCCCTTCCAGTCACTAGACCAAGAGACCACCCCGCTCGGCGTACAAACTCGGACCCTCGCGGATGCGGCTTTTGCGCCAGGTACAACAATAACACTCTTGGAGCACCCTGGCGTAGGAGTTCTGGCTGGTTGACGAAGCGAGAAGGGCTCAGTAACACCATCCTACTGAGAATGGAAAACACTATTTCTGCGATGTTCGTAGGTTCCAGTAGAACCGTGTTACTGGCATGGTGGGGGCTAGTTTAGTGGACACAAGGAGCACGAGCGCGATGGGCGTGCCATGAAATGTACGGTACTGCCTCTTTTCTTGTGGAAAACACATGGCGATCGCCGCCGATGGAGGCTACCTTGAAACTCGAAGCAGCCGATCTCTTGTGAGTGGCACGCCGAATACAGAAGTATGGTCGCCCCTCTTTAGCCTCAAGTCGAGGGCTTCTGGGCACATTAATCGAGGCCACGAAGATCGACTCTCAATTGCTTGATTACTGACGTATCACAACATGAAACTGGGATATTGCTGACCTCCAAAAATAGCGGTTCCGGAGCGGTTGCAGTTTTCAAACACCGTACGTGGACCAATGGAAAGGCCAACAATTGTCTGAGATTCTCACAGAGTCGTTCCAAGCAGCCATGGGCACTGGAAACTCACATGAAGATCTCAAGAAGTGTCAAGAACTTTGTCGATCACACGAGGAGTCATGAGTGTAGCCCAAACTTGTCTCTAAGGCCCCTTCAGGCCCAAACAAGCGGCGTCAAAGTTTTAATGAATTTTCTTCGTTGGTTGCAATGGCTTTGCGTCACTATTGCAGCACATGATGATTGGCTCGCATGATGACTGGCGTCAATTTTGAGTCAATCAGTCCATTGTGCCCTGTCGAATAACCAGAACGCTTTCATGTTTACGCCCAGTCATCGACTCAGCATCATTTCACTCTGCGACCGCCAGTTCTTGAAGGATAGCAGTGCGAGCATGCTGTTGTTACCACATGGATGGACCAGCGAGGTAGGCTCCGATCGATCTCGATTTTGAGGGAAATCAGCCCACGCCGCTTGGACTCGGCCGCACATAGGGCTTTCCCAATGCCTTTGCCGCGGAAGTGGTGATGGAGCCGTTATCTCGTTAGCACCAGTCTGTCAACAGTCCTCCTCAAACACGACATCGCACATTGCCCCGGAGTCCCATGCGGTGGTGCTCTTGAATTGCACTGAAGTAACCGAACACGCGCGTGAGCAAAACCACAGAAGATTGCAACTATAAGAATGCGCGGCGCAACGCAACGCGGGCCGCCCGAAACTTACGCACCTATACGGGGGCGTTGGCGGCCTATCCCGACCTCACCCAGTTCCTGGCGGGTGCCAACCGGCCGCATGCGGTGAGGCAGGCAGCCATGGGCCTGGATGGGGCGCTCTTCCTGATATCTGCCAACGTGTTGGCCATGTGGCGGGCCGCTGTAGTTGCAGTCTTTATTGAAGCGGGGCTGCTTCTTGTCGTACTTGACACCGTGGCGTGGCGTTTCGTATTTTTACAGATTTCCGGAGCCCAGCTTGATGAACTGGGGAGTCGCCGCGCCGCTCGCAGGGCGCTGTTAACTTCTGCGGTTGCGGCCGTGGACAGCAGCTTGGCGCGCGTCCTGGAGGAGTGCCATCCTGTGTCACTCTGTATCGATGGGATAACTGACGCGAGCGGGGGTGGCGTCGACCATGTCGTCTTCTTCACCTCGCGCTGCTTTTTGGTGGCGACGATTCGCATGTGATCGGACCGCCCCACGGCGGCCAATTTCGTTACTCACCAGCAAGCAGCCCTGCAGACCCCCATCTCGTCCCGTTTCGTCACATCGGCCACCACTAAGTTGGCGGCCAGGGCGTTGTTCCACTCCTTGTTCGGTAACCGTCGGATCCTTGCACACTCAACGGACTTACGAACGACGATGGTGGCCGTGCGGGGTCTGGCCATCGTGAGCAGCGCATTCTTTTTTCGTTCTGGATGTGCTGCTCACGACGCCAACCTTGTGGCGCAAAATGCCGCACGGGTGCCCGTTTGCGTTCAGGCGGTGAGTGCAGCGCTGTTCAGTACTATGTGTTTTACACGGTCAACATGCGCGCATGCGCTCTTGCGGACCATGCCGGTGCGCCTGCCGGCCTCGAGACTACGAATGGGGTCCCCTAAGACGTAGTTCCGCACACGATGGGCTGAAAAAGGGGCCCCCGTTGCCGCCGTTGGGTCAAATCTTCCGGCTTCGGACAATTCTCTGTGCGAGAACTCCCTCTCCTCTCATCTGTTTGAATTACCGACGCCCGAGACTGAGGCCATCCGATCCCCCGCAGTCTGATCGACGATTGGCGGGTGCATGTCGTTCCTGACATTTTGAATGTCTGTTTTTTCCAATTCTGGCCCGCCTCGTTGCTCACATGGAAGGTGACGCCACGCCTCTGTCATTCTACATGCGTATTCTTGCGTGGTTTGGTGGAGCGCTGGCCAATCGGTGTACGGATCCGTCCGTGGCCGCACTTCAGGCGACGCAGTCTTCACTCGAGCGACGCTACATGTTCTTTTCGGACCTTCTGGAAGCCGTCGCATTTTAGCGTGACCCTGTTTGGGCCGCGGTTTGGGCGCGGCTATCGTTTCTGCCATGTTGTACCAAGTTTTTCGCAGTCTCACGCCATGCGACCGCGGTCTTCCTATGCCGACACGACACTTCTGCCAGTACTTCTGTTCCCGCCGAGTTGACAAGCTGTGCGGACGTGGAGCAAGCTGCTGCAGCTTTGGGGCAGTCCCGTGATTTTTACCCTGTGATGTCGCAGCGCCTTCGCCGATGCCGCTTCCCGGCCTTGTAGCCGCTGTTGGTGCGCCTCCATGCCAACCCGTAATCTGTACAGGGGTGCGAGCACATCTTCGATGAGTTAAGGACTGTGATTTGCCCGCACCGTAGCCGCGGCACCACGGAGCTCGTCTACATCCGAACGCGATTGCGGTACAACTCGCGGGAACTGGAATGAGCAGAAGAGCTGGCGGCGTATCCCCGCTCTTGACTGAGCTTGAGTTGCAGGCGCTACTCGCCGGGGAGACGGGGGCGGGCGCGCCGGAAGCCGCTCTCCTCGCCGCGGCGGACCCAGATTCGGACGGCGCTAGTGGTGGGACTGCGCAAGTGTAGAGAAGAAGGCCAAAGGAGGTCCTGCGCTAAAGTGCCTGATGTTTCGGAGCCACCCCCGGCTCCAACAACGCCTGGACCGTCGCCTGATCGCAGAGCGGCCGTGAAGAGCCAATGAGAGCACGAGGATCCCCCCATGTTGCGAGATAATCTCTTCACCTGAAAATATCATCGCTATCTTAAACCGCGGTCACCAATCAGATACTCGGATCGTGCGCTGGTTCTAAGATTCGTTCGAAGCCACAGATGCGGGCTGGCCCCACCCGCGCGTCCAGATGACCCATCGAATGCAGCCTTCTCCCTCCTTCAGCGTCGGCGCAACTGAGCGCACGAGGCAGCTAAGAATCATCTGAGCCCTTGCTCTCGCCGCAGCACGTGATTTCACTCATGCCCACGGTGGCTATCTGTTCTAGAGCACGCCAATTGGACGCCAGGGTCATTCCTTGATCTCCAAATCGCCAAGCCGCTTGTGTTCATCACCTGACATGAAGCCGTTGCGGAGCGGCTGCGCTCCACATGCAGCGTACGTGGACCAGTGGAATCGCCAGGACCATTCTAGAAACTTTCAGGTCAGGCCTACGATGCCTTAAATCAGGCTGTCATAGGGATAGCCTAACTAAGGCCTACAAACACGCTTTGGCATGTCGCAAAACTGCAGGAAATTGCAAGGTCACCGCAGACAACTCACTCTTCGCACAAGATTGCCCGTTGAACTGCTTCGGGCCAACTTCTTGGTTGAGGAAGCTTTGAGCTGCTCAGACGTTTGTGTTGCCAAGAGTGTGGACGGGCGAATCCAAGTCATGAAGGGTGTCAAATCCGAAAAAAGGGGACAAACAGGGTGCGTAGCACGAAACAGCAACATCTACAAACGAGACAGCACTGCAAGTGGCATACGGTAGCCCAAGCATACGCAAAGTGACCTGCATTGGTGCGGACACAGCGATGCTGCAGAGAGGTGGACTGGTGCGGACGGATGAGCTGTTCCACTGGACAGCAGCAGAGCCAATGCGGTCGAAAGGAACCTTTATCAAGGTCCCAATTGCGCGGGCAAGAGGCCGGCGGGGGGCGAGGGACGAGGGGTGGCGGGAACTTCACGGCAGCACACGGGAATGCGGACAAAAACAGCCATCCCTATGCGGGTAGTCGACGGTGGGCGTCATGAGTTGCATGAAACTACCTTCACGATGCGCGGGTGACCCCAGATGGTCGCGTATTCTGTCGCTACTGGTTCCGCTTGCCTGAACTCTGGCACGCCGATAAAACGCAGAAACGCAGTTGGACGAAAGCAACGGGAATTGAAATATCTGGTACATAAGCACGCTCTACCTCGTCGATCGTCGGAAAGGCGGCCGACCGCATTCATTGGTGGGAGCGCACATTTGTCCGACGCACGCCTCCCCCACTACACCGGTTGCACAAATAAGTAATTCGTGCTCTGTGCGATGCTGACGGGCGAGGGGCCGTCTGACCGGGTCGGTTCCGATCGGGCTCCGCTGCCGCGCCTCACGCTCCCCCCGACCGTGGCCCGAGTACCAAACTGAAACTCCTGTGGAGAAGGGTCGCACTTACAGAGGGCAATATTCCCCGCTGTCGTTTTCTTTTCTTTCAACCTATGCCGTCCCCTCCCTCTGCTCGTTTGTGGGAGGCACCAGAGACGGCTATGCGCGACAGAGGCGATCTTGTGGCAGCAGTTGGAGAGCGTCCCAAAGCGGCGTCTCCCCCTCACGCCGTCGCCAACATGTTGGCGGCGGCCGCCAGCGCGGCGCTTCTCTGCGACGTGGCGGCCTGGTGCGGCGAAGACTGTGCCTGTGGGCACGGTGACGAGCCAGGCCGGCTTGGCCGTCGCCGCCGCGGCTACCCGCGCTGTTTTGGCGACTGCACGGGATCGGCGTCTGCGTGTGGCGGTGTGGCGCGCCGCGCCGGCCGTCGCGACCCCGACGGCCGCTTCGGCCGCCACCACCGCTGCGCTCGCCGCCGTCGCAACGGCCGCTGCAGTCGCCGCAGCTGCCTCAGCCGCGGCGGCCGCCGCCGCCGACGCGGGAGCCGCAGCGGCCGCGCACAGTGGGCAGTTTGGAGGTGATCGGCGGGAGGACGCCACAGCGTCCACCATGCGGCGATCACGCCGCGTGACGGGCGCCTGCTGATGGCCGCGCGGCGGCACTCCGGCGGGCGTCCGTGGTGGCAATGGCCGCGGTGGCGGTGGCAGCGGCCACATCTTTGCTTGGCGGTGGCGAAAGCAGCACGCCGAGTCGCCCGAACAGAGATCCCTCCGCGCCGCGAGCGCCGGCCGCCGCCGCGGTGCGGCGGCACAGGTAGATGAATCATTGATTTTGATGCTTCTGAGACGGGTCGCGTTTGATACGTCACAAAGCACCACCGTTCTGTGCTCTTGCGGCGCTTTTCGATACAGAGCGGTCTTGGGAGCAACGTCCATTAATCTTTTGTGCAATTCCGCGAGGACCCCTTTCTTCGCATCACTTTTTCTGTGCACGCCTACAAATTCAAGTCGTCACTCGTCGGCCGGTGCGTGGTGTGTCTGTCAGTTACGCATATGCACCTGATGCTCCTCTGCGAGTCCATTTCAATGCCACATCCTATATTGAAATGAAAGCATTTTTAGGTCGTATAGGCGGCGGCGGCACTTGACCCCGCCCTGGCGGTGGGGCATCTGGCTTGCGTTGAGGCACCCTGGGAATGGCTAGTTGGGAGTGTTCCAGGAGAATGCCGCATGCTCGTGTGTTTGGGCTTGGCGATGGTGCGGGCAGTGCCTGTGCTGGCGGCGACGGGCGGGAAAAATGCAGAAGCGGAGTTGTAGTGAGGTGGGCGCAGCATATTGATGCATACAGTGAACAACAGACCGCACTCTAGACTCTCCACAATCACGCCCATCAAGCAATAATCCGTACAGGGCAGGTACACCTGCCCCACATCTTATCCACGGTGACACCACGAGGGTAGAGGTAAACATGAACCCGACGTAGGTACCTTTTGCCTCTTTTTTAAATCCCCCAGTGGATGACATCGCCGCTGACTAGCGCTATTCCACCCGCCGCAACGTGCAGACGCTGCGCACGAGTAGTGTTCATCTCTTCCACACCCCCCTCGCCAAAGTCATCGCAATTCTCCCCAGGCCACGCGTCCAAGAACGCGCGGTCATCAACAGCCATCACGACGCTCACAATCCTGGGTTAGTGTCCCAGTCCTTCATATTCAGCGGAGGCCCCATGCAGCATCTGCTTCGGCGCCCCGTCCATTCTTACCAAGACATTTGGGGGGGACGCCTCGGGGCGCTGTCTTAAAGTGGCATGCAGCGGTGGCCTCATGCTCCCAGCTTCGCGATCGCATCGTCAATCGTTGTCCGGCCACTTCCCGGAGGGAGCTCGAGTTGTCGCCGACCCATGTCAGAGTCGCCTTCCACCCACTGCATCTCCGCGACCGACTGCAAAACAAAAATGAGGCAGTGCCCGCCAGCCCGCCACGTGCGCCACCGCGTTCTCAACGGATACCAGCTGTCGTCCTCGCAAAAGACCCGCCAGGAGCAAAATGCCGGCGCCAAGGCGTGCCAGGCTTCCCTTCAGGGCCGACACGAGAGCATCGACACGCGCAATGCGCACGTCCACATGGCCTACGTATGAAGACGGGCAAGCGAGGGAGAGCCAGGGCAGTGGGGGTGGGAACGCACGGGAAGAGAGAAACGAGGGTGGCGGGCTCGGTAGCGGGGCAGGAGCAGCCCAACCCCCGCCCAAAATCTCCTTTGAGTCCGGTTCTGCAGCCACCGCCGACGCGGCCGCAGCCACCACTGAAGCCGTAGAAGAGCGGGGCAGTACAGCGGCCAAGTTTCACACGGGGGCCTCTGCAGCCCGCTTGCGTGCCACATTGTTGGCAAGCGACTGCACCTTTTCGGCAGCCCGTTTCTTGTTTCGCGCCATTTTTTCGGGTGACAAGATGAGCACGGGTCGCCCCGCTCTCACTCTCTTTATCCCCCTTAAACTCGAGCTTGACGGCTCGGGAACGGGCCGTGCCGGCCACTGGCATTGCACCAGGGTGTCGCATGCGTACGAAGGAGAGGAATGGAACACCCCTTCTGGGGTTGGCGCGGGTGTCCACCCCTGAACCAGAACTTGACGGTCCCTCTACAGGCCTGAAGAAAGTAGATGCGGGCAGAAAGTGATTTGAGAGAGCACCAAAAGGAAAAGTCACGAAGAAGAAGGCAAACTCACGGTCATTTTCTGTCTCCCACTACCAGAGCATACACGACTGGCCCCTCCCCTTCCTCCAGCCTTCCCCACGTCGTCAATTGTCTTTGAAGGGAGAGAGCGTGCTTGCGGCGAAGTGATCTCAACGCTGGCGGTCGGACTGCAAGTCGGGCTGCCAGCGGTTTGCAGATGACGATTACCACTGAATCCAAAAAACTGGGTTCGCAATCGAGGTGCGTTGCGTGAGTTTTCGACCCGCCGCCTTACATGGTAGCACGACCCGGAGATGGGGGCTGGAGGCTAGCCACTGGACAGCCGGCGGCCAAGTGGTCGCTCACACCGCCTTTCAGTAGCGTCTCTTTTTCTGGGCAAGCATACGAACTTGGGCGGTGGCTCAACGGCCAACTGGTTGTCGAAAGAGTGGTTCGCAATGTGCACATGATGCTTCTAGAGGAGCGCATCACGATGTAAGCGACAGAAACACGCAGTATGTAGCGCAGAAGCGTCATCGACGCTCTTTTCGTGGGCAGTGACGCATCGAGATGGACACAGCTGCGGGGGGGTGGGGGAAGCCACCGCGCCGGCATCCATCTACTCCCTTGGGCGCTGCTCCACACCCCGTGTCTCGGCTGCGCCCGCCGTGGCAACCGCCTCTACGGCCACGCGGACGGCCTCGGCCAGTGAGGGGATGACCTGCGCCACCGCGGCCGCAGCCGTCTCGCCTGTCGTCAAGAGCGTGCGCGTCATCAGCGTGCGGTAGTGCCGGAAAGCCGGCTGGTTTAGTAAGGGGTGGCGCAGTACATGCGCGTGAGGGAGAACGCTGGCAGTTGCCACACGCGCTGCATGCGTTTGAGAATAAAAGCACCGAAACCAGCGCACGAGCGCCAATAGGTCCCGCAGCGCCTCGTCTTAGGTACTGGGATGCTCCGCCACGCGCTCGCTCAGCGCCTTCTCGTTTTTCATTCACAAGAGGCAAATAGAATTTTGAACCTCCTCCAGCACGGGCACCGACAGTCGAGGGGTAGTCGGCGACTTGCAGCTCACGTCGCGCCCCTACAACGCGTGAGCCATCTTGCGGTTGGGGATGGCTGCCTCGTATGTACCGCGCACTGGCCCTATCTACCACATCAGGTGGTCTCTGTCGTCCGCCTTCGACGCGCCGCGTTCGTTGCCTGTCTGCACCGCCGCCCGGCGTCCTAGGTGCGTCTTAGCAGCCCAATCGGGAACGCCGGCTGCCATGAGACGCAGCCTCAGGCGGGTGCTGTGGTAGTGGTTCGTCATGGGCTTGAGCAGGCACCCCCGCGGGCTGGTGAAGGCTAGCACCCGGTGTCACGAGCGGAAGCTGACCGCGGTGCCACCTTGCGGAAGTGAATCGGCTTGGAATTCGACCGGGGGGGTGGTCGCGTCGCCACCTGGACGGTGGAAAAACTCCACCAGCGCATTGGCCGTTGCGCCGACAGGGCACACCCACGGGTCCACGTGCGGCAGCGAACTGATGCAACGCACAATTCCCTCGCAGATCTTGGTCGCTACAATTTAATTGTACAACAGTGGCATCTCGCGCAGTGCGTCCGCCAACGTTTTCGCAAAAGGGCGGACCCTCATGTCGCCCCAGGTTAGCTCTCTAGCCGTGGCGCCTCTCGATCCGAGCGCATACTGCGTCCACCGTAGGGCGTTCGGCCGCGCGTCCTTGTTGTACTCAAGCGCCGTCTTCGCCTGCAGCAGCAGGGAGATGGAGACCGCACGCCTCTGCTTATCTGTCAAGGACAGGTCACGCTTATTTTTTGCCTTGGCAACTCCTACCGCGTTTTCCTGGAGGGTCCGGTCCGGCTTGTGGCGGCCAACAACCGCGACCGCCGCCTGAAAGCATCCGGCCGGCAGAACATCGTCCGTCGCCCAGTGGCCGCAGCACGAGCACGCCACAATTCACCACAGCAAATTGAAAAGGCTGGCCACCTTAGAAAGCGCCTTGGGGCTTACCAAAAGCACGTGGTGGCTCACTAGGCGCCCCTGGCCGCCGACCGATGAGGGTGACAGGCCGATGGCACCTGGCGAGCGCGACGCGCATTCGTGACGACGGAAGGGCGCGGCGCGCGCCCCGCTGTTCTCGAATGCCGCCTTCCAGCAGGCCCGCTGTCGGACTCGGCGAGCTCACAACCATAGCGGCCCCCGCGGTGGGGGGCGTAGACCTCGAATCGGCCGGCGGGGCCTGGGGATGAGGCGGCGCCGCGGCGCATCCCCTTGGTGCGCCACGCTCAGGAGTTGGTGGCGGCCTGACACCACCCGCATGGGACCCGTCCCGCACCGTCGCAGATGTGTTGCCGGACACGTGAGCATCACGCGCAACGCCGCGCTGCGCCCCCGCCACCACATCCGCCCCCCCCCGGTGCTGGACTGGAAGCCCCTCCATTCGTGGTTGTGCGGCGGCGCCGACGCGGCGCGCGGCCGTCGCTGTCACTTGCAGGCGCGTCCCTAGAGTAGAAGGACCCGCTATCAGACGACTCGTCCCCACCAGCGCCGCCCGCTTCAGCCCTGTCGCCTGCACGGGCGTCGGCGCTTGCAGCCCGGCCAGTAGACGGCCGCTCACGCCGCGCGGGCGTCAAGCGCCGCGTAGCCTCAGCCTCGAGAAAGTCGACCACCTCACCGCGGCTGACCAGCAGCGCCTGGCCCGCGTCCATGCGGTCCGCCGCCGACGCATAATTCCGCTGGATGTAGTCCGCACGCATCTTAATTGTGGTATTCTGGCTCCCTTGTTTGGCTCTGTCCGAGTGCTTCTGACAGTCGGTCATCACCGCGCTCTGCACCGCCGACACCAAGTGGTGAGTGCCCCGCTCCGTCACGTGCAGTGCCTGCTCCACCACCCAGCAGGTGCACACCGTGTCCAGCCGGAACGCGGCGCAGTAGTTGGAAAAATTCACGATGGCCTCGTACGCAGCGCGATCCGACTTGGCCGTCGCGGGCGAGCGGCGGTCGTTCGGTGTCGGGGCAGCGCCCGAAAAGCGATCGCCCAGGAATCTAGGGCGGTTGGCGTCATAAAACAGACAGCCGAGGCGGATAAGACGGCCGTCAACGTCAGGCCTGTTGACGAACAGGCGCGCCACTATGCTGCGCACCGTTTAGGATCGCTTCCCATCCGCAAAAGCGTGGTGGCCCGCCGACATTTCGGCTACGACCTCTTCGCCAATGCCACAATGCAAGTGGATGGCTGGGGGTACGACCAGCGCTCTGGACAGCGCGTCCCGCGTAGGGGGAGCAGGTGCGGGGGGCGATGATACGGTGCGGCGCGAGCGGTGTCCGAGAAGAGTCATCGCCGGCGCGGGGACACGAATCCCCGGTAGAGCGGCGCGCCCCGCATAAGGGCGGGCCCGATGGCAGCGGCACGAAGAGCGGCGCAGCAGATGGGGGTGGCGCTGCGCTTGCTAACCGCCCAGCCGAAGCGCCACCCCGGCGACGAGGCGAGCCCGCCATAGCTGGGTGGCACCCGCGCTCGACCCCGCTGTCCCAACGATGGCGACAACGCTAACGTTGTCCCCACCCCGTCCCCATGCGCACGAGACACGTCCCCACCCCCTTCGGCTCGCCCGCAACGTGCCGACGGCCTGCCGGCACATCGTCCGCGCTGCCTGCCACGGCGCGCGCCATGGCGGGCCCAAATGCGGAGATAAGGACGGTCGCGACGCGAGTGAGTGAAAAACCACGAGGGGTGGAGCGGGGGGGCACGGTGGTGGCAAAGCGCCCCAAACGCTGCACGGCGCCATGGCCCCGTCCATGGGGACGCGCGTGTGCCGTCGACGACCGAGGAGACCGACTGCCGCCAAGGTTGCGACTGTTGGGGTTACGGACTGGAGGGCATTCGCGCGGGGGGGCGCGCGCGGGCGCGATCGGCCGACAGGATGGTGCGTGTGGGCGGCTTCGCCGCCTGCTCTGCCACCCGTGGGAGCAGGTGTTCGCACCCGCGTTTTGGCGCCACGGGCGACCCGCGGTGGCCTCGGGGAGGAACGGAATTACGTATTCCGACGCGGCCCCCTCCCCCCTCCCAAAACCGTCCCCGGCGCGGATTTGCCCCGGATTACGAGGGGGGGCTCACTTTCGGACCAATCGCACCCGCGGTTCGGCACTCGGCCGGTGCTTGGATTTCTGGAATCTGTCCTCAGCAATGGCGCCACCTCTAGTCCTCACACTGACCTACATATCCTGTCTTTGGGCCGACAAGCAGTCAATCGTCAGCAGCTGACGAGCGTGCAAGTCCGGAAGCGAGGCGGCCAAAGCTTTGGCCCAGCGCTGTCGAGACAGCGCAGCGGGCCCAGAACCGACGTCAAAAGCACGTCTGTTTGTACCGACAAAAATTCAAGTTCTTGGCGGAGGACTTCGAATAATTTATCAGTTAATTGAAAAATCTGTGATTTTTATATTCATCGAACACTAATCGATCTCTCTATTCGGGTCTCTTCTTTGCTGAACGCGGACTGGAAGAACCGACCCCGAGGCGACCGTCGTCACCTACTACCACCCAGCGTCCGCATCTGTACCACTAGTGCCCCCCGCCAGTACACCCGTCCCGCCGCCGATGCCCCCCACACCCCAATAGGTGCCACCACCGGCACAGCTGGCCCCCGCAGAAACGGCGCGGCCTGCGGAGGTGGAGGAGGCGCCGGCGCCGCATATGGAACCGGCTGCGTCGCGACTGACCGTTTCTGCTTCGCGACTGGCATTGTCCGCGCTCGCACTGGGGGCGGTCAGGCGGCGGTCGCGCCTGAAAAAGCAGGAACCGCATCACTGCCGGCCCCCTACGAAAAAAGCCGGAGTCAAAAACCGGCATACTCCTATCGAGAACTATGCCGGTTTCCTAAAGTTTGGGACGCACCACAAGGCCCATCAGGGGACCCAAGTATTCCGAAAAAACCCGGCATCAATGAGACACTGACCGGTGTCTCACACCTCCTCACGGCAAAAACCCGGCGTACCTGGGCTCACGAGGATCACAAAAACCAGGGACTGCGGCAGAGCTCTGTCACGCTCATCCATTCATTTCATCATCGGCCAATAGGGATGGAGAGCGTCGTTGCATCCAAGTCACAGGCTGGTGCACGGCTCAGGACAGGATCTCAAATTGTACCGATCCGTCATCACTCCCCAAATACGGCCAATAACGTAGCGTTTACCTTTAGCGTGAGCAATTAGGTCCATACGCGGATCCCGGGTCGGCAACGCGCCGACCAAAGTGAGGGTAAAGATACAAAGCAGCTATACAAGCGGTCGGAGCCAAGCTCAAGCCGGTGAACCTCCGTCCTTGCCGTCATCATACTTGCCCATGTGCACGAGGCCGCGGTGGGTATGCCACCCGTGTCGTGTCGGGGAGTACCCTTGCGGTGGATACGGGCAGGTCGGAGCGAGGCAGGCGTCTTGGTACGCCAGCGCCCGCCGGCAGGTAGACAAGCAGAGGCACTTGCCGATAGTCCTGGTCCAACATGGAAGCGGGGGAGAAAAAAACCGAGGGGAGAGGGGCAGAGAGAAGCAAGGACGTTGGGGGACACGGGGGAAGAAAGGAAGGAGAGAGAGAGCGCGCCCTTCTAGTACTCAACCCTCCACCCGCCGTTGCCCACCGTCCGCGCCGCCACGCCCGTCCGCCCGCCGTCTCGTCCCGCGCCGTTGGCGCGGTGGGCTGTGCGCGCGCTTGGCCGCGTGCGCGCGCGCTCCCCACGGCTGCCACCGTGCTTGCGCGGCGGGATCGGGCCGGGGGGTCCCCGAGTAGTCATGGGGTAAGTGTCCGAACTAGTCGACCGCCAGCGCGTCGACGGCCAGGGGCTCCATGGTCGCGTGGATGGGAGGAGAGTTGACTACAGCAGTGGGGAGGCGAGCGATGGACGAATGAGCTCAAGAGGGGGGGGGGTGGTTGTAGGGGGGGGGTGATGGACGGATGGAGTTTGTAGGTGGGGCGTCGCGGTTCTCAAGTTAATGCTGAGCGACCGTCGCAGGGGATGGGCTCAGGGTCACCCTGGTGTCCTTGGGGGCACCCCCTGTTGACGGCCCTTGTTGAGCTCCTCTCCTTGTCCAATGAGATGGGAGGTGGGGAGCAGCAGGCGACAGTGAGCGACGGTGAGCGGTGGACGACAGTCGATCCCGACCGGGTGCCACAAAACCGGAATAGTGAGTCGAGTATGCCGATTTCGTTTAGTACAGCCGTTCTCTGAAAAACCTCGCACGCCGACTGTTGCACCACTCTCACAAATCGGCCTCTGCGACACCGTGAAGGCCGATTGTTAAGAGTGGTGCGACAGTTGGCGTGCGAGGTTTTTGCGAGAACGGCTGTAGATGCCGGTCTTCCGCCCGGTCTTTCCCGACCGCCGTCAGCCACGAGGCGGCGCGCTGCCGCCCGTGGCACCTGGTACTTGCCGACGAACGATGCCAGCGCCGTCAGTCAGTGCGAGAGGGAGATGGTCGGCAGCGTCAGCGACATTCCAGGTCGCCAGCTCGCTGGCACCGCGATAAAGTACAAACATGCAATAAATGCATGAGAACAGCTCCTCATTAGTCGTCGATTAATCGCATATTAGTTCATTGGATGAAATGCAACGATTTATTCCTTGGCCTTTAGGACAGGGTGCTCTCAAAGTGACGTGATGCACACATATAATACTTGGCACAAGGGACTTGCTCTCCGTTTCAGAGGTGGGATTTGAAGGCGTGTCAGTATTGCAAGGGTCGCGATGACGCTAAAAGCGAATGGAGTTACGTGGCTGAGAAGGACTGTCCT